>Ga0364859_10877_pt1 | contig 10666 bp, 7 predicted proteins | sample ExccelAu500001D3_FD_206911 | JGI IMG/M metagenome (GOLD analysis project Ga0364859, IMG submission 206911) | Enriched cells from Trout Bog Lake Hypolimnion, Wisconsin, USA - BchlTB.Aug20.5000.01 .D3 | ecosystem: Environmental > Aquatic > Freshwater > Lake > Hypolimnion/Profundal zone | place: USA...
GACGGGTTGTTCTCATCGCAATGGTCTTCCACAAAATCGAAGAACTCGCGCTGCTTGTATCCGATGGATGCCAGGAAGGCGAGGTCCTCGGCGGAGTAGTAGGATGTGTAATCGCGGTCGCCTTTGCGGTAGCGGGCGCAACAGGCGTCAAACAGGGCGAGAAATCGTTCGTTCCACATGATCGGTTGTCGGAGTTGGTTGAGTTGACCTTTTGAGATGTTTCCCCATGTGTGATATCACACGGGTTCGAGCGCCTTCGCGTGCAGCGCCTCGATGATGTCGGCGGACGGCAGGGTGGGGTCGGGATATGTGAACTCCTCGCCTTCGTAGTTGCGAAGGAGTGTCACGCCATTCTCGCGGTGGAGGATGTAGTCGGGATTGAGCGGGATTTTTCCGCCGCCGCCCGGTCCGTCGATGACAAACTGGGGGATGGCATATCCGGTGGTATGTCCGCGGAGGCCTTCGATGATTTCCAGTCCTTGCGAGACATGGGTGCGGAGGTGGGATGATCCCGTGATCAGGTCGCACTGGTAGAGATAATAGGGTCTTACCCGGCACATCAGCAGTTTGTGGACGAGCGCTTTCTGGACGGAAACGCTGTCATTGACGCCGCGCAGCAGGACGGACTGGTTGCCAAGGGGGATGCCGGCGTTGGCGAGACGTGACAAGCCGTCTCGCACCTCGGATGTGAGTTCGCGCGGGTGGTTGCTATGAATGGAAATGAAAAGCGGGTGGTGTTTTTGCAGGATATCGCAGAGTTCCGGCGTGATCCGTTGCGGCAGGAAGATGGGAATGCGGCTGCCGATGCGCAGGAACTGGACATGGGGGATGGCACGCAAGCGGGTGAGGATGCGGTCGAGCTTGTCATCCGGAAAGAGCAGGGGGTCTCCGCCGGAGAGCAACACATCCCGCACGGACGGGGTGCGTTCGATATATTGGAAAGCCGCTTCCCACTGGGTTTCGAGATGTTGCTCGCCGACGCCCGATACCACTCGGGAACGGGTACAATAGCGGCAGTATGAGGCGCAGCGGTCGGTCACAAGGAAGAGCACGCGGTCGGGATAGCGGTGGACCAGTCCGGGCACGGGCATGTGAGTGTCCTCGCCGCAGGGGTCTGCCATTTCCTCTGGAGCGGTCCAGCCTTCCTCGATGCTGGGGATGACTTGTCGGCGGATCGGGCAATGCGGGTTTTGCGAGTCGATCAGCGAGAAGAAATGCGGGGTGATCGACATCGCCAGCTTGGTGCCGGCGAGGAGGACGCCGGCGCGTTCGGAATCGGTCAATTCGAGGCGTGCCTCGAGGTCGGCGAGGGTGGCGACACGGTTCTTCAACTGCCATTTGGAGTCGTTCCATTGGTCGGCGGTGGCGGATCCCCAACCACCCCATGAGCGACGTTCAAACGAGGGGGAGAAGTCTGAGTCGGAACTGGAAGTCATCGGATTCCGGGAATTTAGGATGCGATTTCACGATGTCAAGGGATGGGGGCACGGGAAAAACGGATCGGTGCCGGAATTTCTAACGGCAGAGAGGGCAAACAGCGGAATCCTCGCACAGAAGTGCGGAGCCTCTGAGGATTGAATCCGAAAACCGAAGTATGAACCGCTGATTTCGCAGATTTCACAGATTATGAAGAGGTTATTATTCTGGATTTGAGTCTAAAAAGGTGAAAGTTCTAAATCCCAAAAAAATCAGTAAATCAGCGTAATCAGCGGTAAAATTCCACATATTGCAGTCACCAACTTCGGAGTTCGGGTTGAAACATTTCCCGATTCAGATGCTCCGTGACTTTGCGCGAGACCAACAGCGATACGTTGACTCTCCTGGGTGTGGAAATGGGGAACCACAGGCGGGGACACCTGTGCTCCTATCTGTGTTTGATCAGCGACCCATCGAGGCGAGCACCTGGTCCATGGCGGCGATGAGTTCGTTCATCGTGGCTTCGGTTTCATTGCCCATGTTGGAGATGCGGAAGGTGGTGCCTTTGATTTTGCCATATCCTCCGTTTATCACGAAGTGGTGGTTTGCTTTCAGTTCCTTGATGAACTTCGAGAGATCGAGATCGGCCGGGGTGTGGAAGCAGGTCAGGGATTTCGACTGATATCCTTCGGGAGCGAAGTTTTTGAAGCCGTGGCGGTCGCCCCATGCGTGGATTTGCGCGTTGGTGGCGGCGTGGCGGGCGAGGCGTTGCGGAATGCCTTCCTTTTCGATTTCCGACAAGACATGTTGGAGTCCGTAGATCAGAGATATGGCCGGAGTGGACGGGGTGTTGTTTTTCGCCGCGTTTTTCTCAAACTCGATGAAGTCGAAATAATATCCGCGGTCGGTGGTGGCGCGTGCGCGATCGAGGGCGGCATCGGAAACCGCGAAAACGGTGAGTCCGGGAGGCAGGGCGAGACCTTTCTGTACACCGGCGAGCAGCACGTCGATGCCGAGTTCATCCATCGGCGTGGACACGGTGGATAGGGAAGACACGCAATCGACGACAAGCAGCACGCCGGGGAACGACTTCACGATTTTGGCGATGGAAGCGAGGTCGTTGAGGACGCCGGTGGATGTTTCGTTGTGGATCAGGGTGACGGTATCGAAGCCGCCTTCGGCGAGTTTGGCGCGGACGGATTCCGGGTTGATCGCCTGACCCCATTCGACCTGGATTTTTTCCGCCTGTTTGCCGCAGGATTTCGCCACGTCGAACCACTTGTCGGAGAACGCGCCGCAGCACAGGTTGAGGACCTTGGCATGGACGAGATTGCGGATGGATGCTTCCATAACTCCCCATGCGGAAGATGTGGAAAGGAAGACCGGGCGTTTGGTGCCGAAAAGGGCCTGGAGGCCGGGTTGGGTGGATGCGTAGAGCGCCTCGAATTCCGCGCCGCGGTGGCCGATGAGCGGCTTGGACATGGCGGCGAAGGTGGCGGGAGACACGTCGATGGGGCCCGGGATGAAGAGTTTGTTATACATGGCGGGTGGTGGTGCCGGTGATGGTTTCGGATTCCGGCGGTTGGTTGTTGTTGTGTGTGGTTCTGGTTGGTTGTTTTGAGAATGGATGGGTGTGGCTGGTCATTCGTCCCAGATCATGTGTTCGAGGCGGAGTTGGCGGCCACGGGCAGAGGCTTCCGCAGATCGCGGGCCATGAAAAGAAGCGATTTTTTCCGCGACCGCCACGGCGGCTTGCCAGCGTTGGGCTTTTTCCAGCAACCCGAGGGCGCGGAAGCCGCAGCGTTCGAACCATTCCCATTCGGCCGGTTTGTGCCCGGACGCGCTTTCGAGCACCGAGTAGTAGGCGTCGAGCGCCTCGCTGTCGCGGTTGGTTTTGGCACCTTGTCCGCGAGGGAGCAGTTCGAGCGTCATGCCGCGGAGATACTGGATGCGGTGGAGCAGGGCGGGCTGGCTTTTCGCGGCGACGCGGAGGCGGTCATAGACGACGAGCGCCTCGTTGAGGGCGACGGGATCGGAACCTCCTTGTGCATAAAGCGCTTCGCCGAGGAGCAGTCCGGCAGGGATGTGGAGGGGATCGGACGGGGGTAGGGTTGCGAGCCAGTCGCGCAGGAGGGCCGCCGAGTCACCGAGGCGGTCGAGATCGATTAACAAGCGTGCTTTTTCAAGCCGTGCCATGGGTGCCAAGGTGGCATTGGCGGCAATGACCTTGTCGAACAAAGCCAGGCTTTCCTCGCGGGATTGTGTGGTGGCGCCGAGGGCGGCGGCGCGGGCGGCCAGAAACCATGCGAATTCCGAGCGGGCGGGTTCGTTGGTGGTGGTTGCGAGTTTTTCGAGAATGAGCCGGGCCTCATTGTAATCTCCATTGCGGAAAAGCGCCTCGCCAAGCTGCAAGGTGACTTGCGGGCGCGCCGGGGAGTCCGGGTGGGAGGCCAGGAATTGTTGTGCGGTGGCTATGGCACCCGGCCAATTTGCGGCGCGGAATGCGAGGCGCAGTCGGGCGTCATCCGCGCTTTCAGCGAAAACGGGGTCTTTGATCGTTGTCGGGAGCGAGTTGATTTGCTCGCGGGCGAAGGAAAGATCGGGCGGGGTGGCATCGAGCGCGGTTTGGACGAGGGCGAGCCGGGCTTCGGGCATCCGCGGGTGTTGCGGGAATTTGATCAGGAATTCTTCCAAGGCGGCACGTGCTTGGGCGGGCGAGCGATCCGCGAGCCAGAGTGCCCGCTCGAGGGTGAGTTCCGTCTTGAGCGTGGCACTTGAAGATGTGGACATGATGAGGTCGAACGCGGCGACATCCCCGGTTTGGAGAATGGCCATGGCGGCATTGATGGCGCAGGGATCTTCCTCCGGTTGGCCCAATGCGAGGGATGCTTCTTGGAAGCAGGGCGCGGCGTCGAGATATCGTTCCGAGAGCAGGTAGGCCATGCCTTGCACATAGGCGGCCTCCGCTTTCCATCGCGGCGAGCGGGCGGTTTGGCGGACGGTTTCGAGGGCGATGAATGCCGGTTCCAGGCGGTCATCCTCGATATTCCAGAGTGCTTGCTGGAGCAGGGCGCGCGAGGCAAGGATATGGGTGGGCGATTCCATCCGCAGGCGGTTCAGCAAGAGCATCGCATCCCGTTCCGCAACGGGCGTGCCGATCCGATGCAGCCCGAGAGCGCGGTAAAACGTGGCCAGGATGCGGAGGTCGTCGTTGGCGGGTTCGGTGGGCGCGGGCCAAGCGCTGGCGGCACCATCGTCTCCTTGCGCGAGGGCCGGGTGGACAGCGATGGGGCGTGCGCCTGACCATTGGGCGAGTCGTTCGAGGATCGCGTCATTGGGAGTCGGCACGTCGGGAAGCCACTGCAGCAAGCGGCGGAACGCGTGATCCAAAAGGGGCGACTCGGGGTTTTTCTGAATGAATGCGAGCAGGGTGTCGGCCGCCGCTTGCACGTTGTCTTGGGCTGCCAGAGCATCCGCCAATCCCAGGGTGGCGGCATGATAGCGGACGAGCGGCTGGCCTTCCGGGGAGTCCAGCAAAGTGGCAAACGCGGTGGCCGCTGCCTGTGCCTTGCCTTCCGCGAGTAGCAGGCGGGCATCGAAATACGCGGCTTCCTGTTTGTCAGACCCTTTTAGCTGGCTGAGAGGTGGGAGGAATTTGCGGGCTGCTTCGGTTTTTCCGATGTCAATGAGGATGGCGGCCTGTCGCAAGCGGGCGTGGCGGACGATGGCGGAGTTTTTGTCAGATACAATCAGGTCGAGCGATGCGAGAGCACCATCCGTATCGTTCAGCGAGAGCAGCAGACTGGCGCGGGTCAGCAAGGCCTCGCGGCGCAACGGGAACTCCGGGTGATCGACCGCTTGGGCGAGCAGACTGGCCGCCTCACCAAAGCGCCCGAGTCCGGCGAGCGCCTGGGCTTTCCAGAACGGAGTTTCCGGGTGTTTGGCAAGGGAAGGGGCAGACAAGCGGGCGAGAGCGTCCTGCGGGCGTTCGGCCCGGATCAGGGCCTCGGCCAAACGGAGGGTGGCGGTGGCTTGGTCGTCCGGACTCAGGCCGGGGGTGGCCAGTGCCGTCTCAAAGCGGGTCACCGCCACCTCGCCAAGCTTCGCCGCCAGAGCGTCCATGCCCTGGCGATATGCGGGCACGGCAAGCAACTTGACGGCACCGTGGAGGGGGCACGCCAGCAGCAGACCGATTACAAAGGACTTGCGAAACATCGACGGACGAGACCGTAAAGGCACCCGGGGCGCTTGGCCAGTCGGGATCGCGGGAGAGGGGAAAAAGGGCTAGGCGGCGGATTTTCGGAGCGCGGGTTTGCAACCCGCAATCCTGGATAAGGCTGAGACGGGGAAAACGAATTGTGTTGTCCGGTCCTCATCCGGTTGCTTTCGTCAGGCGCATGAGGGGTGCCGAGTGAAATCAATCATCCGGGTCGCCATTCTCCTGTAGCGCGATGTGCCGTACATTTGGCTCCAGAGCGACAGTTCCGACAAATCCGTTAGAAATCAATATCATGTCCCGCCACGTTTCCTTGAGGGGTGTTGCCTTTGGGCTGTGGGTTGCCTTGTTTCCACTTCTCGTGGCGATGGTGCTCTGGCCCGTGAACTCATGTTCAAACCGAATCGGTATTTTGATTGCTGCCGGCGGACTTGTTCTGGGTAGCCTTGTGTTTGCATGGAAGAGGCGGGTTGCAATCCTGTCGCTTGTCGCCACATATTTGGTGATCGGTTTGTTTCTGCTCGCGCCTGGACGTCCTCCGGAAACCATGTCAGAGTTACGGAAGCCGTATATTGAAGCGTTGGCTTCATACGAGGGTGTTCCTTATGTCTGGGGCGGAGAGACCCGATTTGGAATGGATTGCTCGGGTCTTGTCCGCAAGGGATTCGAGGACGCGCTCCTGAAGAAAGGCGTGCTTTCCCTGAATCCATTTCTGGTCAGAGGGGCGATTGATCTGTGGTGGAACGACACGAGCGCCAAGGAGATTGGCAAGGGTTATGATGGACGCACCTCCCATGTGACGTCATGTTTGTCATTGAAAACGCTTGATTCCGCGTTACTGCTTCCGGGAGATATGGCGGTGACCAAAAGCGGCGTTCATGTCATGGCATACTTGGGGGGCGACAAGTGGATTGGATCCGACCCCGGCGAAATGAAGGTAACGGTTTTCACGGTTTCCGGGACCAGGAACGGATGGTTTTCCTGTCCCATGAACATCGTAAGATGGAACAACATCAAGGGCTGGGTTTTCTTTTCACGAAGACCGAAATGATATCGGCCGACCTTGGTTCAGGCTTCGCCACCACGATGATTCACTTGGATCACGGAGTGAAATCCCACGTCGTCTGATCAACCAGAGGCTTGGTGGGACTGTCGGCCCGCACAACCACTTGATTGTGTCCGGGGCTCAGCGTGACCTGATTCCAGCGCGCAATGTGGAGGTCGTCCGGCTTCGCGTCTCCGATTTTCCTGCCGTTTACATAGAGGGTTACGACCGGCAAGTTGGAATACACTTTTACCGGAGTCACGGCATCCTTCCGCTGCGTGTGCCGGGACGATGTGAGATGCACCATCGGCCGGTCCGACCAGTTGGCTTGATAGAAAAAGTATGCGTCTTTTTTGATCGTGCGATCATAGGTCACCAGGCCCTTGTCATTGATTCCCGGGGCGTCGCCCTCGTCGCGCCACACGCTTGCGAAGTCGAACATGTTCCATGCGAACGACCCCCAACAATATTTCGCGAGGAGGATGCAACGCCAGTTTTCCTCATGGACGACCGATTGCCACTCTTCCGGATGCCAATGCGAAGCGGGCGCCGGTTGTTTCGGGTTTTGCTCATGTTGTTTCACCGATGCCCCCGCACCGTATTCGGAGATGCCCACGCCGCGATTGCCGCCGATTTTGTTATAACTCATCAACTGGGCCGTCATGCCCGACGGGCCGCCGCCATACCATCCGGGATACCCGTTGAATGCCAGCAATCCCGTGATATTGCAAAGATCGGCACGCTGCTTGTTCACGGCGATGGTCGTCGGGCGCACGGCATCGATTTCTCCGGCCAGCCTGTTTAACTCTTTGATCAACGGGATACCGTCGGGGGTAGGGCGGTGAAACAACTCGTTGGACAATCCCCATGCGAAAATCGACGGATGATTGCCCAACTGGTAAATCATCTCGGTGAGCTGTTGTCGGGCATTTTCCGCAAACTTCGGATCATCACTGATCTTGTCCACGATGGGGATTTCCGTCCAAACCAGCAAGCCGGAGCGGTCGCACATCGCGTAGAAGGCATCGGCATGCGGATAGTGGGCCAGACGGATCGCCCGGGCACCCATATCATAGATGAGATCGTGATCCTGGCGAAGGTCCGCCTCGGTGACGGCCCAACCTTTTCCGGCCCGATCCTGATGGCGGCAAACTCCCCGCAGCATATACGGTTCCCCGTTCAGGAAAAACCCTTGTTTGGGGTCGATCCGGTAAAATCGCAAACCCAGATCCTGAGAGAGCGATTCGACAACCTGACCGTCGGAGAACAAGCGCACGTCGAGGTGATAGAGGTGCGGGTCTTTCCGACCATTCCACAAGTGTGGCTTGGCAACAGTCAGGGTCACGGCGCATTCCGCTTTGCCATTGGCGGCAAGCGATAACCTGGCGGAGGAGGCCGAAGCCACCTCGCGCCCTTCGTCCATCAGACGCACCACCACTTGCGCATTGCCGACGTTTCTTCCCGCGTGATCGATCGATGTTTTCACATCGACGAGGGCCCGTTCTTTGCTGACATCGCGCTGTGACACGCGCACGCCGGATGACGCGTGAACAAGCGGACTGATGCATGGGTCTGGTTTGACGAGCAACGAGACAGGCCGGTAGATCCCGCCAAATACGGGAAAATCACCAGACAATGGCGCGATATCAGGACGCACCGAATTGTCGGCGCGGATTCGCAAATCATTCGGCGAGTCACCGTGAAGATAACGTGTGATGTCAAACACGAATGCCGTGGCCACCCCGCGATGGCCACCCACCGCCTGTCCGTTGAGATACACTTCCGCCGAGGAACTTACGCCTTCAAAACGCAAGAACACACGCTTGCCTTTCCACCCCGGCTCCGTCTCGAATGATTTTTCATACCAACCCGGTCCCCGATAATAGCCGGTAAGACTGGATTGCTCTGTGCCACCGCCATGCGACGCGTCATCCGCGTTCCATGTGTGCGGAATGTCGATCGACTGCCATGCATTCGGAGTCGCGGTCAACGCCCCGGCCGGGTCACCCTTGATGAAGTGCCAACCGTGCAAAAAGCCATCGTCGGCACACACAAGGGAAGAAATGGATGCCGCGGAAACACAAAGCAGGGACAGGATTCTCATCGAAGCAGGGAATTGGGTGCCTGAAACTCGCGAAATGGAGTCCATTTGACAATCGCGATTTTGGCGTGCGGCGGATTTGGGGAGAGCGGGTTTGCAACCCGCATTTTTGGTCAAGGCTGAGATGGAACAAAATCAGGGGATGGGTTTCCTTTTCACAAAGACTGAAATGATAGCGGCCAGCACGAGCAGCACCCCGAAGACGCAGACGATGGCGGCCCCGCATGGCCGGTCTTTGTAGAACGAAACCATAAGTCCGGCGACCCCGCCGACCAGAGAAAGCACAACACCCACGGCGAGCCGGACGCCGAAGCGCCGGGCGGTGAGGATGCCGCAGACGGCGGGCACGATGAGATAGGTGAACACCAGCAGCACGCCGACGATTTGCACGAAGCTGGTGACGACCAGTCCGAAGGTGGCGTAGAATAGGAAATCCCATAACTTTACCTGCATGCCGGTGGCGGCCGCTTCTTCCGGCGAGAAAGACAGGAGCATGAATTTCTTGCGCGCAAGCCAGTGGAACACACCCACGCCGACAAAGAGCGCGAGAGTCCGGAATATCTCCTCTTTGGTGACCAGCAGGATGTTGCCGATCAACATGTTTTTGATCTGTTCGTCCCCCTCCGTGGAGTAACTCAACAGGATCACCGAGGCGGCGGCGGCGACGACATAGGCGATGCCGATGATCGCCTCTTGCGGCACTTCGCCGGTGCGTTTGCCGGTGAAGGCGAACAGGGCGGCGGCCAACAGGGTGAATCCGAGCGAAATCCAGAACGTCATGGGACTGTCCAGATCCATGTGCTTCATCACCGCGAAACAAACGCCCAGGGAGGCCATTTGCGCCATCGCGATGTCGATGAAGATGATCCCGCGCCGGACGACGTGCATCCCGAGATACACCAGCAGTCCGGGCAACAACACACAGGCCTAATCGGGTCCCCGTGTCTGACCGTTAGAGTCAGCCACGGGTCCCACACCACCCTGCATACAGCATTGACTTCGTCCCTGCGGTATGGCTTCGCGGGTTTTTCCATGCCGCCGCAGCGATCGTTGCATTCATGCCGGGAACTCCCTGTTCCTCTAGCCAACTGTTGTTGAACGCCCATCGCACAATCAAATTCAGATTCATCCGCCAACAGCCTTTGCTACTCCATCGCCATGCACCCGGTCGGGAGAAACTCCCAGCGCGAGCAGATGGCGGCGAAGCGTGCGCGGCTGGGTGCCGGGTTTCTGGTGCTTCCTTCTTTTGCAGAAGAAATGTTGCATGCGCCTTGGGAAACGCCCCCCCCCGCATTACGTTTTTTAGATTGGCCTCGATCACGCCATTGCTGAGAAACCATTTGCCATACCCGCAAGACTAGGCTAATTGACCATCCAAGATGACGTTGAGGAATTGCCAAAACCGGTGGATGCGCGTTTTCGCGCCGCTGGTGTGGCTTGCCCTCGTCCAGGTCTTTGTCGTCTCGATGCTCGCCTCGTCGCCTGATTTGCACGAGTGCTTCCACCCGGACTCGCACGATTCCGACCACCACTGCCTCGCCACCGATTTCCAAGCGGGCTTCATCGAGCAATCGGTGGTCGTTCCGATTGACGCGCCGTCCTTCGCGCCGGTTTTCTCCGAAATTGTGACCGTGGCGGCAATTGCCCGGCACCCGCTCCCGCTCCATTTGTGCGGCAGCTTGCTCGAACACGGGCCGCCCGCATTCGCCTGAACGACTGAATCGGCACGCGGGGACAGCGTTTGTCCCCGCATGGAACAAGCGTGGCCCGTGCCACGTGCCATTCTCACATTCTATCAGGCAATGTCATGTACCATACCAAAATTCTACCCGTATTCCTAACCACCATACTTATCTCAAACACACTCCGGGCGGAAGAACCCGCCCCG
>Ga0364859_10882_pt1 | contig 10600 bp, 6 predicted proteins | sample ExccelAu500001D3_FD_206911 | JGI IMG/M metagenome (GOLD analysis project Ga0364859, IMG submission 206911) | Enriched cells from Trout Bog Lake Hypolimnion, Wisconsin, USA - BchlTB.Aug20.5000.01 .D3 | ecosystem: Environmental > Aquatic > Freshwater > Lake > Hypolimnion/Profundal zone | place: USA...
ATATCTGTTGGGTTTCGGTCGAGGTAGGTCACTAAGTTTTTGGCGAGGGCGGTGTGCTCCTCTTTGGAGATCCACCCGACGCATGGAGCAGAGCACTTGCCGATATCACCCAATAGGCACTGCCGTTTGGTCGCAACCGCGCGATTGAAGTTGGATTGTGTGCAGGCGCGAATCGGGAAGATTCGTTGCAGAACATCGACAGTTCCATGTAACGCCCAGGCATTGGTGAATGGGCCGAAGTAGCGATTGCCTTTAATATGTTTTTGGCGAGAGACAAACAACCTAGGAAATTCTTCAGAGAGCGAGACCGCCAGGTATGGATAAGTCTTATCATCCTTAAATTGCACATTAAATTGCGGATTGAAGGATTTAATCCAAGTAAATTCCAGCGCAAGAGCTTCAATCTCTGTGCCTACAATCGTCCAATCAACCCGTACCGCGGTGTGCACCATGCGATAGGTCTTTGCGGCGAGATTTGAACCAAAGTAAGAGTTGAGGCGATTCTTAAGATTTTTGGCCTTGCCTACGTAGATAACGCGGTCGTTCTTATCGTAGAAGCGATAGACCCCGGGTTCAGTGGGGATATTGCTGGGACGATAATCCGCAGGATTGGACATGGTCAGCCAAGAACTTCCGCCAGGAATTTGCCGGTGTAGCTCACGCTCATCTTGGAGACCTGCTCTGGAGTTCCTTCAGCGATAACGGTTCCACCACCTGCTCCCCCTTCGGGGCCAAGATCGATCACCCAGTCTGCAGATTTGATGACATCCAAGTTGTGTTCGATGACGACAACTGTATTACCTGAATCAACGAGACGATTTAAAACAAGGAGCAATTTGCGGGTATCTTCAAAGTGCAATCCAGTTGTGGGTTCATCCAGCACATAGATAGTTCTACCAGTGGATCTGCGTTGCAATTCCGTTGCCAGCTTTACGCGCTGGGCCTCTCCGCCTGAGAGAGTTGGGGCTGATTGCCCGAGTCTCACATAGCCCAGACCGACATCATTCAATGTCTTGAGGTATCTGGCGATGGCAGGGACTGATTCAAAGAAGTGCGAAGCCTCCTCAATCGGCATATCGAGTACCTGGGCGATCGTCTTGCCCTTGTAGTGCACTTCAAGAGTTTCGCGGTTATATCGTGCTCCGTGACATACCTCGCAGGGAACATAGACATCGGGAAGGAAGTTCATCTCAATAGTGATGGTGCCATCTCCTGCGCAATTTTCGCAGCGGCCACCTTTGACGTTAAATGCTGATAGCCACGAATCTTCGCCTCAGTGGTCTCGGCAAAGAGGGCGCGGATCTTGTCGAATACTCCAGTGTAGGTAGCTGGGTTAGAGCGTGGAGTTCGACCGATTGGCGATTGATCAACGTGAACGACCTTATCGAGCAGATCAACACCAGTTACAGTGCGGTGTCGCCCAGGAACGATACGTGCTCCATTGAGTTTGTTTGCCAATACCGAATAGAGAACATCATTTACCAAGGTGGATTTTCCGGAGCCACTTACTCCCGTAACTGCAACAAAGAGTCCCAATGGGAAAGTGACGCTGATGCCCTTGAGGTTATTCTCCTTAGCTTCTTTGACTACTAAGACCCTCTTAGGATCACTGATGCGACGTTCTGCAGGAATCGGGATGGAGCGTCGACCAGAGAGGTAGTCACCAGTGATTGATTCAGGGGCGCTTATCAGTGCCTTGTAATCACCTGATGAGACGACCTTGCCACCATGCTCGCCCGCCCCTGGTCCAATATCAACGATCCAATCGGCGATGCGAATGGTGTCTTCATCATGTTCAACGACGATCAGAGTATTGCCAAGGTCGCGCAGTCGCGTAAGAGTCTCGATGAGGCGGCGATTATCGCGCTGATGCAGACCAATGCTCGGCTCATCAAGAACGTAGAGGACTCCGGTTAAACCAGAACCAATCTGTGTAGCCAATCGAATACGTTGCGCCTCACCACCGGAGAGAGTCGCGGCTGGTCGCTCAAGTGAGAGATAGTCCAGTCCAACATCGAGCAAGAAACCTAGACGCGCATGAACCTCTTTGAGGACTCGATCGGCGATCTTCTTCTCGCGGGCGTTCAGAGAAATTTTTTTAAGGAAGAGTGCACAATCGGCGATGGAGAGTTCGCAAATCTCCCAAATATTCTTGCCACCGAGCGTTACCGCAAGAACTTCGGGCTTGAGGCGAGCTCCCTTACAGACCGGGCAGGGAGTTTCACGCATATACGCTTCGTACTTTTCACGGCTAAAGTCAGAATCTGTCTCTGCATGTTTGCGCTCAATAAAATTGAGAACGCCTTCAAAACCTGTGGAGTAATTACGAGTGCGACCATATCGATTCTTGTACTTCACATGCACTTCGTAATCAGAGCCGTGAAGTACTGCTTCTCGAGCTTTGGCGGTCAATTTGCTCCAGGGTTTATCCATAGAGAAGCCGAGTTCATCTGCCAAACCTTGCAGTAAGCGATTGAAGTACTCAGAGGAGTGTCCGCCTGACCATGGGGCTATGGCACCTTCGTTAAGTGAGAGCGAATCATCAGGCACAACAAGATCTTGATCTACCTCAAGGCGAGTTCCGATACCGGTGCATTCTGGGCAGGCTCCAAAGGGAGAGTTAAAGGAGAACGAACGTGGCTCCATCTCCTCAAAGGAGAGTCCGCAATCGTGGCAGGCCATGTGTTCGCTGAAAGTTCGCTCTTTCTCGGGATCGGTGGCCTTGGCATCGACGAAATCAAGAACGACTAATCCGCTAGCCAATTTGAGGGCAGTCTCGATGGAGTCGGTAATGCGCGACTTTGACTCCTTTTTAACCGCCAGGCGATCCACAACTACCTCAATGGTGTGCTTCTCTTGCTTCTTTAATTTAGGAACTTCGTTGAGGGAGTAGACGGTTCCATCTACCCTGGCACGTGAGAAGCCTTGGGTGGTGAAGTCGGTGAAGAGATCGACAAATTCGCCTTTCCGCTCTCTCACCACTGGAGCAAGGACTTGAAAACGCACACCCTCCTCGAGGGCGAGAATCTGATCCACGATATTTTGTGGAGTCTGCCGCGAGATTGGCTTGCCGCAGTTGGGACAGTGTGGGCGACCAGCGCGAGCAAAGAGTAAGCGGAGGTAGTCATACACCTCGGTGATCGTTCCTACTGTAGAGCGCGGATTTCTGTTGGTCGATTTCTGGTCAATAGAGACAGCAGGCGAAAGTCCCTCAATGAAATCCACATCGGGTTTATCCATCTGGCCTAAGAATTGACGTGCATAAGCAGAGAGCGATTCAACGTAGCGACGCTGTCCCTCGGCGAAGATGGTGTCAAAGGCGAGCGATGACTTTCCAGATCCAGATAAACCGGTAAAGACAATCAGAGAGTTACGAGGCAAGTCGAGGGAGACATCTTTAAGATTGTGTTCACGTGCTCCGCGAATAATGAGGCGGTCTGTAGTCATACGCCTGCCTCCTCCATACCTCGTAGTTCACGCTTGAGTTCGCGCAGTTCATCGCGCAGTCGTGCAGCCAGCTCAAATTGCAACTCTGCTGCTGCAGATTTCATCTGATCAGTGAGGGATTCTATGAGAGCGAGGAGTTCTTGTCGCGGTAGGGAAACACCCGAGAGACGTGGATGGTTAATCGCAGGCATCTGGTTCGCCTTATTCTTATTTCCTTGCGTCAAACTCTGACTATCTTCCGCCTCTTTGGTGATGAGGTCGGTGATATCTGCAATCTTCTTACGAAGTGGGGTCGGATCAATTCCATTCTCCAGGTTGTAAGCGACCTGCTTAGCCCGCCTGCGGTTGGTCTCATCGATAGCCTGGGCCATCGCCGCGGTCACGCTATCGGCATACATGTGGACTTCACCCGAAACATTTCGAGCGGCGCGTCCAATAGTCTGAATAAGGGAGGTTGCCGATCGGAGAAAGCCTTGCTTATCTGCATCAAGGATCGCAACGAGTGAGACCTCTGGCAGATCGAGACCTTCGCGGAGCAGGTTGATTCCAATCAGAACGTCGTATTCGCCGGAACGTAGCTCGCGTAGAAGTTCTACCCGACGCAAGGTATCGACCTCGGAGTGTAGGTATCGAACTCGAATTCCAAGTCCCAACAGGTAATCGGTTAAATCCTCGGACATTTTCTTGGTAAGTGTCGTTACTAGGACACGTTCATTGCGCTCGGCGCGCAAGCGGATTTCAGCAACCAAATCATCGATCTGACCCTTGATGGGCTTGAGGACGATGGCTGGATCAATCAAGCCGGTAGGGCGAATTACCTGCTCTACAACATCGCCCTTCACCTTCTCCAACTCATACTTGCCTGGAGTTGCAGAGAGATAGACGGTCTGCCCTTTGCGAGCCAGGAACTCATCAAAGCGGAGCGGGCGATTGTCCAGAGCACTGGGGAGTCTAAATCCGTGCTCCACCAAAGTTCTCTTACGAGAAGCATCACCTTCATGCATGGCGCCAATCTGAGGGACGGTAACGTGCGATTCATCAATGACCACCAAGAAATCCTCAGGGAAATAGTCCAGCAGACAGTTTGGTGGAGATCCAGCCTCTCGCCCATCAATATGGCGTGAGTAATTTTCGATTCCGCTGCAGAAGCCAAGTTGCTGCATCATCTCGATATCAAAGGTAGTTCTCATGCGAAGGCGTTGCGCTTCGAGCAGCTTTCCTGCCTTCTCGAATTTGAGGACAGCCTCTTCCATCTCTTCATTGATCTGGGCAATCGCGCGCTTCATGGTCTCATCGCCGGCGGAGTAGTGCGATGCCGGGAAGATATACATCTCTGTCTCGTCGCGAATGATCTCGCCGGTGAGAGGGTGCAAGGTCATGATCTTTTCGATCTCGTCGCCAAACATCTCAATGCGAATAGCGTGCTCTTCATACATGGGGATGATCTCGATCGTGTCTCCACGAACACGGAAAGTGCCCCGCTCAAAGGCCATATCGTTTCGCTTGTATTGGACATCTACAAAACGGCGAAGCAGTTGATTGCGCTCGATAAAATCTCCGACCCGTAGTCGAATCATGCGATCTACATACTCTTGTGGTGTTCCCAAACCGTAAATACAAGAGACGGTAGCAACTACAACTACATCACGGCGGGTAAGTAGCGAGTTGGTTGCAGAGTGACGTAGCCGCTCTACCTCCTCGTTTACCGAAGAGTCCTTCTCGATAAAGGTATCTGATTGTGGTACATAGGCTTCTGGTTGGTAGTAGTCGTAGTACGAAACGAAATATTCGACGGCATTATTAGGAAGCAACTCTTTAAATTCATTTGCTAATTGCGCGGCTAGCGTCTTGTTGGGTGCCAGTACCAATGTGGGTCGCTGCAATTGCTCAATAAGCCATGCGGTGGTTGCTGATTTTCCAGTTCCGGTTGCACCAAGAAGTACTACATCCTGCTCCCCCGCGTTAATCCGCCGAGTTAGCTCAGCAATTGCAGTCGGTTGATCCCCAGACGGGGTGTAATCGCTGATAACCTCAAATGGTTTTACCTTGCGTTGCAGATCTGTAACTGGACGCATTACATCCCAAGCCTTGCTGGGTAGAGTCGATCCTCATAGAGATTCTCTACTTGACGTAAGAGCTCATCCTCAGTGCCATTATTAATAAGAACTGCATCCGCGATCGCCTCACGTTGCGCATCTGTTGCCTGTACTTGCATCCTCTGAGTCACTTGATAGTCCTTCATTCCGCGATTAATGAGTCTGGCTCGGCGAGTATCCTCGCTAGCACTGACAGTCACCACGAAGTCGAAGGGATAGGCGTAGGAACTCTCGGCGAGGAGCGGGATCTGACTGACCAAGATCGCATCTGACTCCAAGTCAGCTACCACGGCGTCGAAGGCGGCGCGGATTTTGGGGTGGGTGATCGCCTCTAGATCTTTGCGGGCGATCCCATCGGTAAAAACGATCTCGCCAAGCTTGGCGCGATCTAGCTCCCCATTCTTAAGAACTTCATCTCCGAAGCGAGCCACTATCTCATCGAAACCTTCAGTGCCACGCTCCACCACGTCGCGGGCTAACTGGTCGAAGTCGAGGATCTGAGCTCCGCAGGCCGCGAAGAACTCAGCAGCAAGCGACTTACCTGAGCCAATTCCACCGGTCAACGCAACAAGGAGCACCCGATAAGCCTACTCATGGAGTTTTGGCTGCGTGAACTGAGAAATGTAAAAGGCCCCGACTTAACGTCAGGGCCTTGAACTCTATATCTAGCGCTTGCTTACTCAGCAACCTCATCGGCTGGAGTTGCAGCTGCATCAGCCGCCTTGGCCTCTGCCTTCTGCTTCTTGTGAGCGAGGAAGCGAGCTTGAGCTTCAGCGTATTGACGCTCCCACTCTTCGCGTTGTGCTTCAAAGCCAGGACGCCACTCTTGTGAATCTGCATCGAAACCTTCTGGATAGATGAAGTTTCCTTCTGCATCATAACGAGCGGGCATTCCATACTGAGTTGGATCAAAGGCTTCGATCTCAACCTCATGACCCTCATTAGCCTGCTTGAGAGAGAGTGAGATACGACGACGCTCAAGATCGATATCGATGATCTTTACAAAGAGCTCATCTCCAACTTGAACAACTTGCTCTGGGATCTCAACGTGGCGCTCGGCCAACTCAGAGATGTGAACCAAGCCTTCGATTCCTTCAAAGACGCGGATGAATGCGCCGAATGGAACCAACTTAGTTACTTCACCAGGAACAACTTGATTAATGGTGTGTGTGCGAGCGAAGGCTTGCCATGGATCTTCTTGAGTTGCCTTCAATGAGAGTGAGACGCGCTCACGCTCGAAATCAACTTCGAGAACTTCAACGGTGACTTCATCGCCAACTTCGACAACCTCACTTGGGTGATCAATATGCTTCCAAGAGAGTTCAGAGACGTGAACCAAACCATCGACTCCACCAAGATCAACGAAGGCACCAAAGTTAACGATCGATGAAACAACACCGGTACGAACTTGACCCTTTGTGAGCTGGTTAAGGAATGTGGTACGTGACTCTGATTGTGTCTGCTCTAGGTAAGCGCGACGTGAGAGAACGACGTTGTTGCGATTCTTATCGAGTTCGATAATGCGGCACTCAACTTCCTTGCCAATGTAAGGAGTGAGATCGCGTACGCGACGCATCTCAACGAGTGATGCTGGAAGGAATCCGCGGAGTCCGATATCAACGATCAAGCCACCCTTAACAACTTCGATGACCAAACCGGTGACGACCTCGTCGCGCTCCTTCTTGCCTTCGATCTCGCCCCAGGCACGCTCGTACTGAGCACGCTTCTTGGAGAGGATCAAACGACCTTCTTTATCTTCCTTCTGAAGAACGAGAGCTTCTACACGATCGCCAAGCTTTACGATCTCTGATGGATCGATATCGTGGCGGATGGAGAGTTCGCGGGAAGGAATTACGCCTTCTGTCTTGTAGCCAATATCAAGGAGTACTTCTTCGCGATCAATCTGGACAACAATTCCAGAGACTAGATCTCCATCATTGAAATTTTTGATTGTGCCTTCAATTGCGGCTAGAAAATCTTCTGCACTGCCAATGTCATTTACTGCGTGAATGCTGCTCAATTTGCTCCGTAGGAATAGAAAGTAGTAGTTGGTAAATCTCGCACGGCGTGCGAAAGGCTAAGGGTACGCAGGCGCCTAGATAGGGTCAAACCGGCCAAAATCCACACGCGGTAGACTGACTGTCGTGAAGGCCTACTGGATGATTCTGCGAAATCCACGGGCCCTGGCGATGATTTTGGCGGCATTTCCAGCCAGACTCGCCTACGGCATGGTCGGCCTCGACCTCTATTTCAAGGTTCACGACGACACCCACTCCATCGCACTCGCCGGGCTAGCTGCTGGCGCCAATGGCATCGTTGGTTCGCTCAGCACAGGGATGCGCGCCGCGGTCATTGACCGCCTCGGTCTAAAAATTCCGTTACGAATCTTCGTTCCCGCCTACGCCTTAGCACTCGCCTCCTTTGACGCCTGTCACGGAGCAAAACTCCTCATTGGCTTCGCCGCGCTTCTAGGATTTACCGCACCTCCCATCAATTTGTCGGTACGGCCAATGTGGAAGACCGCAGTACCCGAGGAGCAATACAGAACCGCAATTGCGATTGATACCGCCTCCATGAATCTTGGGGTTGTTCTCGGACCTGCACTGGCAACAACACTGGCACTCTCTGGTCATCCCGCAAGTGGTCTCATCACAACTGCGGCTCTGATCCTCTTTGGCGGAATCTCGCTCTCCTCTCTGAAATTCACCAAGCAGTGGCGCCCTGAAAAACGCGAAGCTGGTGGGCAGACACTCCTTAGAAATCCAGGAATGCGTCTCCTCATTGCCGAGGGTGTTCTGATTGGCTATGGAACCGGAAACTTCCAGATTGCGATTCCTGCACTGAGCTCCTTGCATCATCAACCACGCTTTGCCGGGCTAGCTTTCGGAACGACTGCAGCACTCTCTATCGCTGGAAGTCTGGTGGCAGGTGCGCTGGGAAGGCATATCGCGCCAGTCCAAGGATTTCGGGTTATCTATCTCTTCTGGTTCTTGGCAACGATTCCGCTCGCCTTTGTAAATCCTGGTTGGTCACTCTTATTGGTACTGGCTACCTTTGGTTTTATTGGTGGGGCGGAGCAGGTCTACTACCTGGAGCAGCTGGAATTAATACGCCCAACTGGAAGCGCCGCTGCTGCGATTGGATGGATTTGGACTACTGAAGGTTCGTTCGGTGCGCTTGGTCAATCAACGGGTGGATTCTTCTCGCAACATTTCTCTCCACACTTCTGTTTTGCAATAACTACCTCGATGTTCGGATTGGGACTCATCCTCATCTTTGTCGGCCAACGTTGGCTGAAGCCCTTTGATCGAAGCCGGGTAGGCGCTTAGTGCGCTGCCAGATCCCAGCTAGCACCAATCCCAATATTCACCGAGAGAGGTAGCGACAGAGCGACGGCGTTCTCCATTTCGCGTCGCACGACTTCAGAAAGTCTCTCCTGCTCACCCGGGGCAATTTCAAAGATGAGCTCGTCATGTACCTGAAGAAGCAATCGAGATTCAAAATTATCGGAGCGCAAAACTCGCGCAACGTTAAGCATCGCAACTTTGATGATATCGGCTGCAGACCCTTGGATAGGCGCATTGAGTGCCATCCGTTCTGCAACTTCGCGGCGTTGCCGATTATCACTAGATAGATCTGGCAGGTAACGCCGGCGTCCCAAGATTGTCTCGGTATAGCCCTTCTCTCTCGCCTCTTCGACAACGCTCTTCAAATAATCCTGGATTCCGCCAAAGCGTTTGAAATATTGATGCATCAACTCCTGTGCATCTCCTGGAGAGAGATTTAGTTGGGCTGCTAAACCATATGCAGAGAGCCCATAAGCGAGTCCATAGGACATCGCTTTAATTTGGCGACGCATCTCTGGATCCACATCTTTAACAGCGACACCGAAGACCTGGGCTCCGACCGTACTATGTAGATCTTCACCACTCTTAAAGGCGGCAATCAGACCCTCATCCTTAGAAAGGTGAGCCATGATCCGCATCTCAATCTGACTGTAATCAGCGGTAAGTAGACCTGTAAATGGTTTAGCAGCGACGAAACAATCACGGATTCGCCTGCCCTCCTCGGTGCGGACTGGGATGTTCTGCAAGTTCGGATCAGTCGAGGAGAGTCGACCGGTGGCAGCGACGGTCTGTTGGAAAGTTGAATGGATGCGTCCATCTTCCGCGATAGCCGCGAGAAGTCCATCAACAGTTGTAAGGAGTTTGCTGGTTTCTCGAATGCGCAATAGATGAGCCAAGATGGGATGTCCGGTCTTGGCGGCTAACCAATCCAAGCTCTCGGCGTCGGTAGTAAACCCAGTCTTAATCTTTTTGGTCTTAGGAAGTTTGAGTTCATCGAAAAGTACGACCTGCAGCTGCTTGGGCGAACCAATATTAAATTCATGACCAGCGGCAGCTTGTGCCGCACTGGTTTCGCGAGAAACTTCCTGCGCGAAGAAATCTCGCAGCTCCTCTAACTTTGAGCGATCCACCGCAATGCCTAATCTCTCAATATGAGCCAGTTCAAAGGCGGTCGGAAGTTCGAGTTCGGTAAAGAGGTTCACTAAATTTCTCTCAGCCATCTGCTCGCGCAGTACTGGAACCAATTCGAATATAACTCCTGCAAGAGCGGGATTGAATGTGGCAAAGAGGTCATCCCCCACAGAAGGAATTGTCTTCTCTAGGAAGCGTTGAGCCAGATCGGTTAGTTCAAGATTCCTTCCACCAGGGTTAATGAGATAGGCGGCGAGCTCGGTATCGAATTCAACACCTGCAATATCTTCATAACGGGCAATTCGCTTGGCATCATGAACCCATTTAGGAAGGGCGGCATCCAGTAGCCACTCCCCTGCAGCATCTTCAACTTGGTAGATCTCAGAAGTGGAGAGTGCAATGGCAAATCCACCATCTCTAAATCGAGTAGAAGCATAAAGTGCGACCGGCTCCTTGCGCCCCTTAAGTTTCTTCGCCAATTCCGTTGAGGTGATAGTTGAAACATCCACCTGCTGCACCGGTGTTTGAGTTTTGGCAGGCGATCCTGAAAGTGAGTGGATGCGCTCCTTGAGTGCTTTA
>Ga0364859_10885_pt1 | contig 10560 bp, 10 predicted proteins | sample ExccelAu500001D3_FD_206911 | JGI IMG/M metagenome (GOLD analysis project Ga0364859, IMG submission 206911) | Enriched cells from Trout Bog Lake Hypolimnion, Wisconsin, USA - BchlTB.Aug20.5000.01 .D3 | ecosystem: Environmental > Aquatic > Freshwater > Lake > Hypolimnion/Profundal zone | place: USA...
AAATGACCTTGTACAAGGAACCCTTTATGGAACACATCCGTATCGACAAAGGGATCAGTGCAGATACGGAGATCACAAGTTCCTACGACCCGATGATCTGTAAACTGATCAGTTGGGGAACCGACCGAGAGGATGCCAGGAAAAGGATGATAACAGCGCTCAGTGAATATGAAATTCATGGGATCCGAACAAACATTCTTTTTCTTAGGGGGATTCTCACCAACGATGCATTCATTTCAAACATCATTTCAACGAAATTTTGCGATGAACATAGCGCTGAGATCATCAATGAGACCATCAAATCAAAAAATCTGATCCCCATTCAAGTACCGTTGTTTGGCTACCTTATCCAGAGTATGGGAATAAGGAATGATAAAGAAGTTTTGAATGGCAACAACACCAGTATTTGGTACACCACAGGATTTTGGAGAGAACAGAAAACCATCAGGATCACTTCAGGGGATAATGAGTATCAGGTCGGCATACTGGTTTCCAAAGACCCTGAATATGTGCTATCTTTTGAGAACCATCTCTTTAAAATAAAAAAAACATATGCAGATCCATCTACCCTCTCATTTGATCTTGAAGGGGTGAACTACACAACCTGTTTTTCAATTGATGGCAGTGAGGTGGGAATGATCAGTGTGGAAGGGCATATATTCGAAATGCATCGACAGGATTTTTTGCCGGAATCAATATCACCTGTTCGTTTTGAATCAAGTGACCACAATGGCGAGGTTTTTTCACCCATGCCGGGGAAAGTCATAAAACTTTTTGTCACTGCAGGTGATAAGGTCAATAAAGGTGATGTCCTCCTCATAATTGAAGCCATGAAAATGGAAAACTCAATCATTTCTCCAACGGATGGGATCATTGCCAGTGTAAATGCCGGGATTAATGACCGTATTGATGTGGGAAAAGTGCTGATCACTTTTGACAAAAATGAAAATCAAGAACCAAACAAAACGGAATAGATGAATAAACAGGTAAAAGATGCGGACGAAGCCATTCGTGGAATCACAGATAACATGACGATCTTGTTTGGTGGTTTTGGCCTGTGCGGGATCCCTGAGAACTGTATCAAAGCCCTGGCGCTTTCGAACATTAAGGGATTGATTTGCATTTCAAACAATGCAGGGGTGGATGATTACGGATTGGGGGTTCTCCTGGCAAAACATCAGATGAAAAAAATGATGGCTTCCTATGTAGGGGAAAACAAAGAATTTGAGCGCCAATTGCTGAGCGGAGAGCTGGAAGTCGAGTTAATCCCACAGGGAACGCTGGCTGAAAGAATTCGTGCAGGTGGTGCAGGTATTCCGGCATTTTTTGTTCCGGCTGGTTATGGGACAGAGGTACAGGGGACCAAGGAAGTCAGGGAATTCAATGGAAAAATGCACCTCATGGAAATGGGAATAACGGCTGATTTCGCCATTGTAAAAGCAAAATACGGAGATACCCGCGGGAACCTCATTTATAATAAGACGGCCAACAATTTTAACCAGGCAATGGCCACTGCCGGAAGGATTACGATTGCTGAAGTTGAAGAACTAGTCCCCTATGGAACTCTCGACCCTAATCAGATTCATACACCCGGAGTCTATGTTCAGCGTATTTTCCAGGGAACAAATTACGAGAAACGGATTGAATTCAGAATGACAAAAAGTTAATGAAATTCAAATTGAAACATTATGGCGCTTGATAAGCATGGAATTGCGAGGAGAATTGCAAAGGAACTGAAAGATGGGTTTTATGTTAATCTCGGGATCGGGATCCCAACACTCGTTGCAAACTATATTCCGGAAGGCATGGAAGTCATTCTGCAGTCGGAAAACGGATTATTGGGTATCGGGCCATTTCCGGGAATCGATGAAGTAGATCCAGACCTGATCAATGCCGGTAAACAAACAATAACAGCCATGCAGGGGTCGGCATTTTTTGACTCATCGGCCAGCTTCGCTATGATCAGGGGCGGTCATATCGACCTCACTGTACTTGGGGCTTTTGAAGTCTCGGAAAAGGGAGATATTTCAAGCTGGAAGATTCCGGGGAAGTTGGTCAAAGGGATGGGAGGAGCCATGGATCTGGTGGCATCTGCAAAAAATATTATCGTTGCTACCACACATACAGATAAAGATGGCAAATCAAAACTGCTGAAACAATGCACTTTGCCACTGACCGGAGTAAACTGTGTCAATAGGATCATTACCGATCTGGCAGTTGTTGATATTACCGAAAAAGGATTTAAGCTCATTGAAAGAGCACCCGGGGTTAGTGTTGAAGAGATCAGGGCGGCAACTGAAGGGCAACTGATTGTTGAAGGGGAAATTCCGGAAATGACATTATGAATTTTAATAAATGCTTATGAATTATCCAAAAAAAGTCACAATCGGAGATATCACTGTTAGGGATGGATTTCAACATGAGGAAAACTTTATTCCGACAGAAGCGAAAGTTTGGCTTGCCGAGCAACTGATCCTTGCAGGGTTCAAGCATATTGAAGTCACAAACCTGGGGAACCCTCAGGGAATGCCGCAATTCAGGGATGCTGACAGTGTTTTAAAGTGCCTGAGGACAAGTAAAAAAATTGCAGATAAATTGAGCCAGGTTTCCCTTACGGCCATCACCATTAGGGAAAAAGCTATTGAACGTGCCATTATGGCCAAGAAAGATGGGCTTGGACCTGACCGTATCCTGCTTATGGTTTCAACGAGTGAATCTCATCATATCAAAAACTCAGGAATCAGCCTTGATGAGTATTGGAAAATGGCAGAAAAGTATATTCCATTGGCACGTGATGCAGGGCTTAAGGTCAACGGCACCGTCAGTACCATCTGGGGATGTCCGATAGAAGGACCTACCGAGATGTCGAAGGCCATTGAATTTTCGAAGCGTTGGTTTGACATTGGTGCAAATGATGTGGAACATGCCGACCATGATGGTTCCGCATCTCCGGACAGGGTTTACCAATACTATTCCATGCTCCTGGATGCAATCCCAAGGCCGGAAAAACAGATTGTTCATTTTCACACTACCAGGGGTTGGGGACTTGCCAACGTACTGGCTGCATTACAGGCCGGCATGATAAATTATGAATCCTCGATGGGAGGGATCGGAGGACAACCAGCCAATTTTGTCAGCGGAGTTCCCGTTGCCGGTACAGGTAGCTATTATTATAAAGACCCGAACATTACCGGCCTCAATTCTACTGAGGATATGGTGGTGATGATGGATGAAATGGGCATAGATACAGGATTGGATATTGATAAAATATTGGAGATCGGCACCATGGTGGAAAAGATAGTAGGTAGGCGTCTTCGTTCGGAATCAATACGAAACGGAAGAATACCTAAATCAATGACAGGAGAAAAGTAAAGAAGATGAAAATTATCGAATCACCCCGGGAGGGGATGCAAAACCTGCACTTTACCATTCCAACTGTGAAGAAGTTAAGCTATATACAACAAATACTAAAAGTTGGTTTCGACACAGTAGAAGTGGGAAGTATTGTTTCTCCGAAACTAATCCCCCAGATGGCGGATACAATGGAGATATTAAAACAAATTGACTTTTCAGGTATTCGTTCAAACCGGATGGTGCTTGTCGTCAATAAAAAGGGTGCGGAACTCATTTCAGAAGTAAAGGATCTTTGTCAGAAAACAGGGAAGCAGCTTGTTATTTATATCTCGATGGCTTTTGGGAATCCTTATGGAGATCCCTGGAGTACAGAAATTTTGGCTGAATCAATCAGTGTACTGAAAAAGATTGGGGTCAGGGTCATACCACTCTCAAATGTGGCTATTGAAATAGATGACGATCTCATCAGAAAGATATTCTCGACCCTGATCCCTGAATTTCCATCGACCGAATTCGGGCTTCATCTTCATACAACAAATAAAAATTGGAAAGAGAATGTGATTGCTGCCTATGAAAAAGGATGCAGGCGTTTTGATTCAGTCATGAATGGGTTTGGAGGTTGCCCAATGACAGGAAAGGAAATGTTGGGAAACCTGAAGACTGAGAACCTGGTTGCGTTTGCTGGTGAATACAGATTGTCAGTGAATCTTGATCGTAATGCGCTAACCAAGACATTGGAGTTAGTTTCTCCGACATTTATGGAACCGGTTTCTTTTTCCAATCATTCATCAAACATTCAATAAACAGATTTCGCACAAACTTAAATTGAATATATGTATCTCAGTGAAGAACATGAAATGATCAGGAAGACCGTCAGAGATTTTGCGGAACGCGAAATTAAGCCTATTGCAAAAGAGCTGGATGACAAAGCAGAATTTTCAATTGCCCTGACAAAAAGGATGGGGGAACTGGGCCTTTTTGGGTTACGTACCGCAACTGAATATGGCGGGCTCGACCTTGACACACTTGCTTACGTGATCGCAGTGGAAGAGCTTGCCAGGATCGACAGTTCGCAAGCGGCCACACTTGCAGCCCACATTTCGCTTGGAATTGGGCCAATCATGAATTTCGGATCAGAAGAACAAAAGAAAAAATACCTTCCGATGATGTCGACGGGTGAATCCACCTGGGCATTTGGTCTAACAGAACCAGAGGCCGGTAGTGATTCACGCAATACCAAGACCTCTGCACGTCTTGAAAACGGATACTGGGTAATTAACGGGTCGAAAACTTTCATCACGAATGGATCCTCTTCTATCAACAAGGGAGCCACGGTGCAGGTGGTGACAGGGAATGAAGATGGGCAGAAGGAATTCTCTACGATATTGGTGGATGCTGATACACCCGGATTTAAGCGTGTCACCATGCATGGTAAGATGATGTGGCGGGCTTCGGATACGGCTCAACTGTTTTTCGAGGATTGCAAAGTTCCTGAGTCGAACCTGCTTGGAGCCCGCGGGGAAGGCTCAAGGATTATGCTGAATACCCTTGATAGCGGAAGGCTTGCCATTGGTGCCATGGGGCTGGGACTCGCACAAGGTGCATTTGAGTTGGCTATGAAATATGCCAAATCAAGAAAACAATTCGGAAAACCCATCGCTGAATTCCAGGTCAATGCCTTCAAGCTGGCTGATATGGCAACAAAGATAGAGCTTGCACGAAACCTGCTTTACAAAGGTGCCTGGCTGAAATCAAACCATCAACCATTTGCAAAAGAAGCAGCGATGGCAAAATTATATTGTTCTGAGATAGCAAAAGAAGTTGCAGATGAAGCTGTTCAACTGCACGGAGGCTATGGCCTGATGAAGGATTATGATATTGAACGTTTTTATCGCGATCAACGGCTGCTTCAGATTGGTGAAGGGACATCCGAAATCCAGAGATTGGTCATTTCAAGATACATTGGCTGTTATGATAGAGAAAAATAAAATTTTTAATAGTGTACTTACATTGTTAAACATTTTTGTTTAACTTTGAAAAAAATGTTCATGCTACACATTGCAATCCTGTCAACCAGTGTCCGCAAAGGGCGAAATAGTCACAGGGTCGCCCTGTTTCTGAAAAATTTTATTGAAGAACAAAAGCTGGCTACTGCAGAAATCATTGATCTAAACGAATATCAGTTTCCTCTTTTCGAGGAAAGATTAATGTATTTGGAAAACCCCTCTCCTGGTCTGCTTGATTATTCAAGGAAGATTAAAGAATCGGATGGGGTGGTGATCGTCGTACCTGAATATAACGGTGGATATCCTGCAAGTCTGAAGAATGCCATCGATGTTCTTTATCCCGAATGGCAGAAGAAGCCTGTAGCAATTGCCACCTGTTCAGGGGGTGATTTCGGAGGAAGTCAGGTCATCACTTCAATCCAGTTCGTTTTATGGAAGATGCATGCATTGACGGTTACGGCAATGTTCCCAAATCCAAACGTAGATAAAGCTTATGATGACATGGGAATTCCTGCTGACAAATCAGGAACAGAAAGAAGAGCATTGCCATTCCTGAAAGAACTACTATCATTAATGGAAATAAAACAGAGGATGTAGAAAATGAATAAAGTCTTTCGATTTTTAATTGGTTTAATTGCAGTTATGACTGTATTAGATGGCTGTAAAAAAAGTACCGATGGTTCCACAAACTTAAATTCAGAAGCACCTTATGGTACAGTAGTAAGTGTAAATTCCGACAGTTTTGTAATCAGAGATACCAGTGGAATAAATATTACAATAGATATCGTATCGGGGACTACTTATCAGTATACTACAGCATCCACTGTAAGTGCTGCAACTGTTGGCGAATATGTGGCAGGATCAGGTTCGGTTTCTAATAATCAGTTGAATGCCGTTAACCTTGCTTTGGTTCCAACTCCACCCAGTTTTGTAGTCGGTTCACTATCTGAAGTTCAACAGACCTCCACAGGTACAGTTTATTTCGGTCAGATAACATCTTATCAGAATGGTATAATCACGATAAGTTGGGATGGCGTTTCAAAAACAATTAATGCTTCTAACGCTACTTATGTTACACTTACCGTTACAAGCAATTTTCAAGCTATAAAAAAAGGTGATAATGTAGAAGTTAATGGTCCAGAGGTCAGCGCCACTGAATACCAGGGTCATCAAATTAATATCGGGCTAACGCCTGCAGTGGTTGGACAGTTTGATTAGCAAATTTGAAGATATCTTGTCAATTCGCACATTCGCTTTTATAAAGACCAATATTTTATATGATTAGAGATGTCTTGGCGGGTAGGGATTTCTCTAGTGAATTCCTTTTTAGTGCATCACGGAGCAGCGGTCCGGGCGGACAAAATGTGAACAAAGTCAGTACGAAAGTGGAGTTGCGATTTGATGTTCCTCATTCAATTCTGCTAACTGAAGAAGAAAAAGAGATCCTCCTGATCAGGCTCAAGAAAAACATAAACTCAGAAGGGATGTTGATCATTGTTTCCCAGAGTGAGCGCACACAGCTCAAAAACAAGAGAAAATCCATTGATAAATTCTATGCGCTGACAACTAAATTCCTGACCCCGGTAAAAAAACGGAAACCAACGAGGGCTAGTGCAGCATCAAAAGAGAGAAGGCTGGAACTTAAGAAAATGAGGGCCGAGAAGAAGGAAAGAAGGAAACTTGACTTATAGAATTACCAACAACAAAAATCTTCAGATCAGAAATCAGCAATCCGGAAAGTTTCTTTCATCCTTATGCCTTTGTCCGTTTTATCAACGGTACAGCATTCATGATAAAGATCATGTTCAAAAAACAGAATGTAATGTTGGTCAACAGCTTCATTTAGAAATTTTTCTTTCTCTTCCAGGGTAATCAACGGACGGGTATCGTAACTCATCACATAAGGCAACGGAATGTGAGCAACAGAGGGAAGAACATCGGCCATAAAGACAACAATCTGCTCTTTGAAGCGGATAAAGGGGATGAGTTGTCCATCAGTATGGCCGTAAAACATGCGAACGGAAATACCAGGAAGGAGTTCGCAATCCTGATCAATTAATTCCATTTTTGCTTTTTCCTTAATGGGGAAGAAATTTTCTTTCAGGAAAGAGGCTTTCTCACGGTTATTAGGGTTTGTGGCCCAATCCCATTGCTTCCGGCTGATGTAGTAAGTTGCATTTTTAAAGGTTGCAATGTAATCCGTTTTATCAGTATTCCACCGGATTGCATCCCCGCAATGATCAAAATGCAGATGAGTGAGGATCACATCGGTGATATCATCCACTGTGAAACCTAATATTGCAAGTGATCTGTCGAGATTGGCATCCCCATTCAGGTAATAATTGGAAAAGAATTTCTCAGTTTGCTTTGTTCCAATCCCTGTATCGATTAGGATCTTACGTTCGCCATCCACCGCAAGCAAGCACCTCATGATCCAGTTGCAAAGGTTGTATTCATCGCATGGGTACAGTTTGCTCCACATCACTTTCGGCACCACACCAAACATGGCGCCACCATCGAGTTTCAGGTTACCTGTATTTATGCTATATAGTTCCATTTCAACTATAATTCTTGACCTTCATCTCTCCTTTGATCACCCGGATTGCATTTGCTGCCATGGCTTTGATTTCGTTATCGCCGGCATAAATGAAGGTTGGAGCTAATTTTTCGACATGGTCAAGAATAAACTTTACGATAAAGTCACTATGTGCCAGTTCACCAGTTATCAGGATGGCATCCACATCTCCTTTTAGTACGGCAAACATTTCCCCGATACATTTTGCAACCTGGTAGGACATGGCTTCCACAACCAGTCTGGCCTGTTGATCTCCATTTTTTATCCGGGCTTCAATTTCATTGATACTTGTGGTTCCAAGCAATCCATTCAATCCACCGCAATGGGTGATCAGGCATTCTATTTGTTCTTTAGTTTTCATTCCGCTAAAACACAATTCAACAACATCACCCAGAGGAAGGGTTCCTGCCCTGACCAGTGAGAAAGGGCCATCCCCGGCAAATCCCTGGTTCACGTCGATGACTCTTCCTTTTCGATGAGCACCCACTGTGGTTCCATTTCCCATATGAGCAATGATCAGGTTCAGGTCTTCGTATTTCAGTTTATGCGTCTCTGCATGGAGGTTCCCCATGGCTTTCTGGTTCAGGGCATGAAAGATCGATTTTCTTTCTATCCCCGGCGCTCCCGTGATCCTGGCAATATCTTCCAGTTCATCCACCACCGTGGGGTCTGCAATCATCGCCCTGGCATTGGGTGTTTCAGCTGCCACTGCAGTGGCAAGCAAACCACCAATGTTGATGATATCTTCTCCAACAGGGCTATGAATCAGGTCGTATTTCAACTGTTCATTGACTTCATAGACACCTGATTCGACCGGGTGAACAAGTCCACCACGGGAAATCACGATCAGGATATCTTCCAATGAAAATTGGTTGTTTGCCAATTCCTTTAAAACAATGTCTTTGCGGAAAGTCACCTGGTCGTAAATACTATCAAAACCAGCCAGTTCTTCTTTGGTGTGCTTTCGTCCTATCATGTATCGCAATTTGTAATTATCATAAACTGCGATCTGCGTTTCCTGATCTTTTGGATTAACAACGAGAATATTAAAAGTGGTCATAGCAATTGAATGGTTTTGGTTTTACATATTTCTTCTGTACTGACCACCGACCTCAAATAAAGCAGCAGTGATCTGTCCAATGGAACAATATTTAGTTGCTTCCATCAGGGCTTCAAAGATATTATGATTTTGAGTCGAAGCCTTCTTTAATTTCTCTAATGCACTCTTTGATTCTTCCACATAGGTCTGGTGAAGTTGATCAAGCATTTCAATCTGGTACTCTTTCTCCTGCTCTGTGGCCCTGATCACTTCGCCCGGGATCACTGTAGGCGAACCTGTGCTGGAAAGAAAGGTGTTCACACCCATAATGGGAAGCTTTCCCGTGTTCTTCAGGTTTTCGTAATAGAGCGATTCTTCCTGTATCTTTCCTCTTTGGTACATGGTTTCCATCGCACCCAGCACCCCTCCCCTTTCAGAGATATGTTCAAATTCGATCAGGACAGCTTCCTCAACCAGGTCAGTAAGTTCCTCCATGATAAACGAGCCCTGAAGAGGATTCTGGTTCTTTGCCAATCCCAATTCATGATTGATGATCATCTGAATAGCCATGGCCCTGCGTACTGATTCTTCTGTAGGTGTTGTGATGGCTTCATCGTAAGCATTGGTATGAAGCGAGTTGCAGTTGTCGTAGATGGCATAGAGTGCCTGCAGGGTAGTCCGGATATCATTAAAATCGATTTCCTGTGCATGAAGGGATCGTCCGGATGTCTGGATATGGTACTTGAGCATCTGAGAACGATCATCTGCTTTATATTTGTATTTCATGGCTTTTGACCAGATGAGCCGGGCCACACGGCCAATAACGGAATACTCCGGGTCAAGTCCATTAGAAAAGAAGAAGGATAAATTAGGAGCAAATTTATTTACATCCATGCCCCTCGACACATAATATTCAACATAAGTGAATCCGTTGGCCAGCGTGAATGCGAGCTGACTGATGGGATTGGCTCCGGCTTCGGCAATATGGTAGCCTGAAATGGACACCGAATAAAAATTCCGTACCTGATGACCAATGAAATATTCCTGGATATCCCCCATCATCTTTAAGGCAAAATCGGTAGAAAAAATACAGGTATTCTGTGCCTGGTCTTCTTTTAAAATATCAGCCTGAATTGTTCCTCTGACTTTTCCAATGGTCTCAGCCTTGATCTTATTGTAGACTTCTTCAGGGACGATCTGATCCCCAGTGACACCCAATAATAACAATCCAAGCCCATCATTTCCTTTGGGAAGTTCACCCTGATAAACAGGTCTTTTTGTACCTCTCTTTTTAAAAAAAAGTTCGATCATCTTCTCTGCTTCTTCAAGCAAACCGTTTTCCTTCAGGTAAACCTCGCATTGCTGGTCAATGGCCGTATTCATAAAATAGCCTACCATTGTTGGCGCCGGACCATTGATGGTCATCGACACGGATGTATTCGGATGAATCAGGTTAAACCCGGAATAGAGTTTCTTGGCATCATCGAGACAAGCAATGGAAACTCCCGAATTGCCGATCTTTCCAATAATATCGGGACGGCGACCGGGATCGTGTCCATACAGTGTCACGGAATCGAAAGCGGTGG
>Ga0364859_10368_pt1 | contig 10545 bp, 4 predicted proteins | sample ExccelAu500001D3_FD_206911 | JGI IMG/M metagenome (GOLD analysis project Ga0364859, IMG submission 206911) | Enriched cells from Trout Bog Lake Hypolimnion, Wisconsin, USA - BchlTB.Aug20.5000.01 .D3 | ecosystem: Environmental > Aquatic > Freshwater > Lake > Hypolimnion/Profundal zone | place: USA...
GGCCAGTTGGCGGAGTTCTTTTACAAACGACTCGAAATACGCGCGGCGTTCATCTTTCAGTTTTTGATCTTTTACATGGTGCCTCAGCGCATATAGTTCAATTTGTAATTCGTCCAGCATATTCAACTCGTAATGAATGCGGGCTACAAGATTGCGGATAAGGATATTGGTCATGAACGGAGTAACCTTGCAGGTAAGTGCATAGCGCAGCGCCTCGTTGTATTTTTTCATTCCGAACAAAACATGCGCCCGGCAAAATGCATGGGTATCTTCACGGGCGTAATCCGGCAGGTATTTTTTATATTCCTCTACGAATTTTTCTGTCCATTCAAGCTGCTTGCTCTCGGCACCAACAATGGCTATATTTAAATAATAAACCGGACTGATGTTCTGACCCGAAACATACATAGTGTGTTCGGTTTCGAAACGGTAAATTTCCATCACTTCGTTTACAAAGCGGTCGTCTCCCTCACGTATCTTCCGGGCGCAATAGTTTTCAAGAATAACGCCGGCCTCTTTCCTGGCAGTCTCGGGAACCTGCTTGTTATTGGCAAAGAACCCTGCTTTCAGCTCATGAAAAAAACGCTCCTCATCCGTGCGCACCAGCTGATATATTGTGTAGAGGAAATCTATGGTAACATCACCCTTACCTGTATTCACGGCGGCCAGTGTTTCGAGCCGGTCCAGTGCGTCTTCATTTAGTTTTAGTTTATATATCCCGGCCAGCGAAAGCAGGTAGGTTTGCACGTTCAGGCTATTGACCAGGTAATATTTGTCAAGCGCCTGTACCGGGGCCAGAAGATCGAAATCTGTAAAGAGTTTATGTTCGGTTCCCACCACTTGGGCGGATGTCGTTTCAAAAGATTGCAGTTCATAAAGCCAGCGCTGATGATAATAGCCGGTATCGTGTGCGGGGTATTGGTTCAGCAAGATCTTCCGGGTCTCCAGCTCGGCCTGGGGTAGTTTATCAATATTGCGTTCCGACAACCACTGGTATCTTAATGCACTTGCCTGTAGCTCATTGCTCTGCAATTGTTCGTGTGCTAAAAATATCTTCGTCAATCTGAATAGGACGGAGATGTTGTCACGCATCTTTACATCATTATATGGCTCGTTACCATACAGGCCTTTATAAACTACCTCCCTGTTCAGGCGGGCCGAATCAAATCGTGGATATCGCGGAGCCAGCAGTTTGAATAACCTGATTGCTTTTTCGCTTTTATTGAAATACGGCGATAAAACAAAATCTTCAAACCGTTTGAATTCATCCTTATTGAAACAACGAAGAAGCGTAAGTAATTTGGATTGCTGCATATAACATTTTAGTTCATCGGCCCGCAAAAAACAGCGGGGTAAAGCTACATCAATCATCACAAAACTCCTTGATTTTAAATAGATTTTGGAGGCAATTGTTTTATAATATATCAACTTCCGTCCAACAAAGTCTTTTCTTCTTGTTTGCATCTGCTGTCCCTTCCGGGATACATTCACTTTAAGTTTTGTAGTACCCTCCTATTTGTTGTAAAACAGAACATCTGTCAAAATAAATTTTTAGTATTCATTCAGCCCGTTTTATTTAAACCCATAACCCATGAAACTTCAAAAACAAATTATAACTGCTCTCTTCATTTTGTTAGGCCTGGGCTTAAACGCCCAGGTCCCCCCGCAAATTAACTACCAGGCGGTAGTGCGTAATGCGGCGGGTGTTGCAGAGGCAAATGCAAATGTGCAGTTGCAATTTATCATTCGTGACGGCTCGGCCACGGGTACTGTGGTATATACTGAAACAACCTCTACCATCACTACTAACCAGTTCGGACTTGTGACCGCAGCTATTGGGTCTAATGCTGACCTCAATGTTATTCAGTGGGGAGTAAATTCCAAATGGCTCGAAGTGAAGGCGGACATTGGCGTAACCGGAACTTTTACCAGTATGGGCACCACACAACTGAACGCGGTACCTTATTCGCTGTATGCAGCAAACGCACCGACCGGGTTGCAGGGTGCCACAGGGGCCACCGGGCCTGCCGGTATTGGCGGCGCGACCGGAGCCACCGGTTCGGGTGGAGGAGCCACCGGCCCGGGCGGAGCTACGGGGGCGAATGGTAATACAGGCGCAACCGGGCCTACGGGCAATAGCGGCGCTATAGGATCAACCGGGGCCACCGGTCCTACCGGCAGTAATGGTTCCACAGGGGCTACAGGCACCGGTGGTGGGGCTACCGGACCCACAGGAGCAACAGGTGCAATTGGTGCTACCGGCCTGGTGGGCCCTCCGGGTGCGGCAGGAGCGAATGGTGCTACAGGCGCAACCGGCCCCACGGGCAATAACGGTATTAACGGGGTTACCGGTGCTACCGGAATTGGTGGTGGTGCCACGGGGCCGGCAGGTGCAACCGGCATTACCGGTCCAACGGGTAATAATGGAACGCAGGGAGCAACAGGGGCCACTGGTTTGAATGGCGCAACTGGCGCAAGCGGAGCAGCAGGGAACACCGGAGCTACGGGCCCCTCAGGTAGTAACAACGCCTGGAGCCTGACAGGAAATGCGGGTACCTCCCCTTTAACCAATTTTATCGGCACTACCGACAACAACGACTTTGCCGTAAAAACCAATAACCAGGAACGCATGAGAGTGGATGCTTTGGGCCATATAGGCATAGGTCTTGCAGCACCTATCCATCAACTGGATGTAATTACCTCTTACGCGGGAATTAACGCTATATCAGGAGTGAACAACAGTGTGCTTTCGGGAGGAGATTGGAGCGGGGGAGATAACTACGCTGGTATTTCGGGGCAGGGTGCCGGCGGCACTACCCAGTTCCAGGCAGGTGTGTATGGTTATATGATTGGCACCGGCCATAATTCGGGAGGTGTTATCGGGGCTTATTCAAGCGCTATATGGGCAGGTCTGGGTTATGTTGACGGCATCGGTAAGTTATGGGGTTTGTATAGCAACTATAACAGTTGTTTTATGGATACGGTGAAAATTGCTGATGGCTCTCAGGGCCTTAACAAGGTCTTTACTTCCGACGCAAACGGTATGGGTTCATGGAAATATCTGAGTGCGCTGGGCGATACCGGAACGGTGCAAGGCACCTTGAACTATATTCCCGTATTTACTTCCGGGTCATCGGTCGGTAATTCTGTTATGTATCAGCAAGGCGGTTATAAAATAGGCATTGGTACCATCTATCCGCATGCTAACTTTTCGGTAACCACCGTAGGTGACAGTGAGGCTATTTACGTTTCACAAACCATGATGCCTACTATTTATGGTAACATTCGAATGGAATATAATTGTACTACAGATGCTGACAGGGTGGGGCTTTTAGCTAGTTCCATGAACAGTGTTGCGAACGTAAACGGAATCGGCATTGAAGGTGCCGGCAACGCCATTGGCGTACAGGGTTTTTGCCAAAGTAGCTCAACCCAATCTCAGGTAGAGGGAACGGAAGGTGACTCTTACGGGAACGGAGTGTATTCAGTGGGTGTTGCGGGTTTTTCGGATTGGTTCACAACGGCGCCCAGTTTTAGCTATGGGGTATATGGTCGTGCGGTTGATGGTACGGTGAATTATGCCATTTACTCCGATGGCAATATGCACGTGAATGGTGTTTTGAGTAAGTTAAGCGGTACCTTTAAAATTGACGATCCGTTAGACCCTGATAACAAATACCTGAACCATAGTTTTGTGGAAAGTCCCGATATGATGAACATATATAATGGCAATATCACTACAGATGCCAATGGATATGCTACTGTGGCCCTGCCTGCTTATTTTGATACTTTGAATAAGGATTTTCGCTACCAGATTACCGTGCTTGGAACTTTTGCCCAGGCCATTATTTCAAAACAAGTAGTAGCCAATAGATTTGAAATAAGGACCAGCCTGCCGAATGTTGATGTGAGCTGGCAGGTAACCGGGGTGAGAAAAGACCCGTGGGCCAATGCACACAGAGTAGAGGCTGAAACCGAAAAAGAGTCGTTCAATAAAGGCAAATATCTTGCCCCCAGGGAATTGGGTAAGGCCGAAGACCTGTTGATAGGAGGGGGTGTAAAACGCCGTGAACGCAACGGTGCGGAAATGTCAAAAGGGGGGAAATAGGCTCCATCAGCATTATTTTACAGGGGCAGCGTCTTTTATCCTGCGATAGCGATGCTGATCCCGTATCATGGAGATCGATCTCCATGATACGGGGTTTTTCTGTTACCAAAAAAAAGTTATATTTAGGGGCAATCAGCGGCTCACTTTTAAAAGCCGCATATCATATTTAGCCTGATGAAGAAGTGGCCCCTCTTGTTTTTTTTGTTGGTGTTATGGTCAAACATGGCGGCTCAGTTTTGCGGCTACAGCGGAAACGGGGTCTGTAACATGACACCCACTACACCGTGGTTCAGCCCGGGTTATAACTCACTCCCATGTGCAATTCAAGGCAACGATTATGCCGGCACCGTTGGTTTTTTGCCACCGGGTATGATTTCTACAGGTGGCACTTCCTTACAGGTTATTTATATCAGTCTTGATAGCATACAAAATCTGCCATGTGGCATGTGCTGGAGCAGTAATGCGTACAACAATGCGTTCTATGCCGGCAGTGGCGGTTGCCTCAGTTTTACCGGCAACACCAACGACCTGCCCGGAGCTTATCAGCTGCGCATTATTGGCACTATTTATACCGAATGGGGCGTTTTGCCGTCGGTAGACCTTGCTACTTTGGGTGTTCACTACTATTTGCGTGTATCTCCTGATTCAAACAGTTGTGTACCGGTAGATACCAGTGCTATTATGACCGCATGTGCATTAAACCAGGGTGTGGTGGCCGATGCCATGCCTTCGATGGTCTGCCCCGGCGAGAGCATGGGTTTGCAGTTTTATGTCACCGGTAGTTATAACCCCGGCAATATTTTCACCGCGCAATTAAGCGACGCCTCCGGTAGCTTTAATAGCCCCATAACGATTGGTACCTCACCGGGCAATAACTCCGGCAATATATATTTAACTATCCCACAAAGCACGCTGCCGGGTTCGGCCTACCGGGTCAGGATAATAAGCACCGACCCGGTGGTGAGCAGCTATCAGCCGGGCAATTATTTTGTTATTACGGCCGCACCGGCCAGTCCGGTGTTGAACGTATTAAATGGTCCCTGCCTGGGTAGTGGTATACTCAATGTGCCGGGTGCCGTAGGTGTTAATACACTGAACTGGTATTTCAATAATTCGCTGGTCCGGTCTATGGTTGATTCACCGCTTATCCCTTCCACCGTTGCAGGGGGTAACGGACCTGGCAATGCGCTCAACCAATTCAATTTACCCTATGGTTTATTTGTAGATGGCAGCGGCTATATTTACGTGGCAGACCCAAGCAATAACCGGGTGATGAGATTTCCACCTAACAGCACCTCATTTACAAACGGTGTTATAGTGGCAGGTGGCAACGGTGCCGGCAACGCCGCTAACCAACTGGATGCCCCTTATTTTATTTACGTTGACAGTTCCGACGATCTGTATGTTTCTGATTGCAATAATTACCGGGTGCAAAAATTTCCTGCAGGTAGCAATTCAACCACTAACGGGGTTACTGTGGCAGGTGGAAATGGGTCGGGTAGCAATTATAATCAACTGGGTTTTCCGCGTGGTATTGTGGTTGATGCAGCCGGTAACCTGTACGTGGCCGATAAGGATAACAACCGGGTGGCGAGATTTCCGGCGGGCAGTAACTCATCAACAAATGCCACTATAGTTGCGGGTGGTAACGGGCCCGGCTCCCAGCTTAATCAAATGATTGGCCCCAGGGGTATCTGCCTGGATGCCAATAACAATCTGTATGTGGCAGACTATTCGAACAGCCGGGTGGAGAAATTTGCTGCCGGCAGCGATTCGACCAGTTATGCTGTGATTGTTGCCGGAGGAAACGGGTATGGCTTCGCCGTAAATCAGCTCACCAGTCCTTATGGTGTTTTTGTGGATGCTTCCGGCTACCTGTTCGTGGCGGACGTTTACAATAACCGCATCCAGAAATTTCCTCCCGGAAGTGTCAGCCACACGCCCGGAATAACGGTGGCCGGCGGCAATGGTCCGGGTGGTGATGATAATCAGCTGAACGAACCTACTGAGGTTTTTGTGGATGCCACAGGCAGTGTTTTGGTGTGCGACTTTGGTAATGACCGCATACAAAAGTACAGTCAAAATACGGCAGACACTACTTATATCCCGTTGGTGTCAGGGGTTTATACCTCGGCCTTTGTGAACGAGGCTGGTTGTGTGTCTCCACCTTCCAATGCGGTCAATATTAACCCTGCTTTGTATTCAACTATCAGTCAGGTGATATGCGCAGGCAATAGTTTTGAGGGTAGAAGTCAACCGGGTATTTATCTTGACACACTGACGGCTTCAAGCGGTTGCGATAGTATCCGCACCTTATTCCTTTCTGTCAATCAGGGGGCTATTTCTCAACTTACCCAAACCATTTGTGCCGGAGAAAGCTATCTGGGCAGGAACGCCAGCGGTATTTACACCGATACCTTGCAAGGTGTGAACGGCTGTGATAGTGTGCGCACTTTATTTTTGACGGTTGAGCCGCCGCGGGTAGCGCAACTTGCGCAAACCATTTGTTTTGGTGAAAGCTACATGGGCAGGTCGGTGACTGGTGTTTTTACGGATACGCTCACGGCGGCCAATGGTTGCGATAGTATCCGAACACTGAACCTGACGGTGAATCCTTTATTGACATCCACGCTTACCCAAACCATTTGTTTTGGCGAAAGCTACCTGGGCAGGTCGGAAACCGGAGTTTTTACTGATACACTTACTTCTTTTAATGGCTGTGATAGTATCCGCACTTTGAACCTGACCGTAAATCCTTTATTGACTTATTCAATCAGCCAAACTATTTGCGGTGGCGGAAGCTATTTAGGGCACTCTGCTGACGGAGTTTATACAGATACACTTACCGCAACAAACGGTTGTGATAGTATCCGGACGTTAAATCTTACGGTAACGAATGTTCTAACGTCTTCCATCGGACAAGCTATTTGTGCAGGTGGCAATTATTCTTTCAACGGCCGTTTGCTTACCACCGCTGGTAATTATTCCGATACCCTGACATCGGTATTCGGTTGTGATAGTGTCATCACACTGGCGCTAACGGTCAATGATATTTTGCAAACTGCTTTTTCGGATACCTTTTGTCCGGGAGGGGTGTATGTGTTCAATGGCCGGAATATTTATCAAAGCGGGTGGTACCAGGATACCCTGCAATCTGTAAATGGTTGCGATAGTTTGGTGAGGTTGAACTTACTCACCGATAATATCGTGTCGCCGGTTATCAGCCGGTTCGGTGATACGCTTGCAACAGGCGGCATTTATGCATCCTATCAATGGATGTTGAATAATGAACCCATCCCCGGCGACACACAACAGAGCATAGCGCTGTTACAAAATGGCAATTATCGCGTAGTTGTGACCAACAGTCGCGCCTGCGATGATACCTCGGCAATATGGAGTGTTCTTGGCCTCGGTACGGCAAATGTTACTGCGGACGACGTGAAATTATTCCCGAATCCCAATGCGGGTAGTTTCACACTTTGGTTTGCAGATGCGTTGTTGCACACCATCACCATAACCGATGCCGAAGGCAGGACCATCGTTACCGGTCAGGTCGAAAAGCAAAAGCATTTTGAAATGGACAAACTTGCTGCGGGTATCTATTTTCTTCAATACCACCAAAATGGTTTGCAGACCTTGAAATTTAGTGTGGTTTGGTAACACAAACTTCATACAGGGCGTTTCCGGTTTCCGGGTTAAGAGCAGATTGGCGGTGTGGTGGCTTCGGCCGACACACCCTTCATTTCCTGCAGGTTGGACAGAAATACCTTGAAATGACCTAAATCTTTGTTTTTTAGGCTGTTATTGGCCTAAAAAGACCTAAAACCTTCCGTTATAAGCAAATTATCGGTTTCTTAATACAGGCACCGTGCTGTTCTGGGGTATTTTGCTTACCTTCGCGCCCTGTTTGAGGGGTGGGCCAAATAAAAACCGGGGTTAAAGCGATTGATCCGGTGTTTAAACCATTCTCACAAATATATTGTTTACTCGTTTTTACAGCTTAAAATTAATTATGCGCAATCAGAATATCAGGAACATCGCCATTATTGCCCACGTCGATCACGGTAAAACTACTTTGGTGGATAAAATTCTTCACCAGTGTTCGCTTTTTCGTGAGAACCAGCAAACAGGTGAGTTGATCCTGGATAACAACGACCTGGAAAGGGAACGTGGTATCACCATCCTTGCCAAGAACGTATCAGTTGAATACAAAGGCATTAAGATCAACATCATCGATACGCCGGGACACGCCGATTTCGGTGGCGAAGTAGAGCGTGTTTTGAACATGGCCGACGGCGTTTTATTGCTGGTAGATGCCTTTGAAGGCGCCATGCCTCAAACACGTTACGTGTTGGGCAAGGCAATCGCCTTAGGCAAAAAACCTGTTTTGGTTATTAATAAGGTAGATAAAGAAAACTGCCGCCCTGATGAAGTGCATGAGTCGGTGTTCGACCTGATGTTCCACTTAGGTGGCAGCGAAGACCAGTTGAATTTCCCTACTGTGTACGGTTCGGCAAAACGCGGATGGATGGGCCAGGACTGGCGCCACCCTGCTGAAGATGTTACTTTCCTGTTGGATACCATCATTGGCCATATACCTGCTCCTGAAGTATCTGAAGGAACTGTGCAGATGCAGATCACTTCGTTAGATTATTCATCTTACCTGGGTCGTGTTGCCATCGGACGTGTAACCCGCGGAAGCATCAGTTCCGGCGAAAACGTTTGTCTGGTTAAGCGTGACGGTAGCGTGGTGAAGAGTAAAGTGAAAGAACTTTACGTGTTCAGTGGTTTAGGAAAAATAAAGGTTCAGAAAGTTGAGTGCGGAGATATCTGTGCTGTAATGGGTGTGGAAGGTTTTGATATCGGCGATACTATTGCCGATTTCGTGAACCCTGAAGGTATGATACCTATCCATATTGATGAGCCTACCATGAGTATGATATTTACTACTAACACCTCGCCATTCTTTGGTAAGGAAGGTAAGTTCGTAACCTCTCAAAAAATCCGTGAGCGTTTATACAAAGAGTTAGAGAAGAACCTCGCTTTGCGTGTAGAAGATTCTGACTCTCCTGAAAAATTCCTGGTGTTTGGCCGTGGTATTCTTCACTTGTCGGTTTTGATTGAAACCATGAGAAGAGAAGGATATGAGTTATCGATCGGTAACCCGCGCGTTTTGATAAAAGAAATTGATGGCCAGAAACACGAGCCGATAGAAATATTGACCATTGATGCACCGGAAGGCGTTGCCGGAAAGTGTATTGAGTTGGTAACCCAACGTAAAGGCGATCTATTGGTAATGGAACCGAAAGGCGACATGATGCACATCGAGTTTGAAGTGCCTTCGAGAGGTTTGATTGGTTTAAGAACGCTGGTGTTGAACACTACTGCCGGCGAGGCTATCATGGCTCACCGCTTTAAAGAATATCAGGCATGGAAGGGAGATATCCCCAGCCGTATCAACGGAACCATCATTGGTAAAGAAGCAGGCCGTGCTACTGCCTACTCTATGGATAAACTGAGCGACCGCGGTAAATTCTTTATCGAACCGGGCGTTGAAATTTACGAAGGACAGATCATTGGCGAGTACACCAAGAATGGTGACCTGGTAGTGAACGTGGTTCAGGCAAAACAATTGACCAACTTCCGTGCTGCAGGAACTGATGATAAATCGACTCTGCCTCCGCCGATCAAGATGAGTCTGGAAGAAAGTATGGAATACATACAGGAAGATGAGTACGTAGAAGTAACTCCTAAATCTATCCGTTTAAGAAAAATATGGTTGAACGAAAACGACCGTAAACGTTATAGCAAGTAGTAATACAGGTTCACGCAAAGTGCGCTAAGGTTTACACAAAGGCCGCAAAGAATATTTCTTTGCGGCCTTTGCATTTTCATTTAGTTCACCTCACTAATAAACTGCAATACAGCTTGCTTTATTTCATCGCGCACGATCCTTGTTCTTGCCAGCTTTTCATCCTGACTTCCGGTCAGTGATGAAGGGTCTTCAAAATCCCAATGTATCTTTTTGTGCATGCCGGGGAAGATGGGGCACTTGTCTGAGTTCTTCGCATCGCAAACCGTGATGACGTAAAAGAACGACCGCCCTTCTTTTACAAAATCAAAAACCTCTTTCGTTTTGTTTCGCGAAATATCAATGCCGTCTTCTTTCATCACTTCAACGGCTAATGGGTTGAGGGTGCCGCGCTCAAGGCCGGCGCTTTCTACTTCAAATTTATCGCCTGCAAAATGTTTCAGGTAAGCTTCCGCCATCTGACTGCGGGCCGAGTTGTGAATGCAGAGAAACAATACTTTTATTTTGTCCATATGGTGGTTTGATTTTAATTGCCGGTCCACGCGGAGGTCGCAAAGGTTTATCGCAAAGAACCGCAAAGATTATTTTCTCTTTGACTCTACATCCATTTTTCTCCTTGCTAAGC
>Ga0364859_10760_pt1 | contig 10450 bp, 9 predicted proteins | sample ExccelAu500001D3_FD_206911 | JGI IMG/M metagenome (GOLD analysis project Ga0364859, IMG submission 206911) | Enriched cells from Trout Bog Lake Hypolimnion, Wisconsin, USA - BchlTB.Aug20.5000.01 .D3 | ecosystem: Environmental > Aquatic > Freshwater > Lake > Hypolimnion/Profundal zone | place: USA...
TCTGTCGAATGCTCCTGAGCCGATCCAGATCAAGATTTATTCGAATGACGCCAAGGTGATTGCTGATTCCGCACCGCGCGTGGCGGATGCTATTACCAAGATTCCGGGTGTAGTGGATGTTGAGAACGGAATCGACAACACAATCAGCGGTCCGGCGACGAACTTTGCGATTGACCCGGGAGTCGCAGGTAGGCTGGGATTCACAACGACCGAGGTTGCCGAAGACGCGACGTCGATTCTGGATGGCCTCCCGGCTAACTATCCGCTCATTGCGAACGGCCGTCCCTACACGATTCGCGTGCGACTCGGGGATGAGACGCGAACGTCACTTGATGCGATTCAAGGCACAGTTTTCAATAGCGTTACAGGACACACCGCTAGCCTTGGCTCTCTGGCGACGGTGACGCAGTTGCCGCCACAAAATGAGATTCTGCGCGAAAACCTGGAGCGGCTGGTGGTGGTTACGGCTAACCTGGAAGGCTCTGACCTTGGTACGGCGATGAGCAAGGTTCAGGAGACAGTGGCTGGGCTTCATCTTCCGGCAAGCGCGCGGGTTGTGTATGGCGGCACCTACGAGGAACAGCAAAAGTCGTTCCGCGACCTACTAAAGGTGCTGCTCATGGCGTTGGCTCTGGTGTTCGGCGTGCTGCTTGCCGAGTTCCGCAACTTCCCGGCTCCGGTTGCGATTCTCACCTCGTCGGTGCTTTCCATCTCCGGAGTAATTGCGGCGCTGGGCATCACTCGCGTCTCGTTCAACGTGGCATCATTCATGGGCCTCATCATGGTGATTGGCATTGTGGCCAAGAACGGAATCCTGTTGCTCGACGCCGAAGAGCGCTTCCGCCGAGATGGCATGTCGGCACGCAACGCCATGTTCCATGCCGCGCAGCGCAGGCTTCGCCCCATCGCCATGACCGCCATCGCCGCAGTCTGTGGCATGTTGCCCTTGGCCTTCGCACTCGGCGCAGGCTCCCAGATGCTGCAGCCGCTGGCTATCGCCGTGATTGGCGGCCTCGCCATCTCTATGGTCCTCAGCCTCGTAGTTACGCCGCTGGTTTACTATCTGCTTACAAAGGATCGGATAGACGCGGTGGTGGAAGAAGTCGCCTAACCGGGGCCGCGCTAGGTCACTGTGGGATGTGCGGCCTCAAATCACCACGATCCGAAGGTGCCCCATTCTTGCGATTTGCTTTTTTCGTAAAGACCGGCGGCAAAGAAACTCTTGCGAGCGATTAGCGCGCGTCTGCCGCAATGTAGGTGTCTCCATGAAGTAGTGGCACAATAGAATCATGCCTCTTGATGGTCCAATTGTTTTGAACGCAGCCCAGGCCAGGGTGCTTGGCGCGCTGATTGAAAAAGAAAACACAACTTCTGAGTATTATCCCCTCTCGCTCAACGCGCTTGTGAATGCGTGCAATCAGAAGTCGAATCGCGAGCCGGTGATGAACCTGGATGAAGAGGATGTGCGTCTGGCGCTGCGCGTTCTTGAGGGGTTCGGACTCGCAGGTCGCGCGAAGAATGCCGATGGCCGCGTAACCAAGTTCGAGCATTGGCTAGGTGAAGCTTTCAACTTCAGCCGCGCTGAAACTGCCCTCATCTGCGTGCTGCTGTTGCGTGGGCCGCAGACCCCAGGCGAGTTGCGCGGCCGCACGGAGCGCATTCACCGATTCGATGAGATAAGCGATGTGCTGAGCGGTTTGCAGAAGCTGGCGGAGCGCGAGCCCTCGCTGGTTGCGGTGCTTCCCCGGCAGCCAGGCACCAAGGAGTCGCGCTATGCGCACCTGCTCTGCGGGCCGGTGGATTCGGTGGAGTTCTCCTACGTTGAGCCCTCTGCATCTGCTGATGGTTCAGCAGCCGAGGAGCGATTCACGGTGTTGGAGGCGACCGTTTCCGAGTTGCAGCGGCAAGTCGAGGAGCTTCGGCAGAAGGTTGAAAATCTGTTTGGCTGAGAAATGGCCTCCCCGCGTTTGTTCTAATTGGGCCAGTTCCCAGTCAAATGGATCTGCACAAGCTGCTGGAAGGCCACACTGTCAAAGTGAATGGTCGATCCTGAGGAGTAGGATGGGCGATTCGCCTCTACGCCTTGCTTCCACAATCTCCGTCTTGCCTGGTCAGCCTGTACGACTACCGCAACCTTCTGCGCTTGCGATGCGGGGGAGTCCGCGGAGAATACGGTGAGTTTGCCGAGGTCGTCGCGGAGAGTTGCTTCTACCAAGTAGAGCAACTTCACTTCTAACTTGAACACGTCCTGAATTGCCGCAGTGCGATCGCCTTCCGAAGCTGGCGGCTGTACGAACACATCTCCGCGGCCGGTGAAGACCCGTGCCGCGCCCTCGAAGTCATTGTCGTGCTCGGCCTGAATTGCCTGGTTCATCTGTGTTTCAAACTCGGTATACTGCACCGTCTCGCACCCACCCGCTTCTGGCGGGCAGGGCAAGGCAGTCTGGACACTATTGCGCGCGGATGTGTATCGAGGCGTACCGGACTCTGGATCAGGATATGCATTGGGCAGAAAGGGTGCTTCCAGGAGCAAAAGTGACCCCAAAGATGACGCCAGATCGGTGCCGGCCAAGGTATTTGCTACCTGCAATTGTCTATTGTGGTGAGTGAGAGCCGCTTCGTCCTCCTTGTCGACGCAGGACAGTCGCCGCGCAGTTTCAGTCGCGTCGATCGGATTGCCGAGATCTCCCGCCTCATCTACCCTGATCCAGCCGCCGAGGCTCTGCCAGGTCTGGCCGTCGTTGACAGAGATGAAGCGGAACACGACTTCGCCATTTCCTCCGGCGTTGTAGTAAAAGTCGCGAATTCCGTCGCCCGGAACCACAACGCCACTTGTATCCTGCGACGGTGTGCCGCAGCGACTTTCCAACTCATCTGGTGTGACGTTGAGAACGGACTGCACCGCATGAAAGGGATTTGGTGGCTTTTGAAAATGGACATAGAGCGCAATGGCCGCTACGGCGAGAACTGGAACCCAAAAGATGCGCCCACTGGTATTCTTACGGTCTCTTTCTTGCATGTCTTAGCGTTGCTTCCTGGGGGGAGGCGAGGCACTGTGGCTACCTAAGCATTTTATCGCCTGTGATTCCTAGAGGGAGTAACCAGACGGTGACCACAGTCTCAGATTTTATGCACAAAAAGAGCGCCAACCAAACCTATGGCAGCGCTCCTTGTTCCTGCATGTTCAGATATCCTAGTCGAAGTGGTTGTGCGCCTGATCTCTGAACTCTTCTATCTGCGGATTCAGCTCATCCAATTGCCTGTGCAGCTCATTCATCTGACGCCAATCAAGGCTGAAATCGCCCGGGCTAAAGCTCCCGCGCAACTGGTCGATCTGCTTGTGCAGTTCATTCATCTGCTGAGAATCAAGCAACTTCAAATCCCTCAGACTTTCGCGGATCTGGTCGGCCTGCTGCCGCACGGCTTCCGCCTGCACTCGGTCCGGCGCGGAGAAATCCTGCGCAAACTCCGGGCCAAAGTACTGTTCCAGCTCTGCCATCATTGGCTCATCGCCTAACTCAAAAAACTCATCGCGATCTACGGCACTGCGCCGCTTTGAATCTACTTGCAGCGTTACCGTCTCCTGTTTCTTGTCGCGAAGAATCGTCACTTGAACCGGTTTGCCCGCGTTCGAGCGCAGGGCACGATCCCAATCGGCCGCCGTTGCAATCGAATCCGAACCCACCTTGAGAATCACGTCAAAGGCGCGCAGGCCGGCAGTCTCTGCCTCGCTCTTACGTTCCACCTGCTTCACCATTAGGCCGCTCTTAATGCCAAGATAGTCTGCCATCTGCGAAGTCAGCGGCTCAACCATTGCCCCCACTTTGAGGCTACCCGAGAAGAACGGCATGTGGAACCCGCCGGGAATCGGTGAATCGCCCCCGCCTGCCAAAATGCCCATCCCAGGAGGCGGTGGCTGCGGGCCGGGGTCTCCGTTGGGACCAATCTTTCCCCAAATATCGTGCTCCATCGCTTTGCGGTCCGCCAGCGAAACTGCCATCGTCTGCACATTGCCGTCGCGGCTGATCTCAATGCTCACCTTGCGTCCGGGTGGAATCTCCTTGAGTATCTTGCGCAACTCATCGGCTCCAGAAACCGCCTGCCCGTTAAGCCCAAGCACAACATCGTTCACCCTCAGGCCAATCTGACCCGCTGGCGCATCGTGATCCACCAGAGTCACCACCGCGCCGTGCGCGTCCTTCAACTTGAGCGTCTGTGCCCTGTCCGCATCCACATCCACAATTTCGACACCCAGGTAGCCGGGTTCGTTGGCGTGTTCCAGCAGCGGAAAGCTGCCGGGGATTATGCGCGCCCGAATGGGCGCCTGCGCGGGCAATGTTGCGGCGAGCCCTAAACCCAGCGCAGCCAAAGCAACAAAACCGAAAATGCCTGTGTTACGGTAAGGCCTCAAGAGGTACTTCATCGTTGCATCTCCAGCGTTCCTGCTTGCTCCTGCCCATGCTCGTCTCTTGGCGCGGTGACAGGAGAGGGGTAAGTAAATGCTACTGAATCTCCGGAACCTGGCTCAAAATCTGCCGGGAAACATTCCGTATCCGGGGACTATCGTCCGAGGTGGAAACCGAGTAGAGTACCTGTCGCACGCTGGTGTCGGCCTCGACGGGCTCCAGCAAGTTGATGGATGCTGTCCGGATCTTCGGGTCGCTATCGTTCAACAGCGCCTCGAGTAAAGCGTTGCGAACCCTCGTATCCTGGGCCACGTAAGGCTCCAGACCTTGCAATGCCTTCTCGCGCACCCCGGCATTTTTGTCATAAAGCAGCGCTGCCATCAATGCGTCGCGAATGCCAGCCGGCTTGCAGCTATGGCCAGCCTTGCACTCCGCGGCCAGCAGGCCCACGGAGTCATCGCGCACCTGCGCCGAAGTGGTTGAGTTTCCAGAGGCCAGCATCAGAAGTTGGCGAATCCTGGGGTCGTCCAGCGAACCCTGCACGTGCCGCTGCACAATCTGGTTATAGCTCACGTCAACAATCTCGCTGTTCGGTTGCCGTGTAATTCCGGAGATTCTCGAGACACTGGCCATTGCCGGAGCCGAATCATCCGACTGAACCGGCGACAAGGCTTGAGGCAGCGAGATCGCTACCGAGGTGGTGGCGCTGCTATGCATTTGCGCCCACTTGGCGCCGCCCACTCCACCCGCTCCGGTCCCAATTGCGAGTACCAGAAGCGCAGCCACAGGGGCTGTCTGCAGGGTGGCTAAACTGTTCCGCATCCGCTGTGCTATGCGCTCATACCAGCGCCGCTGCGGAATCGCATCCAGGGCTTCATCCAACCGAAGCCGCGCGCGAGCAATCAGGTTGGCCTCAGGTTCTTCTACGGGCAGGGCGGCTGCCAGTACCTTCAGCGCCATAACCTGTCCCCGCTCATTCTGGCAGGCGGGGCAAGCGCTCACATGCATTTCCAGCTCGTGCAATTCATCATCCAGCAGCTCTCCGTAGGCTGCCGTCACAATCCGTTCATGTGCAAGAGCGCAATTCATAGCATCGTCCTTCCAGCCTCAAAAAATAGCCATCAGCTCTTAGCTGTCAGCTCTCCTACCTGACTCCTGCCAACTGCGCTCTGAGCTTTTTTGTGGCCCTGAAAAGCGTGTTTTTGGCGGTTTCTTCCGTGGTGTTCAACATCTCTCCGATCATGCGCAGGCGGAGACCCTGATAATGCTTCAGTTCAAAGACCATGCGTTCGCGCGGCGTCAGCTTGCCCAGCGCCAGTTGAATCTTCTCGCCCAATAGCTTGCGGTCCAACTCGCGGCCAGGGTTTGAATAGGACCGGTCGTCCGAGACAGAAGCGAGCAGATCAATCTCCTCGCCGCCCCGATCCAGCACCACGGCGTGATCTTCCCGGCGCGTTTTGCGGCGACGTAGTTGGTCCAGACAGAGGTTGGTCACGATCCGGTAGATCCAGGTGTAAAACGAGCACTCAAAGCGGAAGTTGCCCAAATAGCGGTAGGCCTTGAGAAAGGCTTCCTGATAGATATCTTCCGCGTCGTGCTCTGAGCCTGTTAGGTGCAAGGCTAGACGCAAAACTTGGTGCTCGTACTGCCGCACAAGCGAGTCAAAGGCCGTGCGCGACCCCGCCTGAGCCTCGCGAATCAGCTCCATCTCGTCCGCGCGCGCCTGCAGGCGATCCTTATCCCGGCTCGCCCTCTCCCGGTCTGTGCCGCCCATTGCCCTGGTTTCAGCCATGCCTGCTGAGGATTGTACCCTCCGCGCGGCTGGGCGAGCTAAAAGCCTTGCCACCTCAGCGGGAGAAACCGGAAAAGTTACCGCATCTGCTGCCATCTAGCTCTCCATTCGGGAGTCATGGGTGCGTCACTCTCATAGACGGCCGATCTTTCTATAGGTCACCGGGAAATCGCCGCCATTCGCGGGTCTAACCCCGGCTTGGGCAGGCCACCGCCCGGTACACTAGGAAGCGATGACCGGAAACCTCTTTAACGACCCCTCAAGCCCCATCAATGGCCCAACCTCGGGCTGGTTCACCGCGCACTGCGACGGCGGCTCACGCGGCAACCCTGGCCCTTCAGGCTACGGCGCAATAGTTGAGGACCCGCACGGCATGGTGGTGGCCCAACTCAGCGAATTCCTCGGCATCCAGACCAACAATTTTGCCGAGTACTCGGGTCTGCTCGGCGTCCTCAAGTGGGCCATCGAGAACGGTGCGAAGCACCTGCGCGTAGTCTCGGATTCGGAGTTAATGGTCAAGCAGATGCAGGGCAAGTACAAAGTGGCTAGTCCTGTCCTCCGTCCGCTTTTTGAAGAAGCGCGTAAGCTCGCCCGTCGGCTTGAAGGCTTTGAGATGCGCCACACCCTCCGCGGCGGCAACAAGGTCGCGGACCAACTTGCCAACGACGCAATGGATCGGGGCATGGGACGGAGCGGAGTTGGCGCAGCTAGTTCTTCCGCTAATGCCTACGTACAGCCCCCGAGCGAGCCCGTTAGGCGGCTAGCACCCTCCATGCTTGCCCAGCAGCAGACTCCATCTGCTCCCCGCCAGGTTCTGGAGGGCTATGTGAAGAACGGCGTGGTTCACCTGCTCAACGGCGAATTGCCAGAAGGTGTCTTTGTGAAAATCACGCGCGAGTAAAATGTTCCCCACCAATGCCACGCTTGTCGTGAGCGCGGGACGTGGCCGGTGCGTCTATATCTTCAGGTGACGTGCTCCCCTTTCTCGCTGCACGGGAAATGAGAATACAATTCAGTCCGTAGAATATTTTGAAGAGGTCAGGTTCATGCTCGCATCCCTTCGGTTCAAAACGCTCCTCGCTGCTACGTTTGTCCTCACCGGTTTTGGCCTTGTGCTGAGCCACGCACAGCAACCCAATGCGGATGCAGGAGAGCGCAAGGCGCCGGAGCCAACCATCAGCTTCGATGCCACTGGCAAACTAACGAAGACCGTTGAAACGCAATCTTATTGGCGCGGTCATCCGGGACAGACCTACACCGCCGCCTTTTCCGACCCCGGTGGAGGAAAGTCCACACTGCAGGTTCAATTTACGGGGACCCTCTACTGGACGCCGACCCAGGTAACGATGAGCCCGGACTTTAACGTGAAGAGCCTGAGTGCAGGTGTTACCGAAAAGAATCTGAAGACGCCCGCTCCTGACCCAGTTTGGGTTCCCGTGAAGTCGTTCAAGGCTGTCGGCACAGCACTTGTCGTCGTCAAAGAGGACGAGAGTGCTGTCCGCCTGTACGACTTTGACAAGCAATTCACCGGGAAGTTCGAAGCCTACGTGGCACCCAAGAAAGACAAGTAACAGCGGGTTAGAAATTCTCCCATAGCCGGTAGTTCAGCGCTGTCTAGCCGAACCGCCGGCTCTGGGTATTACCGCGTCTGCAGGATTATGGTTTGCGTCCTAAGTCGTTCCGCCATACGTGTCCGTCTTTTTCCAGAAGTCGGTCCGCACACTCCGGACCCCATGTGCCCGCAAAATAATTTGGAAACGTCTCCGGCTTCTTTGCGGCCCATGCCTCCAGAATCGGTGTGTACAGCGCCCAGGTGGTCTCCACGCCATCGCGATGCGAGAACAGCGTCTGGTCGCCCAGCATTGCATCCATCAGCAAGCGCTCGTAGCCATTGGCGCTCGACTTGCCAAAGGCTGTCTCGTAGTCAAAATCCATCGTCACCGGGCAAACCGTCATCTCCGGCGTTGTGGGCACCTTGGTGCCAAACCGCAGCGCAATGCCTTCGTCGGGCTGGATGCGGATGGTGAGTAGATTAGGCTGAATCTCATTGCAGGGGCCTCCACCGCTTGTCATGCGGTTAAAAATCAGCAATGGTGGCTGCTTGAACTGGATGCTGATTTCGGTGGCGCGTTTCTTTAACCGCTTGCCCGCCCGCAGGTAGAACGGAACACCGGCCCAGCGCCAGTTCTCAATCTGCAGTTTGAAGGCCGCATACGTCTCCGTACCAGATTCGGGATTGACCCGTTCCTCGTCGCGATAGCCAACAACGCGCTGGCCGCCAATGAGTCCCGGCCCGTATTGGCCGCGAACCCCGTTCAGCACCGGGATGGATGGAATCGCCTGCCACACCTTCAGCTTCTCGCGGCGCACGCTCTCGGACTCAAAGCTCGATGGTGGCTCTAGCGCTACCAATGCGAGCAATTCCATCATGTGGTTCTGAACCACATCTCGAAGCGCGCCGGCCTTTTCGTAAAACGGCCCGCGGCCCTCTACGCCCAACGTCTCAGCCACCGTGATCTGCACGTTGTCAATAAAGTTGCGGTTCCACACCGGCTCAAAGATTCCGTTCGCAAACCGGAACACCAATAGGTTCTGCACCGTCTCCTTGCCGAGGTAGTGGTCGATACGGAAGACTTGATTCTCCTGGAAGACTGCATTGACCTGTTGGTTCAACTCGCGCGCTGAAGCCAGATCGTGGCCGAAGGGCTTCTCAATTACGATCGAGGCCACGCCCTTCTCCGGCTGCGCCATCCCTTGTGCGCCCAGGTTTTCAATGATCCCGGCAAAGAACTCCGGCGCAGTCGCCAGATAGAAAACCCGCTTGCCGCCGATGTTGCGTTCTTTGTCAATGCGGTCCAACTCCGTATTGAGACCGCCGTAGTCACTGGGTTGGTCAAAATTCAACGGGAAGTAGCTAATGTGGCTCACGAACTCGTCCAGCTTCGGGTCGTTCGTATCTGCGCCGCCAAACTCCACAATGCCCTCGCGCATATCTTTAGCGAACGCCTCGCCCAACGGGCGGCGCGCAACGCCTACAATCGCGAACTGTTCCGGCAGCAGATTGTTCTGGCGCAGGTGAAACAGCGCGGGCAGCAGCTTACGCTTGGTCAAGTCCCCTGACGCCCCAAAAATCACCAGTATCCCCGGCTCTGGAATCCGCTCCTTGCCTTTGGGGACGTTCGAAATATCTTCCGCGCTAACCCTCATCTGCACTGTCGCCATTGCTGCATCCCTCCCGCCGGGTGCTGTTCCTTATTCCCTAGTCTTTCTTTACTTCGTGCCCGCCAAATGCATTCCGCATAATGGCCAGCATGCGATCAGTAAAGTTGTTGTCCTCGCGCGAGCGGATACGCCGAATCAGCGACTCGGTAATCACTGGTGCTGACACATTCAAATCAATGGCTTCAAACACTGTCCAGCGTCCTTCTCCGGAGTCCGACACATAAGCCTGCAATCCATCCAGCGACGGGTTTCCAGCGAGCGCATCGGCCGTCAGATCCAGCAGCCAACTGCGTACCACGCTGCCACGCCGCCAAATCTCGGCAATCTGTGCCAGGTTCAGGCCAAGCGATTCCTTTTTCTCCATGATGGTGAAGCCCTCTGCATAAGCCTGCATCATGCCGTATTCAATCCCGTTGTGCACCATCTTTACAAAGTGCCCCGCGCCAGTTGGACCTACGTGGCCCCATCCCTTGTCTGCTGCAGGAGCCAGCGCCTCAAAGATCGGCCTTAGATAATTCACCGGATCGGCGTCTCCGCCAATCATCATGGCGTAACCTTCTTTCAAACCCCACACGCCGCCTGAGGTGCCAACGTCCACATACTGCAGCCCCTTCAACTTCACTTCTTCATAGCGCCGCATGGAGTCTTTGTAGTTCGAGTTGCCGCCATCAATCAGAATGTCTCCCGGGTTCAACATGGGCACCAACTTGGCGATCGTGTCGTCCACAGGCTTGCCCTGAGGAACCATGATCCAGATGGCGCGCCGACCTTCAAGCTTCTTCACCAGGTCTTCCAGGCTATGAACACCCACATTGCCCGTTGATTCCAGCTTGGCCACTGCTCCTGCGCTAAAATCGAAGCCCACCACCTGGTGGCCGCCTTCGCGCAGTCGTTCCGCCATGTTGCCGCCCATTCTGCCCAACCCGATCAGACCCAGTTGCATCGTTCCTCCTGTGGTTTTGGTGATTCAGAATTCGCATCAAAGCCCGTTATGCCGGTTCGCATCAAGGCCCACCATGCCGGAGCGACA
>Ga0364859_10893_pt1 | contig 10438 bp, 5 predicted proteins | sample ExccelAu500001D3_FD_206911 | JGI IMG/M metagenome (GOLD analysis project Ga0364859, IMG submission 206911) | Enriched cells from Trout Bog Lake Hypolimnion, Wisconsin, USA - BchlTB.Aug20.5000.01 .D3 | ecosystem: Environmental > Aquatic > Freshwater > Lake > Hypolimnion/Profundal zone | place: USA...
AATACACCTTGATCCCCGTTTATTGAGAACTGATTTGAACTACACAGCGACCATTCAGGACGAAACTTTGGGAGAAGTACTTAAAATGATCGAGATATCAACAAAAATAAAAACAAAAATTGAAAAGAGGGAGGTGTATATCGAAAGTAAAAACTAATTAAACGAAACAAGGGCAGTGTTTGCGGCACTGCCCCTGATGAATCAATCATTTTTTAATAATTAACTCAAGAAAAAACAAAAGTATGAAAAAAACATGGTTTCTAACGAACCACAGGTATTTATTTGCTTGTGTCGGAAAATTCTTAAAAATTATGAAAATTACAGTTTTCATTATTGCTTTTGCGACAATGCAAACATTTGCATTAGACAATTATGCCCAGTCCAAAAGAATGGATGTAAAGATTGAACAGGAAAGCATTGTCTCCGCATTGGAGAAAATTGAAGCTCAATCAGAATTCTTTTTCTTCTATAATAACAAGGTTGTAAAACTTGACAAAAAAGTTTCCATTGATCTGAAGCAGAAGACGATTAACGAAATTCTCGACGAGTTATTCATGGGTACTGATATAGAATACACCATAAATAATAGGCAGATTATCCTCTCAGGAAAAGAGATGGGGGGTTTGTCAAGCCAGCAAGAGAAAAAAATTTACGGTAAAGTAACAGATCATACGGGGGCACCAATCCCCGGTGCATCGGTAGTAATTAAAGGCACTACAACAGGTGTGGTAACTGACAGTAACGGTAAATTCTCTTTGACATTGCCTGCTGATTCCAAAGCAATTCTATTTTCTTTCATTGGAATGAAAAGTCAGGAATTAGGGATTAGCGATAAGTCTGAATATAATGTAGTTCTTACAGAGGAGACTATTGGCTTGGATGAAGTTGTTGCAATTGGTTATGGCACCCAGAAAAAAGCGACTGTAACCGGTTCAATTGCAACGCTTAACGGCGATAAAATAATTAAGAGCCCAACATCAAACGTTGCTACCTCTTTACAGGGGCAATTACCTGGTTTGGTTGTAAATGTAAGTAGTGGAGATCCAGGCAACGAGGCTGTTCAGATTTTAGTCCGTGGGAAATCTACATTAGGTTCGACAGGTGTGCTGACTGTTATTGATGGGGTTGCCGGAGGTGATATAACAAGGCTAAATCCTGCAGATATTGAGTCAATCTCTGTATTAAAAGATGCATCGGCGGCAATATATGGTTCACAAGCTGCCAATGGTGTCATATTAGTCACAACTAAACGGGGGAAATCAGGCAAACCAGTGATTAATTACTCCTTGAATTCCACAAATACACAACCAACTAAACTTCAGGATTTCTTGCATTCCTGGCAATATGCAGTTGCAGAGAACGAATATTTGGTAAATAATGGTTTGACCCCTAAATGGAGCGATCAGGATATTACTTTATTTAAAAACGGTTCTGATCCTATGCAACATCCTGATGTAAACTGGTATAAAGTGGTATTGCGAAAATGGACACCTCAACAGCAACATAATATTTCACTTTCGGGCGGAACTGATGCAGTCAAGTATTACATTTCTGGACAAGTCCTTGATCAAGACCGCAACTTTAAAAACGACGATCACAAAGGTTTAAATCGTTATCAATTAAGGGCAAATCTTGATGCTCAGGTTACCAAACGATTGTCAGTAGGTATTGATCTGAATTACTCAAAGAACTTGATTGAGGAGGCCTATACTGGCAATCAGGATGTTTTTTTTAGATGTCGCCAAATGTTTCCCAATTGGCCTGCTTTCTATCCAAACGGTCTACCGGGACCAGTAATGTTTGGAATGAATCCGGCAATTATGGGTTCATCTTCCCTTTTCGGGTATAACCGTGAGAATACTTTCGGGTTAAACACTAAGATTTCTTTTAAACTCGATCTTTCCCAATTTGCTAAAGGACTCTTCCTGGAGGGTTATGGTAGTTTTGGCGATATGTCACAAAATTTCGAAAAGTTTTTCAAAACATCATACTTCTATACGTACGATCCATCTACAGGTAATTATATTAAGCAAGCCGCTGGTCAAATCTCCCAAAGTCCCGATTTAACTGAAACTAATAATCGCACCACAAATAAAACATATAATTTTAAAGTTGGTTATATCAAGAGTATTGGCAATCATAATATAGATGCCTTTGCCGCAACAGAGCAATTCCAAAGTAACTATGCGGGATTTTGGGCCTACAGAAATAATTTTCTAACTGATCAATTACCTGTATTATCTGCCGGGAGCTCAGTTGGTAAAGATAACAATGGATACAAAACTGATGCTGCCCGACTGAACTATTTTGGACGTTTGAATTATGATTATAATGGCAAGTATCTTTTAAGCGCGACATTGCGTTACGACGGGTCCCAAAATTTTCCTGAGAATAAACGATATGGCTTATTCCCTGGCTTATCAGCAGGTTGGTTACTTTCCAAAGAGTCATTTATTCAGGACAATTACAAGTTTGTGACATTATTAAAGTTGAAAGGTTCATGGGGTAAAATGGGGAACGATGCTGTCCCTCCATTCCAATACCTTGCCACTTATGCACAAGGAGGGGGTTATTATTTAGGTGCTCCATCAACGACCTTGTATTCAGGTCTAACCAGTTCTGCAACACCTAATCCAAACATTACCTGGGAGGTTGCTGATACAAAGAATATCGGTTTTGAGAGTGTACTTTGGAAAGGATTGCTAGGTTTTAACTTTGACCTTTTTAAATCCCAGCGTTCACATATTTTAACGAAGAAGAATGCATCAACACCAGATTATACTGGGTTAATTCTTCCTGATGAGAATATTGGAGTAGTTGATAATACTGGATTTGAACTTGAACTAACTCATTCAAAAATTGTAAATGCAGATTTTAGCTACGCAGTACATGCAAATATGTCTTATTCCCACAATAAAATTGCTTTTTTCGATGAGTCACCAAATGTTCCTGCATATCAGAAAAAAACAGGATATCCAATAGACAGTTGGATGCTTTATCAGGCCAAAGGATTGTATCAAACCCAGGCAGAAATTGATGCATCACCTCATTTGCCCAATACCGCGCCCGGTGATATTAAATACGTTGATGTAAATAAAGATGGTAAGATCGATGCTTCAGACATGGTACGGGAGGATCTTTCTCCAACACCTCAAATCATGTATGGGATCAATCTGAGTGCAAAATATAAAAACTGGGATATTTCTGTTCTATTTCAAGGGCAGGCAGATTGCAAAGTTATGTTAATGCCGGAAGGGTTAAATATGGATAAAGCCTTCTTTAATGGTCGATGGCAAAAACAGGGGGATAATTTATATCCCAGGTCTTTCAATTCCAGCACAGAAGCAACAGGAAACAATGCACTTTTATCTACATTCTGGTTGAAGAATGGTGCATTTTTACGGTTAAAGAACGTTGAAATTGCTTATTCTCTTCCAAAGAGGTACACCGATTTCGTGAAACTATCCAATGTAAGACTATTTGTGAATGCGAGTAATCTGTTTTTGCTAATAGATCATGCTAAGATAGTTGACCCGGAAACGTTGAATAGTGTGACTAATGCTTGGGCGCTTCAGGCCTATCCTATTCAAAGATTAGTGAATTTTGGACTAAATGTAACTTTCTAAAAATCTGTAAAAGTGAAAATTATGAAAAAAATATATCTGGGTTTATTTGCTGTGACATTAATATTGATGTCTTGCAATAAAGATATTCTTAATTTAAAACCGTATAATACATTGTCAGATGCTGCAGTATGGGCCGATTTAAATTTAGTCAATAGTTATGTAACCGAGAACTACAACTCAATATCCATGGTTACTCAGGGTTGGCCTAATGGCTTTGGGGTTAATAATTCTGGTTGGGGAAATTACGATGGAGTTTATGGTTATTGGACAGGCGGTGCGACCGATGAAATCTATGAGTTGCATGATAATGCCGGCTGGTGTGTACAGGCCGATCTAATAGTAAGGGGGACCCTTTCACCTTCTCTCCTTTCAAATATTGGACGTTGGGCTACAAATTATAATCTTATACGTTCTATCAATAACTATTTCGATCATATTACCTCCGTACAAGGTGATACAGCATTAATTCACCGACTTAATTCAGAAATGTATTTTCTGAGAGCATTTAACTATGTTCATCTTGTAGAAAATTATGGAGGAGTTCCTATAATTACTAAAGTTTATACAACCAACGACACACAATTTGAAGAGGCGCGAAATACCTTTGATGAGTGTGTTACTTTTATTCTTGGCGATTTAGACAAAGCAATAGCAGGATTACCATTGACTTATTCCGGATCTAATCTGGGACGTGCAACCAAAGGGGCAGCCATGGCTTTAAAAGCTAATTTATTGCTTTTTGCTGCAAGTCCACTGAACAATTCCACAAACGATCAGACTAAATGGAAAGCTGCTTCAGATGCAGCCAAAGCAGTCATCGATCTGGGTATTTATACATTGTATAAACCAAGCAAGTATGAAAACATCTTCTTAGATGAGGCAAATTCAGAAGTTATTTTGGCTAAATACTACAATAGTACGGCACAAAGCTGGTTCCCAACCAATTTTGAGAATACGGTGAACCGTGATTTATCGCCCAACAGTTACCATGGCTGGGGTATGGCGACCCCTATCCAAAATATTGTGGATGATTTCGAAATGGCTGATGGTACTCCATTCAACTGGAATAATCCGGTTGAAGCAGCTAATCCTTACGCAAATAGGGATCCACGCTTTTATGCTACTATTTTTTCTGATGGTATGATGCACAGAGGAGCAACCGTGGATACTTACGAAGGTGGTAAAGACAATCCTATTGGTGCTTTGATAGAAGCTACTAATGCTACCCAAACCGGCTATTTTATGCGTAAATATGTTGATCCAAACAAGGACCCGAATAATTGGACTGATGATTGTATGGCTATCTTTATCCGCCTGACTGAAATTTATCTTAATTACGCTGAAGCTCAGAATGTTTTGGGAAATGATGCCATTGCCTTGAATTATGTCAATATGATTCGTGAACGGGCTGGAATGCCTGACATTACTGGTAGCGGAACTGATCTGCGTGACAAAATCCGACATGAGCGTCGTATAGAACTGGCTTTCGAAGGTCAGCGTTATTATGACCTTCGCCGTTGGAATATATTGCAGCAGGGAATGGGAGATGCAATTGGAATGAAAATAGTGAAAAACAGTGATGGGTCAAAAACTTACTCTAAGAAAACAGTTCAAACTCGTTTTTACACACAAAAAGTTTATTGGCAGCCGATTCCAGCGACAGAGATTCAGAAGAATTCCAAGCTGACTCAAAATCCAGGATACTGATTTCCAACTTGTTTAACCTTAAATGGATCATTAAATCGCAAATAGGTTAAACAGACCAATGAAGCGTGTAATCTTTTACGCGCTTCATTTTTTAACTGCGAATAAATATCAACGACATGCTATTCCTAAAGATTCTAATGTATCTGCTTTTAATGAAAAGACAGCATTGCCTGGATAGAACAATAATAAATCCAGACACCTGGCATCTTGGTGAATAAAAATCTCAGAAATAAAAGCTCCTATGAAAAATTTAAAAATTCTTTTTTATATAATTATCCTTACATGTTCAGCATATGCGCGCTTAAATGCTCAGGTTCCCGGAATTAGGGATAATGCTCATTCAGAAAAATCAGGTTGTAACACATCAACAGACACTCAATCAGCATTAATTTCAAATCTGAAATATGGCTTATTCTCGCATTATGTGTGGGCAGGAGGTAGCGGAACGGCTGACCAGAATGGTGTGCCATCGAAAAGCATTCAGGAGCAGATAAATACTTTCGATGTCCAACAATATGCAAAAGACTGCAAATCCTATGGCGTTCAGTATGTAATTTTTACTGCCTGGCATGCCCAAATGAATCCTCTTTATTATAGTCCGGTCTATAGAAAATGGAGAAACAATGCAGAACAAAATAATCCTGATAAAAATGACAGAGACATAATTGCTGAATTAGCGGATGCCTTAAAAACAGAAGGTATTGATCTTTTCCTATATACTCATCCCAATAACTTGCATGATTTTACATCGGCTGATAAAGCAAAATTCGATTACAAGCAGATGGGTGATACTACATTTAATTTCTCGAAATGGAATGATTATTTGTCTGAAATGTATTCCGAGATTTCAAAGCGGTATAAAGGTAAAATCAAAGGTTTTTGGGTTGATGAAGGTCTTGAAACGGTTTCAAATGAACACTTTGTTGATTATAAAAGACTGAGAGAAACCATTGCAGCAGTAGATCCTTCACTTATTTTAATTCAGAACTACTGGCATTCCGGACCGGGTAAAGGAAAATATTTGTGTGACACAGGCATGAAGGAATTTCAGATTCATACCAAATGGCTGAAAGGTTTCTGGCAGTGTGGTTTGGCTGCTGACCGCAATGATGGCAGCAACTGGCCCAGTTTTGGATATTCCAGTTTGGGTTACGTTCAGGAAAACATTATATCGAAGGAAAATCCTCCAGTTTTATTAAAAGCAAGAGATATTTTCCGATACACCGTTTATCAGTCGGCAAGTAATTCTGAAGGTTTGGGCGCTTGTTGGTGTGCCAATCCAGTTCGAGGTTTAAATACAGGAGATATTTGGGAATCCGGTGTCCGGAAAACATTATCAGATGTAGGCCAATTAATAAAACCTGTTAGCAGGTCAATTTTCAAAACAAAACCCAGTACCTCTTGGCCTGCCAAAGTCGATGTAAATCCGGATAAACCATTTGAGAAAGCGGGGGATTTAGGTTCAGTTACCTTTGTTGCTATGCAATCAAATGATGGGAAACAAGAATTTATTCACCTTCTCAATCCATCCAAATCTCAGATAAACACTAAAACATTGACAATTCCAGCCCCGGCAGATGGTAAAAAATTCATAGGGGCTAAATTAGTCAAGGACAATACCATTTTGATTTTCAATCAAAATCCTGAAGGATTGATAACTCTCACACTCCCTAAAGGAACAGAATGGGACAGTGATGATACCGCAATAGAAATGGAATAAGAGAAAATGTGGATTCAGCAGTTCTTTCAGATCCCGGTTTTCAGTCAGGGAAAGAATTCAAAAATTATGATATCCCCATGAGCTAAAAATTGCACAACGACCGAAAATGGATAAATACCCATCAAGAAACAACATCACTATGGACAAGGTAATAATTGATCTGTAGGTAAAAGTAGGTTGTGGGAATAATGTCCGCAAAGACAACATCTTGGCTACGATTTGCAAAATCGAAGAGGATTATGAATCGGTTCGATAATTTGCGTTTATTGATGTATTGTATTGAATATAAATGAATTAAATATATTATAATGGTAAAAGTAGGATTATTTGGAATTGGCCTCGACACCTATTGGGCACAATTCGACGGGTTGCTCAGCAATCTGAAAGCTTATCAGGAACAAATTAAAAACCGAATTTCAGGATTTGGAGTTGAAGTTGCCGATGCCGGAATGGTTGATAACCCGATTAAAGCCCGCGAAGCAGCCGATTATCTGAAATCGCAGGATGTAGAAATTGTATTTCTGTACGTTTCAACCTATGCACTGTCGTCAACGGTGTTGCCGATGGCACAAAAGCTGAAAGTTCCGTTTGTGATCCTGAATTTGCAGCCTGTTCCGCAACTAGATTACGCTGCGTTCAATCGACTTGGCGACCGCGGAAAAATGACCGGTATTTGGCTCGAACACTGCCAGGCCTGTTCGGTACCGGAAATTGCCAGCGTGTTCAACCGTTCGGGAATAAAATACGACTTTGTAACCGGTTATCTTCAAGACGAGCAAGCCTGGACCGAGATTGAAGCCTGGACCGAAGCTGCCCGAGTTGCTGCCGCGATAAGCAATAATCGTTTGGGCTTTCTGGGTCACTACTATTGCGGAATGCTCGACGTTTACACCGACATGACCAAACAATCGGCGGTGTTCGGAACACATATCGAACTGCTCGAAATGTGCGAGTTGAAAAAATACCGCGATAAGGTAACCGAAGCTGAAGTTCAATCAAAAATTCAGGAATTCAATACAGCCTTTGATGTTGCTCCTGAATGTGAAACTGCGGAAATTGAGCGGGCAGCCCGAACTTCAGTGGCATTGGACATATTGGTTAAAAACCGCAATCTGGGATCGATGGCCTATTACTACGAAGGAGAATCGGGCAACGATTATGAAAATATCGTGACTTCGGTGATTGCCGGAAATACTTTGCTGACAGGCAAAAACATTCCGGTGGCAGGTGAATGCGAAGTGAAGAATGCACAAGCGATGAAAATTATGGCCGAGTTTGGTGCCGGTGGCTCATTCTCAGAATTCTACCTCATGGATTTCAAGGACGATGTGGTCATGCTGGGACACGATGGCCCAGCCCATTTTGCAATTGCCGAAGGTCGTGTGAGGCTGGTTCCGTTGCCCATTTATCACGGGAAGCCAGGCAAAGGTCTATCTATCCAGATGAGCGTAAAACATGGACCGGTTACTTTGCTTTCGGTAGTTGAAGGAAAAGATGGGGTATTGCTTCTCGTTGCCGAGGGCGAATCGGTTGCCGGTCCGGTGCTCGAAATTGGAAATACCAATAGCCGCTACCGCTTTTCAGTCGGGGCCAAACAGTTCATGAATGAATGGTCGAAACAGGGTCCTGCTCATCATTGTGCCATAGGCATTGGCCATATCGCCCAAAAGATTGAAAAACTGTCTTCAATTTTGGGAATTGATTTTGTCAGGGTTTGTTAAACAGTAAAACTAATTACATGATGAAACTGAAAATAAGTATAGCACTTCTGTTGCTGACTTTTTGTTTGCGTGGGCAAGTTACAAAGTTAACTCCTGGTTTTCCAGATCGATCATCAGAACTTGATGTTCTGCCCGGTTTTAAAAATCCGCCCAAAGGCTATGGCGATGTTGCTTTTTACTGGTGGCAGGGCGATACCCTTACCCGGGAACGATTGACTTGGGAACTCGACCAATTAAAAGATAAAGGGGTAACCAGTCTTCAAATCAACTACAGCCACCTCGACGAAGGTGGAATCTCGTATGGTCTTTCGAACCCCAGTAAACCGGCACTCTTCACACCTGAATGGTGGAATTTACTTCGATGGTTTGCCGTTGAGTCTCAAAAGCGCGGTATGACCATAAGTCTGAGCGACTATACTTTAGGGATAGGACAGGGATTTGCAATGGATGAAGCCATTAAAGAGAACCCTGATTTAAATGGTTCGGTATTAAAAAGCATATCCAAAATAATCACAGGGGATGGCAGTCTTGAGCTTCCTCATAACCTCCTTGCAGTGAGTGCAATAAGAATAAAGCCCGATAGTACGCAGGCAATTGGAACCCGTAAGAACTTACTTTCAGAGGTAAAAAACGGAAAGCTTGACTACCAATTTGGACAAGAAAATTGGGAAATCACAGGAGTTTACTATGAAACTTTGATCCCATCGTATGATCCGATGAACCCGCAAAGCGGTAAATCATACTGCGAGCATTTCTTCGGAAAATTTGAACGGGAATTGCCGAAAGAAACATTTAAGAAAGCGGTTAACTTTTTCTTTTCTGATGAACTGAATTTTAGGGTGAGCGGCAATCTTTGGAACCGGTATTTTGCTCATGAATTTCAAAAACGCAAAGGCTATGATCTAGTACCTTATCTAGATGCACTCTATACCAATATTGGCAACATCACTTCTAAAATCAGAATAGATTATAACGATGTTCTGGTCAGTTTAAGCGAAGAAAATTTCTTCAAACCCGTTTATCAATGGCATCAGGATCGGGGATTGATATTTGGCTGCGATCACGGTGGGCGTGGCCGCGAAGTTGCAGAATTCGGCGACTATTTCCGCACCCAGCGATGGAATCAGGGACCTGGTTCCGACCAGCCCAATTTGGGGAAGGATCTGATAAAAGCAAAGGTGGCTTCATCCATTGCTCACATGTATCAGCGCCCAAGGGTGTGGCTCGAAGGATTTTATGGAAGCGGTTGGGGCACAACTTCATCCGGTGTATCTGATGCCATATTTGCGAATTTTACGATGGGGTATAATCTGCTCTCTTTTCATGGATTATATTATACTACAAAAGGTGGATGGTGGGAGTGGGCTCCTCCCTGCAACCACTTCCACATGCCATACTGGCAACAGATCGATCCTCTCATGAAGTGCGTGCAACGACTTGCCTATACCTTGTCTCAAGGGGTTCATCATTGTGATGTGGCTATCATGTACCCGACAGAGCCGGTGGTTACTGATATGGAAGGAAATAAATCGGTAAGTGTCGCTTTTGGTGCAGGAACAGAACTTTACAGCAAAGGAATTGACTTCGATTACATGGATTATGAATCGATCGACCGCGCTGAAGTGAAAAAAGGAGAACTTCATATCGCCGGAGAAAAATTCAAG
>Ga0364859_10894_pt1 | contig 10437 bp, 5 predicted proteins | sample ExccelAu500001D3_FD_206911 | JGI IMG/M metagenome (GOLD analysis project Ga0364859, IMG submission 206911) | Enriched cells from Trout Bog Lake Hypolimnion, Wisconsin, USA - BchlTB.Aug20.5000.01 .D3 | ecosystem: Environmental > Aquatic > Freshwater > Lake > Hypolimnion/Profundal zone | place: USA...
GTCGGAGTTACAGGCGCTACTGGATTTGGTGCAACTGGGGCCACAGGAAATACTGGCTCAACAGGAAATACAGGATTAACCGGCCCTACTGGAGCACAAGGTGCCACAGGCTCTGGTTCAACAGGCGCGACCGGGGCAACCGGAAATTCGGGTGTGACCGGCGTAACTGGTAATACAGGAATCACAGGAGCCAACGGTGTAACAGGAGCTACCGGCAGTAATGGCTCTACCGGTTTAACCGGCCCAGCAGGAACGACAGGAATTACAGGCAGCACAGGCTCAAATGGTGTAACGGGAGCCACTGGAGTGACAGGTAGCACCGGAACAAATGGTGTAACCGGCGCCACTGGTGCTTCCGGAGCGACGGGTTCAAATGGATTAACGGGGGCTACCGGCAATAATGGCGCCACTGGTTTAAGCGGAGCCACCGGTGCCGCGGGGATTACAGGTCCAACCGGCTTGACTGGTAGCACCGGAACAAACGGTGTAACGGGCGCCACTGGTGCCTCCGGAGCGACTGGTTCAAATGGATTAACAGGAGCAACGGGCAATAATGGCTCCACTGGTTTAAGCGGAGCCACTGGTGCCTCCGGAGCGACTGGTTTAAATGGATTAACAGGAGCAACGGGCAATAATGGCTCCACTGGCTTAACCGGACCCGCCGGTGCGACGGGGATTACAGGTTCAACCGGTAACACCGGAACAAATGGTGTAACAGGTGCCTCCGGAGCGACTGGTTCAAATGGATTAACAGGAGCAACGGGCAATAATGGCTCCACTGGTTTGACCGGCGCCACCGGGACGGCAGGAATTACAGGTCCAACCGGATCGACTGGTAGCACCGGAACAAACGGTGTAACGGGCGCCTCCGGAGCGACTGGTTCAAATGGATTAACGGGGGCTACGGGCAATAATGGCTCCACTGGCTTAACCGGAGCCACTGGTGCTACTGGTTCTGGTGGCGCGACAGGCTTTACAGGTTCTACCGGTGCAACTGGTCCAAGCGGCTCGCAAAACGCATGGGGCCTTACCGGCAACACCGGTACAACTTACGGCACTAACTTTGTCGGAACCATTGATAACACCAGCTTGATGTTTAAAGTGGGCAGTAATGTTGCCGGGCGCATAGAGAATTCAATTGATCATTCCTCTACCTCATTGGGTTTTGAGGCACTTAACGCAAACACAGGGATAGGAAATACCGCGCAAGGTTATCAATCCTTGTTAAATAATGGGGGTGGTACTTATAATACTGCTGGTGGTTATCAATCACTTTATAATCTTACCACAGGAAGTAAAAACGTGGCTATTGGCGCGTTTGCCCTGGAAACGGGTTCAGGTTTATCTCAACAAGTGGCTGTCGGCGATTCGGCGCTGTATGGTTTGTCAGCAGGGTATGGCAATACCGCCGTGGGCAGCAGTGCTTTATTTAATGAGGGGCTGGGGTATTATAATACAGGCATAGGCTACCAAGCCATATACAATAGCATAACCGGTTATTACAATTCGGCTAACGGATATCAAAGTTTATATAGCGCTACTTATGGAAGCGGTAATACTGCCAACGGTTATCAATCACTTTATAGTAATAGCACCGGTGCATATAATACGGCACAAGGTTATCAGGCACTCTATAATAATACAACAGGTATTAACAATCTGGCTTTTGGTAACTCTGCGCTATATAACGGCAATGACTCTGAACAAGTGGCCATAGGGGATTCGGCACTTTTTGCGGGAGGAGGTACAGGGGGTAATACCGCCATTGGTGGGCGCGCCTTGCGTAACAGCACAGGCATCAACAACAGTGCGCTGGGATATCAATCTCTGTACAGCAACACAACAGGTACCCAAAATATTGCTATTGGATACGAAGCTGGTTATAGTAATACTACCGGATACGATAACATAAATATGGGTTACCTGGCTAATTACTCCAATAAAACCGGTTACTTAAGTATTGCCATTGGCGATAGCGCACATTTTGTTGGCTCAGTAGATTTTGAAGATATTGCCATTGGTCATTATACAATGTCAAATGGAACCGGGGGGGCAGGCAGAAATACCGCTATAGGTCATAAGGCTTTGAACCATATGATTAATGGAATGTATAATTTGGCTGTAGGCTACGACGCTCTGGAGTCAAACATTGCAAGTAGCTATAACGTTGCCGTGGGAGCATACGCCCTGCAAACAAATGCGGGTTATAATGCATCGCTGGGTAGCCTGGGCGGTAACACAGCTGTGGGGGCATATGCCTTGAACGTTAATACCACCGGATGGTGGAATACTTCAACCGGATACAGATCGTTAAATTCAAACACAACCGGTGGCGGTAATACGGCTTCGGGTAATGCAGCCTTACTTGATAATATTAGTGGAAATGACAACTCAGCGTATGGCGATTTTGCACAGTATAATAATATTTCAGGAAGTGATAATGTGGCAATCGGGGTCTCTTCGCTTTACAGCAATACAGGCGGCAATAGAATTGTTGCCATTGGCTCCGCGGCGTTATATTATGAGCGTGATTCGGATATCGTAGCTATTGGTGATTCATGCATGTTTAACGCAATCCTGGGAGGTGGAAATACCGGCATAGGCGTCAAAGCATTATATAATGATTCCTTTGGTGTGTCAAGTACTGCCATAGGTTTTCAATCACTTTATAATAATACCGGCAGTTATAATAGTGCACTGGGGTATCAAACGCTTTTTAGTAACAGCACTGGCGGTGAAAATACAGCCGTTGGTTATTTTGCTTTACATAGTAATACTACCGGGCAGCAAAATACTACTTTGGGATATGAGGCTTACCCTACGTCGGGGATACTCAATAACTACACTGGTATTGGTTATTTTGTGGGTAGCGGTAGCAGTGCCAGTAATTATGTTGAACTGGGCAACACCAGCGTAACCGAAATACGTGCGCAGGTTACTACCATAACCGCATACAGTGACGCCCGAATCAAGGATAATGTCCGCGAAAATGTGCCGGGCCTTGATTTTATTACCCGCCTGCGCCCTGTAACCTACAACATTAACCTCCACCGCGAAAACGACATTGTTTACGCCGGCAAACCGCAGCAGGAATGGGAGGGCAAATACGATATCGAAAAAATTACGCAGTCTGGCTTTATAGCCCAGGAGGTTGAACAGGCTGCCCAGGCCGTAGGTTATGATTTTAATGGTTTGCACAAACCAAACGGCCCTAATGACCTGTATGGATTGGGTTATACCAGCTTTGTTATCCCCCTGGTTAAATCCGTTCAGGAGCTGAATCAGAAGAATGAGCAATTAGAGAAGTTACTCATTCAAATGCAAAAAGAAATTGACGAACTAAAAAAGAAGTAATAGCGCTCCTTTTCATGGTAATAATATATTAACGATACAAGGTGTCAGCGCAATAAGGGATAAAGACCCAAACCACCCGGTATTTGAGCAACTTGTATCTTAATTTATTTTTTGCGACCCTTGTAGGGTGAAAAGAAAGCGGGTTACCTGGGAGGAAAAGATGCTCGAAACATTCGATGACATGCATGAAAAGTTGCTGAACCGCAGCCTCGTGCCCGCTGATGTAATAGAAAGTTGTATCGCTCGTGCGGATGAGTTAAAGGCCCCGTACTTTCGTACACTTTTTGTATTTCTAAAGGGGATATCTGTATTTAACCTCGCTCAATACACCGAGGCTCTCACTCTTTTTCGGGAATGCCTTGAGCGTCTGGAGAGTGGTGATGATCTTTACTATAAATTATTGTACTGGACCGGCAAAGCTGCTTATATAACCGGCGACCTGATTGAAGCCGTTAAATGTCTGAAACAATCGGTATTGGGTTTTGCTCATTTGAACGATGCGGAGTGGGAGGCCCGCGTTAACAATCTGCTGGGTGGCGTTTTTTTAAACATGGGCTTTTTTGAAGAAGCCCTGCATATACAGGACGATTGTATCAAATATTATAGCGCAAAGGAGGACTTTAAGAGTTTAAGCACCTTGTTTGTTGACCTGGGTAATACTTACCGGCAGCTCAAAATGTATCAGGAAGGCGAGAAGAGTTTCAGGAAGGCAGTCGACATCATGAATGAACATCCGGGCGCATTTAACGATACGTTTAAGGGGAATTGCTTTAAACACTTTGGCGATCTTTACCTGCCAGAGGATAAGCTGGACAAAGCGATGGAGCAATATGAAAAATTCAGAGCCCTGGATCAGTCGGTGGTGCACCCGTTTTTATACACCAACTTTTATCTCAGTTATAGTGTGGCTTTGCGGCAATTAAAAAATTATGAGCAATCGCTGCATTATGCCGGTTTGTGCATTGAAAAGGCTACTGCCATGAACGCCCAGAAACTTGTGGAGGCAGCTTTGAAAAATATAGGACAGGTCTACCTTGATTCTAACGATCTGGTAAAGGCTGAGGAAACTTTGCTTCATGCTTTAAAGGAATCTGAAAGCACCGGCTCGGCCTTGTGGCAGAGCGAAACGCATGAGCAGTTATACAGTTTATACAAAAAGAAAGATGATACGCCTTTGGCACTTAAGCATTTTGAAAAATTTCATGAATTGAAAGAGCAATGCGTTACCCAGGATATGGATATACGGGTCAGCGCGCTTAAAGCTTTGAATAATGCGGCCCAGGCGCAAAAGAAACTGCAGGAAAGTGAGCATCAACTCTTACTTCGCAGACAGGAACTGGATCTTACGTTGTTACACTTACAACAAAAGGATGCCGTATTAAAAGGGCTAAAGCATGTAATTGAAGAAATTAAAAAGGAAAAACTTGTTGGCACCAAAGCCCTCGCTTTGTTGAATCATAAACTTGAGCAATCGCTCATAACGGTAACCGAGAGTGATTCATTTAAGGAGAAGATAAATGATGGGACACGGAATTTTGTCCAGATTCTGCGCAAAAGATTTCCAGAAATAACCAAGCGCGAAGCCGAAATAGCATCCTTGCTCAACAAAGGAATGAGCAGCAAGGAAATTTCGGAATTGGTGGTTATTGACATACGGGCCATTGAGCAACATCGGTATAGAGTAAGGAAAAAGCTGGGCCTAAAAACCGGCGATGACCTGGCACTTGCCCTGATGAACCTGGTGGCATCGCCTTGATGCTTTTATTGCCCGGAATAATTTGCCCTGACTGTTTTTCGAACTTTTTTTTGGCAGGCTTGTTTTGGGTAGTCTGATGAAAGGGGATAAGAAAAGTGTCGTTGTCATCGGCTCAGGAGTCGGCGGGCTGGCTACTGCCGTAAGGCTGGCCCGAAAGGGATATAGCGTACAAGTTTTTGAGGCAAACTCATGGTTTGGAGGTAAGGCCACAAAGATAGAGAAGGATGGTTTTTTCTGGGGCTTTGGCCCGTCCTTATTCACTTTCCCCGGGCTTTTAGACGAGCTGTTTCTTCTTTGCAAAAGAAACCCGGCAGATTATTATAAATATCATCGTGTTGACCCCATTTGTAATTATTTTTTTCCTGATGGAACAAGGCTAAGTGCACATGCAGACCGCGAAAAGTTTGCTGCTGAAATCGAAGCGAAGACCGGGGAGCCCGCCGGCAATGTTATCCGGCATTTAAAAAAGCTACAACGCGTTTACGATGTTACAAAGGATATCTTCCTTTTTAACTCAGTGCACAAACTAAAAACGTATCTCACATTTAAGTCTTTAAAGGCCCTATTTAATTTTCCCTCAATTGGCATTAACATCAATATGAATGTGGCCAATGAGCGGAATTTTACTGACAAACGGGTGGTTCAGCTATTTAACCGGTACGCAACTTACAACGGCAGCGATCCTTATATAGCGCCCTCTACCCTCAACGTCATTGCTCACCCCGAATATAATGAAGGGGGATATTTTTTAGATGGCGGTATGCCCGATCTCTCACGAAGCCTTTTTCAATTAGCCACAGAGTTGGGCGTTGAGTTTCATTTCAATACCCTGGTTGAAAAGATCGAAGTGCAAAATGAAAAGGCAAAAGGTGTTTACGTAAATGGCAATTTTCAGCCAGCCGACATTGTGGTAAGCAATATGGATGTGGTCTATACTTATCATAAACTTTTGCCCGGACAACAACCACCGGCTAAGGTTATTGATCAGCCCAAGTCTACCTCGGCCATTATTTTTTATTGGGGTATTAAAAAAGAATTCCCTGAATTGGATCTGCACAATATTTTTTTCAGCGATAATTATCCTGCCGAGTTCGATCATCTGACCAATAAAAAACTGATCTATCATGATCCCACGGTCTATATTTTTATCAGTAAAAAATACCAGCCACTGCATGCTCCGGATGGATGCGAGAACTGGTTTACACTTATTAATGTACCCCACGATGCCGGGCAAAACTGGGAGCAACTGGTCCGCGAAGCCAGGAAAAATATGATCAGGAAAATAAGCATGAGCCTGGGTGTTGACATTGAACCATTGATTATTTCCGAAACTGTCAATTATCCTAAAAGTATTGAAGCCAATACGTTGTCGCATCTGGGGGCCTTATACGGAAGTGCCTCTAACAATAAGTACGCTGCATTTTTGCGTCATCCCAATTTCAGCCCTAAGATCAAAGGCCTGTACTTTTGCGGGGGAACGGTTCATCCGGGTGGTGGCGTTCCTCTTTGTTTACTTTCAGCAAAAATAATTGATGAAATTACAGGATAAGCTCTCACTTTATTATCCCGGTTTTTCTTTAGCGGCCTGTTTCCTAATCGCTATTAATCATGTCATTGGGATTATCGGTCTCAATGATCCGTCATATCAAAGGTTGTTTGAGAACCTGGCATATATTAATCTCTTATTGAGTTTTGCCCTGGTTATGGTTTTTCATTCACCCATAAATAAAGGCCTGGTTTTTTTTTGCATGACTTCATTTGTGATTGGAATGACCGCTGAGATAATCGGCGTAAATACGGGATACCCTTTTGGTAAGTATTATTATACTCAGGCCTTTGGTGTTCAATTATACCAGGTACCTGTTATTATCGGGGTTAACTGGATATTACTGAGCTACGTTTCGGGTATGGCGATGAACAACTATTTTACCCGCTCTTCTCAGCGAATAATAGCAGCAAGTTTGCTCATGGTAGCCATCGATATTTTGCTTGAATCGTTTGCTACCCGGCATCATTTTTGGGTTTGGCAAAGAGGATCTCCGCCCTTACAGAATTACTTTGCCTGGTTTTTGGTTTCCTTGCCTATACAATTCATTTTTCAACAACTGGTTTCAGTGGCATCCAATATTCAATCTTTGCGGTATTTGGTAATACTCACCTGTTTTCTGGCCATCGATCTGGCGGTGCGCGCTTTGGGTTGATCGTTCATTTGTGGCCGCACTTTGGTTTACAATTTCGTATATGGAAAAAAATTATTCGGTCACCCATGGCCGTCTGTTAAAGGTGCGTTTGTGAAAATTGTTTAATAAAATTACAAAAAAGTGCAACAAAAATTTAATAATGTCCCTTTTAACTTTATCTTTGTTTATGTTAAATGTAAAAAGATTAAACAAAATAGACCAAATCATGTTTTTCTAAAGGTTGGCATTAAAATGTCAAATCAGGGTGCAGGTTGCCCCCAATAGAGCAGAGCAAATAATGTTTTTTATGAGCGCAAAAAAGGTTGTGGTTATCGGAAGTGGTTTTGCTGGCCTCTCAGCTGCCGGGTTACTGGCCAAAGCAGGTCACGACGTCACATTGTTGGAAAAGAATGACCAGGTTGGTGGCAGAGCAAGGATTTGGGAAAAGGACGGATTTGTTTTTGATATGGGCCCAAGCTGGTATTGGATGCCCGAAGTGTTTGAGAATTTCTACAATTTGTTCGGGAAAACAACTGCCGATTTTTATGAATTAAAACGCCTGGACCCGGGGTATAGGATATTCTACAATGGGGAAGAGAAGATTGATGTTCCAGCATCGCTCGAAGATCTGATCAGCCTGTTTGAGGAGAAGGAGGCAGGCAGTGGTGAGAAACTGCGCCTGTTTTTAGCCGATGCCAGATATAAATACGACACTGCGATGACTGATTACGTACATCGCATTTCTAATTCTATCAGCGAATTTTTTGATCATAAACTTATTATTAAAAGCTTTCAACTCAGGCTTTTCCAGTCTATCCGGAACGAGGTCAGGAGCAAATTCAGCAATCCTGCCTTGATAAGTCTGTTGGAATTTCCGGTACTATTCCTGGGTTCAACTCCTGATAAGACCCCGGCCATGTATAGCATGATGAATTACGCAGACCTGGTTCTTGGTACCTGGTACCCCATGGGAGGAATGAATAAGATCGTTCAGGCGTTTTTGAGCATTGCAGAACAGAATGGGGTAAAAGTAGTCCTGAATCAGGAGGTCACTAAGATCGAGATCAGCAACAAGAGGGCAAAGCGTGTGTTCACTGCTAATAACGTGTATGATGCGGATGTCATAGTAGCAGGAAGTGATTATAACCACACCGAGCAATTTTTGTTGGAGGAGAAATACAGAACCTATGATAGTAAGTATTGGGATAAGCGCACCATGTCGCCCTCATCATTGTTGTTTTATGTGGGGGTAAATAAACGACTTACAGGCTTGCTTCATCATAACCTCTTTTTCGATGCTGATTTTGAATTACACGCGAGAGAAATATATAGTAACCCTCAATGGCCAACCGACCCTTTGTTCTACGCCTGTTTGACATCGAAAACAGATCCGACGGCCGCACCGGATGGCATGGAAAACCTATTTCTGTTAATGCCATTGGCCCCGGGTGTTGAGGACACGGAACAGTTAAGGTCCAGGTATTTTGACCTGCTCATAGACAGAATGGAGAAGAAAACAGGAGAGGCTTTCAGATCTAATATTGTTTTGACAAGAAGTTACTGCGTTAAGGATTTCGAGCAGGATTACCATTCCTTTAAGGGAAATGCTTATGGCCTTGCAAATACACTGGCTCAAACTGCCATTTGGAAGCCAAAAATGATCTCACCGAAGGTGAAAAATCTGTTTTATACCGGGCAGTTAACTGTGCCCGGCCCGGGCGTGCCGCCAGCCATTATTTCAGGTCAGATGGTTGCCCGGGAAGTGAATCACCAGATTGAAAAAAAACTCATTTAAAAATATTAAACCGGTTATCATGTTTGAATTATTTGAAAAAACATCGGCTCAATGCAGTAAGCACATTACGCAAACTTACAGCACCTCTTTTTCGCTGGGTATCAAAACCCTGAATAAAAAACTGCGTGAACCTATTTATGGTATTTACGGTATGGTCAGGCTCGCTGATGAGATCGTAGATACGTTTCACGACTATGATAAAAAGGCATTGCTGGCAAAATTCAGGAGGGATACTTTCGAGGCTATAGAATCGGGCATCAGTTTAAATCCGGTGTTGCAATCTTTTCAAAAGGCGGTGAATCAATACCAGATTCCGGCTCACCTGATTGAAGCCTTTTTCAATAGTATGGAAATGGACCTATATCAATCTGCTTATGGGGAGCAGGGGTATAACGAATATATTTACGGCTCGGCTGAGGTTGTTGGACTGATGTGTCTTAAAGTGTTTGTACAGGGCGATGAAGACGCTTATGAAAGGCTTCAGCCTTCCGCCCGTTCGCTCGGTGCGGCCTTTCAAAAGGTCAATTTTTTAAGAGATATGAAAAGTGATTTTGACGAACGGGGAAGGGTTTATTTTCCGGGTATTGATTTCGCGAATTTCAGGGAAGATGCCAAGCAACAGATTGAACAGGAAGTTGCGGAAGATTTTGAAAAAGCCTATGCAGGTATAACTCAATTACCTATCGGCGCCCGTGCCGGCGTGTTATTGGCTTATAAGTATTATATCCACCTGTTCAATCGTATCAGAAAGACACCGGTTTCAAGGATCAAAGAAACCCGTGTGCGTGTTCCCGATTTTCAAAAGATATTTATCCTGATGGAAACCTTAGTTCAACAGCGGTTTCATTCACAGGCCGGATGAACCACTCTATAGTTGGAACATGTTTCAATGCACCTCAAGGATCCGGAATGAAATTTACCTATCTTCTTATCAATATTTTTACCATCATCATTCCTGTACTTCGTTCGGGTGAGGCTAAACTTCGGTTTTACCACAAGCTTCGGTATTTCCTTCCCGGAATGTTCTTTACAGGTTTATTTTTTATTGTCTGGGATTATTTCAAAGCGAAACAAGGCGTTTGGGCATTTAATGACCGGTATATTTTGGGGCTGCGCTTTTTCGGGCTACCGGTAGAGGAGTTCCTCTTTTTTATTACCGTTCCATATGCCTGCACCTTTACTTATGAGGCGGTTTCATATTTTTTCGGGCAAAGAATTATGGCTGGCAGGGAACGCTATATTGTTTGGGGAATAAGTTTGTTGGCTATTGTATCAGCTGTCTTTTGTCGCCACAAAGCATATACATTCTCGGTGTTGTTGATAGCCGGAATGATTTTTCCGTTGGCTACTTT
>Ga0364859_10444_pt2 | contig 10408 bp, 9 predicted proteins | sample ExccelAu500001D3_FD_206911 | JGI IMG/M metagenome (GOLD analysis project Ga0364859, IMG submission 206911) | Enriched cells from Trout Bog Lake Hypolimnion, Wisconsin, USA - BchlTB.Aug20.5000.01 .D3 | ecosystem: Environmental > Aquatic > Freshwater > Lake > Hypolimnion/Profundal zone | place: USA...
CTGCCAGTTTTCAGACCGGTAAAAGAATGAGTAAAATTGGAAGGCCTACCAAAAAAGAACGCAGGGATCTGGAAGGTTTTATGGAAGGTTAATTATCTTTCCATAAATTTTTCTATGAAAAAAGGAATTTGGTTGTTTATATGCAAGTTAGGGTTAGTTGTAACCTGTATTTCACAAAACAATGAAAGTACAACTATTAAAAAGGATAGTATTAATAAATCCAAGCAAAATGATACAGCAAAACTATTTACTGTAATACTTGTACCTCCAACATTTAAAGGCGGTGCAGAAGGCTGGAGAGATTATTTGCAAGCAAACCTGAATACAGAGATTGGAACAAAATATGTAAAAATACCCCGGGGTCAGAAACAAGTAAGGCAAACTGCAATAGTATCTTTTATAATAGATACATTGGGCAGAACCTCACAGATAACCTTGGAAAACCTTTCTGAAATTCATCCAAAATTAGCAGCAGAATCGATCCGAGTTATTAAAGATGGACCATTATGGATACCTGCAACACAAAACGGGAAAAAAGTAATATACAGGCATATACAAAATATTACCTGGTTAATTTCAAAAGAATAATTACTTATCACATTCCGGAAGGTCATTCATGGAATAGAAAGTATACGCTACCCGGAATAATTCTTTTTGGTTACGGGCATCATAACGGATAAAACCCGTATTCCTGTTTTTTTCATCATAGCTGTAAATGTCCATCACATAAGGGTATAATTTAAGCCCCTGCATAATTACTCTTTTTGTAATACCACCCCAGTCATTCGTATCATAACGGACCTGCAGATAATGCTGACTGTCCTTATATTCGGAACGAGGCATTTTAAAGTCCACTTTCTGCAAATCATAGGAATAATTATAGGCAGCTGTGATTTTCACCATACCGGTATCTGTTTCCATTTTTGCATAGACATTTGCAAAACGGGGATCATTCGCATCTATTCCTTCCGCAAAAGAAGTAATTGGGTGCATTAAAAAATAATCTGCCGGTTTAAAGAGGCCAATCTCCTTTTCATAAAACTTACAGGCATCCATATCATTCCGGTTCACCCAATCCCCATTCATCGTAAAAGCTATATCATACTCAGTCTTCTCTGCATCATTAATAGAGATATGCACTGTTTTAACTATAGTATCAATATATCCGATCCTTGACCTGTATTTTAATCCCAAACAGGATAAAGTTTGCCCATTTAATAATGGGGCATGATATTCATAATTTTTATTCCCGGTTAGTCCTGCAACTGTACCATAGGCAATTGCTGTACCCACCCGATTATCCTGATAAACATAATTACTTTTTTCCATCAGTATCAAACCATCAAATCCTTCATTTTGTGCATACAACTGCATATTGGCCAGAAGATCATTATAATTGGCTGCTCCGGATAGTTGTAATAAGCGGATTTTATAATAGGGAACGTTTGGTTTCTCGCCGTTTAAATACACATCCACTTTAATAAGATGTGGCTTTAAGGGTAAATCATGAAAAGGGTTGGGTGCAGTAGCAACAATCAGGTTCCCGGCAGCATTAAACCTGTATTGTGCTGTCAGCAACTGATAACATAATAATAAAATGATCAGGGTAAAAAGGTTTTTCATAATAATATATTAGTAATAATTACTTTGCAAAAATCAAACCAGAATAAAGGGTTTTTCTTAAAAAAACGATAAGATTTTATTCCGCATCTTTGCAGCATGAACATTCACATTATATCAGCAGTACCCGAATTATTGGAAAGCCCTTTTAACCACAGCATCATGAAACGTGCAAAGGAAAAAGGCCTGCTGCAGGTAACAGTTCATAATTTAAGAAAATGGGCGATCAATAAACACGGTCAGATTGATGATTACCAGTATGGTGCCGGAGCCGGAATGGTGATGATGTGTGAACCATTGGCCAATGCCATTGATGAATTACAGAGAGAAACAGTTTTTGATGAAATTATCTATATGACTCCGGATGGGGAGACTTTTAAACAGAGAACGGCCAATCAGCTATCCTTAAAAGAAAACCTGTTGATTATCTGTGGCCATTATAAGGGAATTGATCAACGGATTCGCGATCTGTACATTACCCGTGAAATATCTGTAGGGGATTTTGTACTGAGTGGCGGTGAACTGGCAGCTGCCGTTATTGTTGATGCTATCGGCAGGTTGATTCCCGGTGTATTGAATGATGAAACTTCGGCCCTTACAGATTCTTTTCAGGATGATTTACTGGCTCCTCCTGTCTATACCCGCCCTGCTATATTCAGGGAATTGAAAGTACCGGATATTTTGTTACAGGGTGACCCTAAAAAGATTGAAGAATGGCGGTTTGAGCAGGCTTTACAGCATACCAAAAACCGCCGCCCTGATTTACTCAATAATGATTTTTAAGCTGGATTGCCCTTCGAAATTGTGGTATACCGTTAAGATATGGCTTTTGGGATCATAAAAAGCAGTTCCATATTTCAAGGGTACCCCAATCTTTGTTTTATCTTCTGAAACTGTAATCTGCTGGTTATCTACCAACACAGATTCAGGCTTTTTGTCCAATGGCATTTCCCAACGGAATAGCCTTTTACCCGGTTTACCTGTATACCCCTTCCCTTCGGTTTTAATCCGGATGAGCAGTTCATTATTTTTAATTCCTGAAGCTATAAATTCGGTCAATATATATTGCTGACTGCTAATGGCATTTTTACTTTCCCCGTCATCTTCATACAGGGTATATGCAGAAGTTTTTTCGGAAGGCACATACAGAATACTCAGAAAATTTCTCGCAATAGTATTTGTATTCCCGTTTTCCGCATAAGTGGGTATAAAACTTCCTTCCTTATAAAACACCGGTATGTCATTCAGGCTTACTGCACAACTGGCCGTCTTTTTACCTTCATAAAACTTATTTTCCTGCCTGCTATACCATTTGCCTTCCGGGAAATAAACAGAACGGGTTACCGCAGCTTTCTGCAATACAGGGGCAACGAGTATTTCTGTCCCCCAGTTATATTCATTCTCTGTGGCTACAGCCGTACTATCATCACTGTATGCATAATAGAGCGGGCGCATCAATGGCTCTCCATATTTAGCCTGCCGGTAAGCCAGGGTATAATTATAAGGCAGCATGGCATACCTGCTACTAATAACCCTGCGGGCAATCGCCCGGTAAGGTGTATCAATTAAAGCAGCTTCACTCGGGAAACTAAAAGCATTTTTATCTATTTCATATAAAGCAGTACCATGCGGCCGGAAAACCGGTGTATAGACTGCAAACTGTAACCAGCGGATATACAATTCATTATCGCCGCTTCCACCACCAAAGCCACCCGCATCACTGTGTATAAACGGCACACCGCTCATACTCATACTCAGTAAATTAGGCAGCTGAGCCCTGAATCCGCTCCAGCTTCTGCTCACATCACCTGTCCAGGGGAAAATACTGTATCTCGGGCTTCCAGAAAAACCGGACCGGTTGAGATGAAATAACCGTTTATTGGGATAAGCACTGGCATAATGTTCAAAAAGGTTTTTATTCCAGTAATGGCCATAAATATTATGCACTTCATCGGCTCCTAAAAGCCTGTTTACCCCCTCATCCTTTCCGTTATGCAGCATATCTGAAGGGTGTTTTTCAGGCTCTCCCAAATCAGTCCACCAGCCATCTACCCCATTCTCAATCTGTTTCTTATAATGGATATTCCAGATCCAGTCACCCGCATCCTTTCTGAATATATCCAGTAAACCCCCTTTTCCAAAATAAAAATCAGGTATTATATACGGTTTACCTGCACTGTCTTTTGCCAGGTAAGGCAGGGATGCAGTATACTGGCGGGTATCCTGTACCATAAAGGGTTCTGTAATTAAAATGGTATTGATATGGTCCTGTTTAAAATCGGCCATCATCTTTTTAGGGTCCGGCCATTTTTTGGTATTAATCCAGTCCAGATTACCCAAACCGCCTTTAATACTATCCCCAAACCAGAACAGATCATAAATAATACCATCAACGGGCATCCCTTCTTTCTTCATGCTGGAAGCGATAGATTTAACCTGTTCTTCACTGGTATATCCAAAACGGCTCATCAGGTTACCCATCACCCAATAGGGTGGCAGGGGTTGATTACCAGTTAAATGCTGGTAGGCAGTCAATATATCCTGATTAGTATTGCCCAATATTACAAATACATTGATTTCTCCACTGATAAAACCTGCTTCCAGGATATCGGTATTTGTCTTGCCCAGGTCAGCATAGCCCCTGGACCCATTATCAAAGAACAAACCATATCCGGCAGAAGAGGTGAAAAAAGGGACTGAGAAATTCAGGTTATCCGCACCTTCCCCATATCCGTACCAGGGGTTATTGTATAAATTAAACCTGTATCCTCTTCTGTTAAGGGGTAAAGCCCGTTCACCCCCACCATAGATCCTTTCAGCAGCACCCATTCTGAACTGTAAAACCTGGTACCCGGCTTTTTCCTTAATTTGTACCAACACCGCTTTTTCATCTTTTCCAATAGAGATCGCACCATTTTTCCAGTGTACCAGGGAAGAATTTACTACAGCCATTGGATGCAATACCACTGCATCGGTCATTTGCTCATTTTTGGTATACCCTGCTGTATGATAGGTGAGTTTGAAAATGTTATCTGCATATTGTTGTATTGTTAATACACCATCAGAAAATTTGCCGTTTATTTGTGAAGGATTTTTTTGAGCATTTGCCATAAATACAAAAAAAGCAAATACGCATACAAGCTTTAGTTTCATAAAAATCATTTAATACAAACAAAGTTAACATATCATCATTCTTACGATTAATAAAAAAATATGTCTTCAATATATAGTGTAAAGGGCAAATTGGTGGACCTCTGGAAAAAGGAAATATATCCTGCTGAGATCATAGTAGAAAATGGTAAAATTAAATCCATAACCCCGCTTACTGCATCAGATGGGGAAGCCTCTTTTTTTATATTACCCGGATTTACTGACAGTCATGTGCATGTGGAAAGCAGCCTTTTAATACCCAGTGAGTTTGCCAGACTGGCGGTAACTCATGGAACCGTTTCCACTATAAGTGACCCCCATGAAATAGCCAATGTATGCGGCATGAAGGGGGTAGAATTTATGATTGAGAATGGCAAAAAAGTAAACTTTAAATTTAATTTCGGCGCACCCAGCTGTGTACCAGCCACTATTTATGAGACTGCTGGTGCTGCTTTAACAGCTGAGGAAGTAAAAATACTGCTGGATAAAGAGGAGATTAAATACCTCAGTGAAATGATGAACTTTCCGGGGGTTTTACATCAGGACCCGGAAGTAATGCAAAAGATTGAAACGGCACTTGCCCTGAACAAACCGGTGGACGGCCATGCACCAGGTTTAACAGGAAATGCTGCAAGGCAGTATATACAGGCATCGCTGAATGCAGCAGAAACTGGAATAGTTAAAATAAGTACAGACCATGAATGTTTTACAGATGCAGAAGCATTGGATAAATTAAAATACGGGATGAAGATTTTAATCCGTGAAGGGAGTGCTGCTAAAAATTTTGAAGCTTTAATTGACTTGTTACCTGAATATACTGATCAAATGATGTTTTGCAGTGATGATAAACATCCGGACAGCCTTGCCATTGGCCATATTAACCAGTTATGTGCCCGTGCAGTAGCCAAAGGCATTGATTTATTTAACATATTGCAGGCGGCTTGTATTAATCCGGTTTTACATTATAAAACAGATACCGGCTTATTAAGAGTGGGAGATGCTGCCGATTTTATTATTGCGGAAGACCTGGTGCAATTTAAAATCAGGCAGACCTATATCAATGGGGAGCTGGTGGCTGAAAATGGCATAACCCGTATTCCTTCTGTTGATTGTGATCCGGTTAATAATTTTAAAAGCAGTGAAGTGAGTATTGAGCAAATGAAATACCAGCTTAAACGTTTTGGCAATGAGGATGAGGAAAATATTGAACAGGCTTATGTAATTGAAGCTTTGGAAGGCCAGCTGATTACCAATAAACTGGTGTATCCCATTATTGATTTCAATGTTGAAAACCATTGTATACAGTCCAACACCGAAAAAGACCTCCTAAAAATGGTAGTAGTGAACCGGTATTTTGATGCCCCGGTTGCCAAAACCTTTATCAAAAACTTTGGATTAAAAGTGGGTGCTATTGCTTCTTCAGTAGCACATGACAGTCATAATATTGTGGCAATAGGGGTAGATGACAGCAGCCTGGCAAGGGCTATTAACCTTGTTATCCGTGAAAAAGGCGGCCTCAGTGCCGTAAGCAGTAATAATGAAGCTGTACTCGCATTACCTGTAGCAGGTTTAATGAGCCATAAAGACGGTTATAAAGTGGCTGCTGCTTATACACAGTTGGATAGCATGGTAAAAAAAGAGCTGAAAAGCACATTAAATGCTCCGTTTATGACTTTGAGTTTTATGGCACTGCTGGTAATACCACATTTAAAGCTGAGCGATAAGGGTTTATTTGACGGGGATAGTTTTCAGTTTGTATAAGGGCATTTTATCCCCATCAAGCCTGCTGCCCCATCCAGACAGCTCCGCCAATACTGTTCCGGGAGGCACCGGTAACGCTGGCCATTACTGTATTTTCTTCCCTCCATCTTAAAATACCCAGTAATGCCATAATCAGGGCTTCTTTGTAATCAACAATTGACCTTTCCGGAATAATAGTATCTATCCCGTATGCACCCAAAACATTTTGGATCCTTTCTGTCAAAAACAGGTTATGTGCACCTCCTCCGGTAATCAGCAGTTTTGAACCGGCATTTGTATTTTTACAATTCGCTGCCACCGCATATCCGGTTTGCATGGCAATATGTTCTGTAAAAGTACGCATCCCATCCTCCAGACTGATATGGTAGGATTTGATACAGGGATATACTATATGAACTCCAAAATCATTGGCCAGAGATTTTGGATAAGGTTGCCTGTAATAATCCAGGGAATTGAGGGTGGTCAGTAATGGTGTATTCACCTTACCGGATGCTGCCATTTGTCCCCCATCATCATAATTTTTTCCTGCTTCATTTGCCAGCAGATTCAGTACCCTGTTTGCCGGGCAGATATCAAAAGCAATGTATTGGTTTTCTTTTTTAAGAGATATATTGGCAATACCCCCGATATTTAATAAAGCATCATATTCCGGCCATAATAATTTTTCTCCCATGGGCACAATAGGGGCACCCTGTCCACCTAAAGCCACATCCATGGCACGCAGGTCACTCACCACATTTATACCTGTAATAGCTGCAATGGCTGCTCCGTTTCCCAATTGCCCGGTAATACCAGTCTGAGGGGCATGAAAAGTGGTATGTCCATGAGAAGCAATTAGTTGTACCTGATACTGTAACTGGTGCTTTTCTATAAATTCATTTACTTTTTCACCGGTATAAATACCAAAATCGGTATGGAGTTGCAGATAATCAAAGGCATTTAAATGAACAGCCTGCTGCAATTTTTCTATCCAGGTTTTTTCAAATGGGCAGCAATCAGACGCTATTACCCGGAATGTCCAGTGGCCTGCTGTTTCTGTAAACTCGGCCAACACAATGTCTAAACCGTCTAAACTACTGCCACTCATGATACCAATGGCTTTATAAAACATAAATACTTATTTTTGGGGCTGAAAGAAAATCCGGAACATTTCCTCCGCAATCTACTATCAAAAATATTCATATCCACCATGGTTATCAATTTAAGTGAAGAACATAGTTTAGTATGCAACTGGGTTGCACAGTTAAGAGATACCACTATTCAGACAGACAGGCTCCGCTTTCGCAGAAACCTGGAACGTATAGGTGAAATTGCAGCCTATGAAATCAGCAAGCGTATGCCCTGGAAAGATGTGGAAACCCAAACCCCACTGGGTATTCATAACAGTAAAATATTGGAACAGCAGCCGGTACTGGCTACTATTTTAAGGGCCGGGATTCCTATGCATCATGGTATGCTGAATTATTTTGACAGTGCAGACAATGCCTTTATTTCTGCCTACCGTAAACACCATAGAGATGGTAGTTTTGAAATAAGCCTGGAATATATGAGCTGCCCCTCACTGGATAACCGGGTGGTAATTATCAGTGATCCCATGCTGGCAACCGGCGCTTCTCTGGTAAAAACTATACAGCAGATCAGATTGGATAACAAACCTGCGGCTATTCATATTGTGGTAGCTATCGCCTGTACCATGGGTATTGAATTTGTTAAAAGAGAATGTGGATCAGATATTGTTATCTGGTGTGGAGATATAGATGAGGAACTGACTGCTAAAGGTTATATCGTTCCTGGACTGGGTGATGCAGGAGACCTTGCATTCGGAACAAAATTGCAGTCCTGATCCTTTAAGCTTCCTGTTTAAACTTAATTGTTAAATCTTATAAAAAAATAAGATTTATCGATTCATTTTTCTTAGTTTCAGAATCTATCTCAGTACTACATGAAAACCATTTGTATTCTCAGTTGTGTTTTTATGCTGATTGCAGTAAGGCTTTCAGCACAGGATCCTCATTTCTCTCAGTTTTTTTCCTCTCCCCTTACTTTAAACCCTGCGTATACAGGCAAATTTGACGGCAACTACCGGATTGCAGGAAATTACCGCAACCAATGGCCTTCCATCAATAATGCTTTTACAACGGCTACTGCGGCGATCGACTGGAAGATTATGCAAAATAAGATTCCGGAGAATGATACCTGGGGATTGGGTTTTATAGGTTATAATGACAATAGTGCTGCCGGTGCTGTAAATTTTAATTATTTTACCGCTTCAACAGCATACCATAAAGGATTGGATGAGGATGGCTATCACCAGATTGGTGTAGGGTTCCAGGTTACTTATGCCAATATGCTGATCAACACCGCTAATCTTAAATTTGAAGACCAGCTGACCACCAATGGATTTACCGGTGTTACCAGTGAAGTATTTAATGGTGCCACTCTTAAATCCAATTATGTGGATGTAAATGCCGGATTCCTATACAATGGCAGTACCACCGACCGTAATAATTTCAATTTTGGTATCAGCCTTTATCATATCAATAGCCCCAAACAACAGTTTACAGGGGCATTGTTTAATTTAAGTCCGAGGGCTACCATTCATGCCGGCACTTATTTCCCTCTCAGTGATGGCCCCATTACCCTGCACCTGAGTGGTATGCAAAGTTTTCAGGGTGGCGCTTCAGAAACAGTAATAGGCGGGGCTTTTCAGATTGCGCTGAATAGCAGTTTCGAAAAACCGGCCAATATTTATTTTGGCAGCTGGTTAAGGCTGAATGATGCTATTATTCCTTATGTGGGACTGGAAGTAGATGGTTTCCGTCTGGGTACTACTTATGATATAACCACTTCTGCCCTTAAAACGGCAGCTCAGGGTGTTGGAGGTATTGAAGTTTCCCTGATGTATATTTATAGGCCTTCTACAGATAAACCCATTAACTGCCCCAAGTTTTAAGCAATTTTTTCTATGAAATTATATATCCCAGCTTTATTGGCCATTCTTTGTGCAGCCTGTAATAATCAGGATACTATCAACAGCAATAATATCCGTAAGGACACTATATTGATTAATCTGGATACTGTTCCGGAAATTCGTAAAATAATCAGTCAGAAGCCTGTGGCAGCTTATCATGAAAAAGTAGAAGATGCGCTGAACGATTGGAGTTTTGATGTAAAAGTCTATGAAACTTCACAAACTTTCCGGTTTCTGGTTAAAATAAAATATGAAGAATTAACCGCTTCAGATACTTTAAAAATACCCAATATGGGTATACAACCGGTAATTGAATTGCGGCAGGGCAATGGTAAATACGTATGTATTGCAGGGTTTTACGACAAACAAAAGGTCTTTCGCGAATACAAAAAAATCAGTATCAATAATGGCAGCTTAAGAGTCAAAACCATTGGCCATTATGGAGTGTATAATGTTTTGAAATAACCGGATCATTTTTTACCGCTTACAAAAGGATTGTCTTTCAGTATAAACCGGTAGGGCAATAAAGCATCTTCACCGGCATAATCCACCCCTATACGGGTAGTAGCAATTATTTCAGAGGTATTAATCATAAAATTATCTGCAGCAATATAAATCGTTTCTCCCGTTAATGAAATTCCATTATATGCAGTACTGATACCCAATGCCCTGGTAAGATTACCAGGTCCGCTGGTCAGGGAATTATCCAATTTTTGCTTACCCGTTCTCTTTAACATTTCCGCTATGCCGGTGATTGGTTCAGCAGCCCTGATCAATACCGCATGGGGCACTCCTGACCTGTTTGTTACAACATTAAACAAATGATGAATTCCATAACATAAATACACATAGCTCACTCCACCATTTGCATACATAATTTCAGTTCTGGCGGTTCTCCGGTTACCA
>Ga0364859_10810_pt3 | contig 10397 bp, 4 predicted proteins | sample ExccelAu500001D3_FD_206911 | JGI IMG/M metagenome (GOLD analysis project Ga0364859, IMG submission 206911) | Enriched cells from Trout Bog Lake Hypolimnion, Wisconsin, USA - BchlTB.Aug20.5000.01 .D3 | ecosystem: Environmental > Aquatic > Freshwater > Lake > Hypolimnion/Profundal zone | place: USA...
CCCCATCGCGCTTTCGGAGCTTTGCGAGCAATCAAGTGTTAGTTTGGCAACGCCGATGCGTAGTTCATCACCCGATTTGATCAAGGCCGGTAACGTGACGGGGCGGCCATTCAGAAACGTTCCATTCCTACTCCCCAAATCGGTCACGTAATACTGTTTGCCACTGAGCAAACTGATCAGCGCATGATGCCGAGAGATGAGCGGCTCATCAATCACTAGATCGTTATCTTGCTCTCGACCGATGGTACATGCAGTCGCGAGTGTGATTGTGTGGGGAACTAAATCATTGGGCAGTCGAATATGTAATTGCGCAGGCATGCAAACGTATCTCCGATGTTTTGTAGACAACTCTGAGCGAAAAAACAATCCTGATCACAAGTAGGGGGCCACGACTTAGAGCAATGGTGCGAATACTTGACGTTACCCCTTACAGAGTTGCATACTCTTGAACTATGAAGCGGACGGATTCTGGAATTTTCATCACGATGGGTAGCCATGACTGAGCCAATGCGCCCGGCATCGGATGACGTAACGCGGGTCGGTCAACCGGAATTAACCCGTACCGCTACTGTGGATGATGCAACGCTCCCGCCATCCACCCGCCACACTCAGTCCCCGCCGGTCGTGGAATCAGAAATAAATGCGCGGGAACGTTTTTATCAATTGGAGAATGAAGTAGCACGAGGCGGGATGGGAGCGATTCTTCGTGCCAAGGATGTGAGTATTGAGCGTACCGTAGCGCTGAAGGTCGTCCTCGAATCTGCCGCGACGAACAACGAGATGCGCCAACGTTTTACGCAAGAGGCCAAGCTCACCGGGCAGTTGGAACACCCGAATATTGTCCCAGTGCATGATTTGTCTTTCGACGAACAAGGTCGGCCATTTTACACGATGAAGTTCGTCAAGGGTGTGACCCTCCAAGAGATTCTGAGTAAACTGAAAGCGGGCGCTGTCGATGTGGTAGCGCAATATCCATTGGCACAGCTGCTAACGATCTTTCAGAAAGTTTGCGATGCCATTGCCTTCGCCCACTCCAAGAGTGTAATTCACCGGGACCTAAAGCCAGCAAACATCATGGTTGGTGAATACGGTGAAGTGTTGGTAATGGATTGGGGGTTGGCGAAGGTTGTCGGAGGAGCCGTTGTGCAGGTTCCACAAGCTGTGGCAGTTGGCCTATCCGATGACCTGCCATTAATGCCATCCACCGGGCTAACGCTGGCTGGGGCAATCATGGGATCGCCGCAGTACATGGCACCGGAACAGGCTGCCGGTGAACTGGAGAAGCTGGATGCGCGGACGGACATTTTTGCGTTGGGCGGGATCTTGTATCATATCCTGACGCTGCATGCGCCGGTGAGCGGGAAAACTGTGCCGGAGATGTTGGCGCAGATTCTAGCCGGTGAGATTCTGCCACCGAGTTCGTACAACACGAAGACCGGACGTACTGTGGCCGGTACAATCAAAGTGGGAACAAAGACGTTTCCGCAGCCGCCGCTGATTGCGCTCCGGCATTGTCCCGGTGGCCGAATCCCGGAGTCGCTGGGTGCCGTAGCGATGAAGGCGTTGGCATTACAGCAGGAAGGCCGGTACCAAAGTGTGCCGGAGTTACAGCGGGACGTTACGGCATACCAAGGAGGGTTCGCCACCGGTGCGGAGAAAGCGAGTGCGTGGCGCCAGCTAGTGTTGTTGATGCAACGCCACAAGAAGGAGTTTACGTTGGCGGCAATGGCGTTGGTGGTTTTGCTGGGCACTGTGACCGGTTTCTTGGTAAAAGTTACCAAGGAGCGAAATCGGGCTGAAGCAGAACGCCAGCGGGCGGAAGTCAACGAGCGGCAAGCGAAGGCTGAACGCCAACACGCAGAAACCGAGAAAGCAAATGCGCAGACAGAGCGTGATCGGGCAGAAAAGACACTGACGGAACTCCACAAAACCGCGCCTACTTTTTATGCGCAGGCACAAACGTTAATCGAGCAGCATCAATTACCGGAAGCCTTGGAGAAGATTTCTTTTGCCATCTCACTCGCGCCGGAGGTGGCCGAATACCATGTCTTGCAGGGGAATCTATTGCAAACAGCATTACGCATGGCCGAAGCGCGGGACGCCTACAGTGCCGCATTACAACTGCAACCGAAGCATGAACTGGCACGGAAAAACCGCCAACTATGCGAATCATTCCTGCAAAATGAAGGAGGCAAAACTCCTTATCACGCGACCAGCTTGAATCTCATCCAGACGGCGATGCTTGAGCAGGGGCGGATTGCTGAGGTTGGTATGTTCATGCGCGGTGTCAAAAAAACAACAACTGATCCTAGCGAGCTATTGGACACCTGGAGGAATATACTGGCCAAGACTGGTTTTGATAAACAGTTTCTCCAGTACACAGATGAAGGGTTAACATTTCGAATGTTCAAAGGTGATTTCACTAATGAGACTCTGGCGGTGTTTCAAGGCATGCCACTCAACTCCCTCACACTTGGAAGGAAAGCGGGGAAAATCCATGATCTTCGTCCATTACAAGGGATGCCGCTACATACGCTGGTTCTATCGGATGCTGTTATTACCGACCTGAGTCCTCTGCAAGGAATGCAACTCAGACATCTGGCGATTCCTCACTGTAAGCAGGTGACAGATCTAGCGCCCTTGCACGGTATGCCACTCGAATCCTTAGATATTAATTCCACAGCGATTACCAATCTTAGCCCGCTGCAAGGCATGCCGTTGACGAACCTCACAATCGCCGCAACGAAAGTGTCAGATCTAAGTCCGCTTGTGGGTATGCGATTGACACGGCTGGATTTCTTTTCAACGAAGGTCAGTGATCTGAGCCCATTACGCGGGATGCCGTTGGAATATCTTGAGGCGGATTACACGCCAATCAGCAATCTTTCACCATTAAAAGGAATGTCTCTCAAGGAGATTAGAGGCAGGCTTACTTCTGTTAAAGATTTGAGTCCTCTTCAAGGGATGCCGTTGAGTGTTTTAAACCTCCGCGAAACAAAGGTGACTGACCTTACCCCACTTGCCGGGATGCCGCTTTTGGATCTCGATCTGGGCGGGACTGAGGTGAGTGATTTGACACAGTTGCATGGATTACCATTAAAAAATCTCAACCTATCTGGCTGCACTCAACTGCAAAACCTGAGGCCACTGATAGAATGCCGTCAGTTAGAGTATTTAATACTTCCAGCTACATGCAAAGATATTGAGTGTTTACGATCGCTTCCCAAAGTGAAGCAAATCGGCATTGTGCTACCATCTACTGGTCGAGGCAATCTTCCCACTGCCGCCGAGTTCTGGAAACAGTACGACGAGAACAAAGGCACCGGTAAGAAATTAGTCCCTTGAGTTGTGCTTTCATGACTAGGAAATGGGAAACTTCCGAAAGAACATATAATGGCGGCCTTCCGCGTTGTCTCTTTGGTAGCGCCGAAAAACGCCGTTGGTTGGATCCGAATCCACAGAGTTTCAACTGTCAGGGAAACTGTCAGGGGAAAGTATAGTTTAGTTTAGTTGAGTAGTAGGGGGGTAATGGTGGATTTGTCTTGATTACCTCGGAGAATGTGAGATTTTTACTCACGAAAATTCGAGAAAAAGAGCGAGCCCTCCCCGAGGAGCCAATTTCAAACCAACAACGACAAGGCGTTACGTAAAAACCAAGCGTGACGCCTTATTGCTTTTTTGCTCTGACCATAAATTCATTTAAGAGCCGACCTGAGTTATTACAGTTGTATCGTGAGAAGATGCCAGAGGTGATGCGAAAAGTCAGGTTTATGGGGAACAACTAATATTCCAACAGGTTGGAAAGTCTTGGCTTACTGAAGAATCGTCCCTTGCGATCCCGTTCCCATGTCAAAACCCGACCAATAACCATTCAAATTACCTCTCATAATCCTCCAGCCCATTAACGACGACGAAATCTATCGGGGAATAGGTAGTTTTCAATGGTTATGCCCTTCAAAGACGGAAATCGGCTCAGTCGATGGCTAATTGCCTTATTCTGTCAATGTTAAGGATAATATACAGCTATCGGATGATTGGTGGCATTCTTGGACAATATTGTAATACATCCGAGATGTTATGTTCGCGACAGACATCCGTTACTATCCATCACGAAACGTGGAAATTTCGATAAGAGACGGCACTTTGAAGCACGTCACGCAAGGGGCGTGGTTAAAGGAACGTGTGTTCCAGTGGTCGAACCCACAAACCAGTAACCCGTCGCACGAGGGATCACAGGATCAAAAATCGCAGGCGGAGCATTCAACGGAGTGCGCCGCTTTCATCTTTGTATTCGGGTGCAATCCTTACTAACCAGGACGAAGTCTGCGATAAGGTTTTAGGTGGTGGGCGACAAAGAAGCAACCCAGCGCAATCAGTATCGAGAGCGTTCCGCAGATGATTGCCAATACCGTGGGGTGACGTAAGCCTTCCTGATATTTCACCATTAAGACTTCAATTTTCCCGCCGTAGAGTTCAATGTTGCGCGTGGAGATTTTGGAATCCGTTACTGTCAGACTGCTGTCCTTCCAGTCGCTGGTTGTGGTGGGAGTCGCTGGACGATTCCGGTACACGAGGCCGGCACTGCCAAGCCCAACCAGCAAGACTACCACGCCGATTATGTTGAATGTTCCGGCGCTCATAGCGTGGCCACCGGTTCAGTTGCGCCTTGTTGCCGACGGAGTCTGAACCACTGCCGGATGTGCTCAAAGAAGAGATATACCACCGGCGTCGTGTAGAGAGTGAGAACTTGTGAGAACAATAATCCGCCGACCACGGCAATACCAAGCGGTTGGCGTAATTCCGCGCCGGCGCCAAATGCAAGCGCAAGCGGGACGGCACCGAGTAACGCGGCCATCGTCGTCATCATAATCGGACGGAAGCGAATGACGCAAGCTTTGTAAATTGCGTCTTCGGGTGACAAACCTTCTGTGCGCTCAGCATCAAGCGCAAAATCAATCATCATGATTGCATTCTTTTTCACAATGCCCATCAACAGGATAATTGCAATAAAACTAACCAGCGAGAGATCGACGCCAAATACCATGAGCGCGATCAGCGCGCCGACACCGGCCGATGGTAGCGTCGAGAGGATGGTAATCGGATGGATCAGGCTCTCATAAAGCATGCCGAGCACGATGTACACGGCAATCAATGCCGCCACCAACAGCAGCGGCAGCGTCGCTAGCGAAGATTGAAATACTTGTGCCGTGCCTTGGAAACTGCCGTGGATGCTGGACGGCATCCGCAATTCCTGTGCGGCACTCTCGATGATTTCGGTGGCCCGTCCAAGCGAGACGCCGGGCGGCAAATTAAAAGAAATCGTCACACAAGGGAACTGGCTCTGGTGGTTAACCGACAATGCGGTATTGCTCGTTGTAAACTTCGCAACACTGGCCAGTGGCACTTGCTGGCCGGTATTCGATTTGACGTAAATCTTGTTCAGTGATGATGGGTCCAATTGATACTGCGGATCAACTTCGAGAACAATGTGATGCTGATTATAACGTTCGTACAAGATCGCAACTTGCCGTTGACCGAAGGCATCGTAGAGGGTGTTGTCGATCACCTGCGGCTGGACACCAAGCCGGGCCGCAGCATCGCGGTCAATGACGACATTGGCTTGGAGGCCGCGCATCTGAAGATCGCTGCTGACATCAGCAAGCTCGCGACTCTTGCGGAGCTGGGCCACCAGGCGTGGCGTCCAATAATTGAGCGATTCCAGATCCGTTGCCTGCAAGGCGTAAACGTATTGCGCCCGGCTGAGCCGGCCGCCAACGCGAATATCCTGCACTGCTTGCAGATACAAAGTAATGCCCGGCACCGCGGCCAGCTTGCCCCGTAACCGGGCGATGACGGCATCGGCACGTATTTTCCGCTCACTGAGTGGTTTGAGCGTGATGAACAGACGCCCATTATTTTCAGTTGAACCACCTCCGCCACCACCAACAAACGAGCCAATGGTATCTACGGCAGGATCCGCCAAAACAATTTTTGCCACCTGATCCTGCATTCTTGCCATCGTGGCAAACGACACGTCTTGTGCCGCATCAGTACTTCCAAATATGACGCCGGTATCCTGCTGCGGGAAAAAACCTTTCGGCACAGTGACGTACAACGCGATCGTGGCGAAAAATGTCGCCAACGCGACTAGCAGCATGAAACCTTGATGGCGCAGCACCCATTTCAAGCCGTGCTCGTAGCCGGTCAGCCCCAGTTAAATACCTGTTCACAGGTGCTGTTGAACCAGCCAGGTGGTCCGTACTCCGCTTCCGGTTTCAGAAACCGGGAACACATCATCGGCGTTAATGTCAACGAGATGACGCCGGACACCAGAATCGCCAGACTCAACGTCACCGCGAATTCATGGAGCAGCCGGCCAATCAGTCCGCCCATAAACAGCAGCGGGATGAACACCGCCACCAGTGAAATGCTGATCGAGATGACTGTGAACCCGATTTGTTTCGCACCTTTGAGTGCCGCCGTCAAAACGTGCTCACCTTTTTCGATGTACCGGTAAACGTTTTCGATGACAACAATCGCGTCGTCCACGACGAACCCAACCGAAATCGTGATTGCCATCAACGACAGATTATCAATGCTGTAACCAAGCAGGTACATGAACCCGGCTGTACCGGCCAACGCCAGCGGTACGGTTACGCTCGCGATGAACGTCGGCCAGAACCGGCGCAAGAAAAGAAAAATCACCATCACCACCAGTGCGATGCTGATCCCGAGCGACAACTCCACATCGGCCACCGACGCCCGGATCGTCGTCGTCCGGTCGCTGATTGCCAACAACTTTACCGCTGGTGGAATCCAGCGATGCAATTGCGGCAACTGCGCCTTGATGCGGTCGACCGTCTCAATTACATTCGCATCGGCTTGCTTGAAAATAATCAACAACACCGCCCGGCGCATCGGCACCGTCTGCGTTCCAGCCCAGCCGGCGAGCAGCGAGTTCTCGACACCTTGAACCACTTTTCCCAACGCGTTGAGTTTGATCGGGACGTTGTTGGTATTAGCCAGCACCAACGGCCGAAAATCACGCGCGTCGGTAATCTGGTCATTGCTGGTCAGTGTGTAAAAAGTTTTTTCACCATCGAGGCTGCCTTTCGGTTGGTCAGCCGTCACTTGAGTGAGGAACGTGCGAACATCTTCCAAACTCAATCCAGTTGAAGCCAGCGCTGCCGGATTAATTTGGACACGCACGGCCGATTTCTCCGCACTCGGAATCAGAACTTGGCTGACGCCTTCCACCTGGCTGAGCTTTTGTGCAATAATGGAATCCGCATATTCAAATACCTTCGACGCTGGTTCGGTATCGGAAGTCATCGCCATAATCATGATTGGCGCATCCGCTGGATTCACCTTTCGGTACGTCGGTGGCCCCGGTAAATTTACCGGCAACTCACTCGCCGCTGCATTGATCGCAGCCTGCACGTCGCGGGCCGCGCCATCCACATTCCGGTCGAGATCAAATTGCACCGCGATGCTGGTCCCGCCAAGCGTGCTGACCGACGTGATCTCCGACACGCCGGAAATTTGCGCGATTCGCCGCTCCAACGGCGCCGCCAACGACGAAGCGACAGTCGCCGGATCCGCCCCCGGCAACGAAGCGTTGACAGAAATCATCGGGAAATCCACACGCGGAATTGCCGCCACCGGTAGAAAACGGTACGCCACGATACCAAGCAAAAACAAACCGATTGCCAGCAACGACGTTCCCGCCGGTCGCCGGATGAATGGTTCGGAAACGTTCATGGCACTGCCGGCAGCATCCCGGCTGCAGCGCGGCGTTGCCGGACCCATTTGCTAAGCCGGTCCATGTACAAGTAAATCACCGGCGTCGTGTACAACGTCAACGTCTGTGACAAGATCAGACCGCCAACAATCGCAATGCCCATTGGCCGGCGCAACTCCGAGCCGGTGCCTTGCTCCAACGCCAGCGGCAACGCACCGAGCAGCGCCGCGAACGTCGTCATCATGATTGGCCGGAAACGCAGCAGACAGGCTTGGTAGATAGATTGCTCCGGTGGCAAGCCTTGTTCGCGTTCGGCTTCCAGCGCAAAATCAATCATCATGATCGCGTTTTTCTTGACGATGCCAATGAGCAGGATGACACCAATCAGCGCAATCATTGAGAAATCAATGTGACAAATCAGCAACGCTAGCAATGCGCCGACACCAGCCGATGGCAGCGTGGAAAGAATTGTTAGTGGATGAATGTAACTTTCATAGAGCACGCCCAGCACGATGTAGATCACGATTACGGCGGCAAGAATCAGGAATGGTTCACTTTTCAACGACGACCGGAATTCCGCCGCGCTGCCGGAGAAAGTCGTCATCACCGTCTCCGGTAAGCCGATCTCTTTTTGCGCGTGCTGGATGGCGTCCACGGCCTCACCGAGCGACTTGCCGGGCTGGAGGTTGAATGACAGCGTGACCGCCGGGAACTGGCCCTCATGCACGATGGACAGTGGCGTAATCACCGTGCGTGGTTTGGCGAATGTTTTCAGCGGAACCATTTGGCCGGTGGTGGATTTTACGTAAATTTTGTCCAACGATTCTGGTGTGAGTTGGAACCGGGGTTCGGCTTCGAGAATCACCCGGTACTGGTTGAGCTGCGTGAACATGATGGTGACTTGCCGCTGTCCGAATGCGTCGTACAGCGTATCGTCAATTGCTTGCGGCAAGATGTTCAAGCGTGCAGCGGTGTTACGATCCACGTCCACGTGCAATTGCAATCCGTTCGCCTGCTGGTCAGTCGCTACGTCTCTTAGCTCCGGTGACGTGCGGAGCTTCGTGAGTAAGCGCTCAGACCACTGCGCGAGCTCCGTCTCATCCGCGTCCTCCAGCGTGTACTGGTACTGAGTGCGGCTGACGCGGCTATCAATCTGCACGTCCTGCACCGCCTGCATCAGCAACGAAATCCCTTGCACATCCTTCGTTGTCTCGCGCAACCGGTCGATGATTTCACTGACGCTAGCCGTGCGTTGGTCGCGCGGTTTTAAGTTGAGGTAGAGGCGGCCGGTGTTGACGGTAGGATTGACCGTGCCGGCGCCGACGAACGATGCGACGCTGACGACGTCCGGATCTTTCTGTACAATTTCGGCAATGACGCGCTGGCGTTCCACCATCGCTTTGAACGAAATGGATTGCGGTGCATCGGTCACGCCGACAATCAAACCGGTGTCCTGCAATGGCAACAGTCCTTTCGGAATGTAAATATAAAGGCCAATTGTCGCGACCAACGTAATGATGGCAACAATCAGCGTCGAGAGTTGCCGCTGCAATACCCACTTCAAAGTCCGATCATAGAAATCGAGCATTGCCTTAAACATCCGCTCCGTCGCATTGTAAAACCGGCTATGTGGTTCGTCTTTCTCCGCCTTCAACAATCGGCCGCACATCATCGGCGTCAGAGTGAGCGACACGATTGCCGACCACACCACCGCCACGCTCATCGTAATCGCAAATTCCCGGAACAACCGGCCCACGATACCGGTCATGAACAGTAATGGAATAAAAACCGCAATCAGCGACACGCTCAGCGAAATGACCGTGAACCCGATCTGCTTCGCGCCTTTCAACGCCGCTTCCAACGGAGGATCGCCCATCTCGATGAACCGGACGATGTTCTCAATCATCACAATTGCGTCGTCCACGACAAAGCCGGTGGAAATCGTCAGCGCCATCAACGAGAGGTTGTCGAGCGTGAAACCGCAGAGTTTCATCACGCCGAATGTGCCGACGATTGCCAGCGGTAATGCGATGCTTGGAATCACGGTCGCCCAGAATTTCCGGAGGAAAATAAAAATCACCAACACCACCAGCCCAATTGTGAGCATCATCGTAAACTGCACGTCGTGCACCGACGCCCGGATTGTTTGTGTGCGATCCGTCAGCACATTGACTTTGACCGACGGCGGAATCGAGGCACGCAAGCGCGGCAGTAGCGCTTTCACCCGGTCCGCCGTCTCGATGATGTTCGCGCCCGGTTGGCGTTGAATGTCGAGAATGACTGACGGTTTATTGTTTACCCAGCCGGCGAGCCGAACATTCTCAACATTGTCCACGACATCGCCAATGTCGCCGAGGCGGACCGGTGAACCTTTTTTATAGGCGATGATGATGGGCTTGTATTCCTCCGCCGATAAAATCTGATCGTTGGCACCGATGGCGTACGACTGGCGCAGACCGTCGAAACTGCCTTTCGGCGCGTTGATATTGTTTTGCATCAGCGCAGTCCGCACGTCTTCGAGACTCAACCCGAGCGCGGCAATCGCTGCCGGATTGATCCGCACACGGACGGCCGGTTTCTGGTTACCTTCAATAGTGACGAGACCGACGCCGGTGACCTGACTCAACTTTTGCGCGAGTACCGTGTCCGCGAGATC
>Ga0364859_10220_pt2 | contig 10363 bp, 22 predicted proteins | sample ExccelAu500001D3_FD_206911 | JGI IMG/M metagenome (GOLD analysis project Ga0364859, IMG submission 206911) | Enriched cells from Trout Bog Lake Hypolimnion, Wisconsin, USA - BchlTB.Aug20.5000.01 .D3 | ecosystem: Environmental > Aquatic > Freshwater > Lake > Hypolimnion/Profundal zone | place: USA...
TATTTGCCACGGCAAAACTCAATGGCATCGAACCAGCTGCCTGGCTGAAAGACACGCTGGAAAAACTTCCCGTCTGGACCATGAGACGTATAGACAAACTCCTGCCCATCAAACCAATAGCACAAATTCAATCTGCTTCATAGCTGGGACGGCTAAGCGCTTTCGCTTTTTTTAGGATTTCACACTCCCTTTTAAGCCGGGCGTTTTCGGCTCGTAACCGGGAGAGTTCCATTTGCTCCGGCGTCACAACCTTGGCGCCAGCACCGGTGAGCTTGTCTGCCGCCGCTGCCTTCACCCAGTTACGCAGCGTCTGCTCAATCAGCCCTAAATCCTTGGCTACTGCACCAGCCGTTTGACCATCCTTTGAGCTTCCCCCGCTAAATAGTCTTCCAAAGGTGACGAAATTAACGTTACTTTGAAAGGAAGATGATGAAGAAAATACCGAAACAGGCGTACACGACAGAGTTCAAGTAAATTGCGGTTTTTTGCTTGTGCTTTAACCTCAATGCCAGCTATACTGCATTTGTGGTAATTTGCGACAGGAGACAAAATGAGTATTTCCATCCGCATCGACGATGCACTTTACGAAACTGCCAAGGCGCGCGCAAAAGCCGAGATGCGTTCGATTCCGCAACAAGTAGCCTATTGGGCCAAAGTTGGACGAGCTGCGCTGGACAATCCAGACCTGCCTATCGAGTTCGTGCGCGATACGCTATTAGCAATGGAAGAGGAGTCCGAGCCTTTCGCATTGTCTGAACAATGAGTGTGTTGCTTGAACAAAAGCCCGCCTTCAAGCGTGTCTACAAGAAACTACATAATAATCAGCGCGAGGCAGTGCACTCGGCAATCCGGGCTGTGGTTGCTGATCCGAAACTTGGCGAAGAGAAGAAAGGTGATCTAATCGGTGTCTTTGTATACAAGTTCGACTGCGTCAATCAACAGTTCTTGCTGGCCTATCGGTGGGATGAGACCAAGCGTGTGTTGCTGGCGCTTGGCCCGCACGAAAATTTCTACCGGGAGTTGAAGCATTGAGCCGAATAACGTGACCCAGGTCCTTTATTCAGAAAGTAGAGTAGCAAGATGCGTCTTGATGATAAAACCCGCGAAATTATCAAAAGCGAGGTTGCCAGCCAATTCGGAGTGAAAGCTATCGTGCGCCTATTCGGAAGTCGCGCAGATGACACGCAACTCGGCGGAGACATCGACTTGCTCATCGAGCCAAGTGAACCTCTGGCACACCGCATTCAGGAAGAATGTCGCCTTTCGGCTCGACTGTACATCAAACTGGGGGGACGCAAGGTCGATGTGTTGATCAAGGATCCTCTCAAATCACTGCAGCCGATTCATGAACAAGCGCTACGCGACGGGATCGTTTTATGACAACGTCAAAAGACAACCAGTTTATTGTGATGCAACTAATCCGGGTCACGGCAAAAGAAGCGCGTTACCTTGAGCGAACTGCGGATAGACTTCGAGCACTGAATATTGATCTTTCTTGGGTAGAGTCGCTTGAGAACAATGACGATCACAGTGAAATGCTCGACGCATTTGTTTCGCGTTATGGACGTCTGCAAGACACGTTGGGCGATAAGCTCCTGCCAGCAATGCTACGCGCCAGCCTTGAAAAAATTGGCTCGCAGCTAGACAATCTGCTGCGCGCAGAGAAACTTGGATGGATCGAATCAACTCAAGCTTGGATTGAGCTTCGCGAACTCAGAAACAGATTGGTGCACGAATACATGGAATCGGCAGACGACCTGCTAAGTGCGCTGCAACAAGCCTTGCAGGACGTCCACATACTGTCCAAGACACAATTAAGCATGGCACAGTATGCCGAGAAAGTGAAGTCGATTTGAGCAAAGCAGCCAAACTGCTAGGCTATAACCCAACCCATCACATCGGTGAAGGGCTGAAAGTGGCGATGCATTGGTACGTCAGTTTCGTCTCGCAACAAGCGGCACATTCAAAAAGCGAGTGAGATTGGAAGCTACGAAAGCGGATACTGTAAAATGACGCGCCGTTTCAACAAACAGATGCACTCTGCTGCAAATCTTATCGAAATAATGAAAACAAAATCAGGAGAGGATTATGTCACTGCAAAGCTATGAAGCTATTTACGAACATGGACAAATGAAGTGGTTGGGTGATCGCCCTCAAGTTGAGGAAGCGCGAGTTATCGTTACCATTCTTTCGGACAAAAGTATTGCACCAACCCCAGTGAGACACCAACCTTCTGCTCGTATCGCAGGCATGGGAAAAATACTCGGCGACATTTTTTCTCCAGCGGCCCCGATTGAATACTGGAATTGTGCTAAATGTACGTGCTCGACACCCATATTTGGGTAAATTGGATACTGGGTGGTGATACCGCTCTCACTCCGGATGTCGTCGATGCCATGCAGATGAGATGGCGATGAGCTGAGCTAATGTCGATGTTTTAAGGGTTCCTGCCCCAATGGCAATATTAGGAGGTAAATGATGGGTTGGATTGATGAAGCTGCAACGTGTTTAGAAGGGAATCTACCTTCGGGGAGCCGCATGATTGTATTTGGCTCTCAAGCGAGGGGAGACTCGCGACCAGATAGTGACCTGGATTTGCTAGTGATTGAACCAGAGGTGGCGAACCGGTTTGAAGAGATGGCGAGGTTATCTACCCTTCTGGGACAACGTCTAATTCCGGCAGATGTAGTGGTGTTTAGTGCCGAGGTATTTGAGCGGCAAAAGTCAATTATCAATACCCTGGCATGGCGCGCAGCTCGCGAAGGGAAGGTACATGAATTCGCCGCTTGATCACGCACATGTTTTGCTATCCAGAGCGCTTGCCAATTCCGGTGTGGAATCGATTCCTGTTACCTGTGAGATTGCGAATCGAGCGGTGATGCTCCCGGAAATCCACAGAGACCCGGCAGATCGAATAATTATCGCCACTGCCTTAGTGCATGACGCGAAGCTGGCAAGCATGGACTCTGCTTTTCCGAACTATCAAGAACTACAAAATCGATTGATAGGAAAATAGTTGACCCCAATAGTCAAACCCATCTTCCGCGCAGGAGATGTTCGGCACTCACTTGCTGACATCAGCAAAGCAGCCAAAATATTAGGCTATGATCCAACGCATCATATCGGCGATGGGCTGAAAGTCGCAATGCATTGGTATATAAGCTTTGTTTCGCAACAAACGGCACATTGACCTGCGAATGCAGCTTGTACAACAGCTACAAATGTTATAACGTAGTTAAAATAACTTGCAGGAAATCATCATGCGTACCCATATAAGAAAAGTAGGCAATTCTCGTGGAGTGATTATTCCTGCCGCACTGTTAGCGGCATGTGAGATGTCTGACGAGGTTGATATTCGCCTGGAAGGGAAAAATCTGATAATTGCACCCGTGCATGCGCCGCGTGCAGGGTGGTTTGAAGCCTATCAGCCGCAAGCCGATGCCGAAGCGCTGGCTGCGTTGCCTGTTGATGAGTCAACCGAAGAATGGGTATGGTAGCGCGAGGTGACGTGTATTGGGTGAATCTTGACCCGACCATCGGCACCGAAATTAACAAAATGCGCCCGGCTTTAGTGGTATCGCCGGATGATCTTAATTCGATTATGCCACGCGTCATAATCGCGCCACTGACCAGCAAGGGTCAGCCACTCGGCTGTCGCCCCGAAGTAAAGTTTTCCGGCAAACATGCCCGGATTCTTCTGGATCAAATCCGCTCTGTAGATAAGCGTAGACTGGCTGGAAAAATGGGCGTAATAGAATTAGCCGTATGGCATCCGGTATTGCTGGAAATGTTGAATTGAACAATCGAGCTGAAGCCATGAGCGGTTACTACAAATGCCACTTCATTCTTCTTGGCGTATGAGCAAATACGCATCAATCTACTCTATTGGGTTACCTCCCACCCACCGCATGGGCGAAGGGCTGAAAGTGGCGATGGGATGATATGTACTGCACTTAACACCGCAAGGAAAAGCATGAGCAAACCGATTTACGTTACTTTACCCTACCTGCTCTCTTTTGTGGGAGCCGCAAAGGGCAAGACCCGACCCCATATTTCCCTGGTCATGTGTTGATCTACATCGTGTAAAATACACTGCAAAAGGAGAATAAGTTGCCTTCAATCAGTATGTTTTATGGAATCGTTATCTATTTGTATTTTTTTGATGATGAGCGTCAGAAATTGCCACACATTCACGCAAAATACCAAGGCCAAGATGCTTCGTTCTCTATTCTTGATGGAGCCATATTGGCAGGTGAGATAAATAAAGGGAAAGCAAAATTGGTACAGGCGTGGATTGAAATTCATCATGAAGCATTGATGGCAGACTGGGAACTGGCAGTTAATGGCGAAGCACCTTTCCGTGTCGAGCCGCTTCAATAGGAGATGTAATATGGAATCTGTAACCAAAGTAAGTGCCAGATCTGATTATAAAATCGAGTTGGAATTCAGTACCGGAGAAACACGCATTTTTGATGTTACTCCTTATCTTGACAAAGGCATATTCAAGCAGCTTAAAGATAGCACCCTATTTAAACAGGCCTATATAGCTTTTGATACAGTTTGCTGGCCTGGGAATATAGATATTGCGCCAGAAACTCTTTACGATCGCTCTTATCCAGCATGATCAATGAAGTCGGTTTCAATTGATTATTCATCCGGCGGAGTCCGGTTAGCGCGCCCCGTCATGCGATTTAATTACACCGAATGGCGACGCTACGGTTTGCCGGATTACCCTTTGGATGAATTAGCCAAGCTGGCGAATCTTGAAGCAGAAAACACACGTACTTCTTGAGTGAAAAACTGAGATTCGCTATAACTATGTCTTCCTGTTATTTTTACCTGAATAATGCTTTAAAGTTGCTTAGGGAAACGCAGATTTATTCGATTTCGTCGTTCCCGTGTAGGCGGGAACCCAGTAGATTAAAGCACTGGATCCCCGCCTTCGCGGGGATGACGAATAAATCCGCGTTTCCTTAGAAAAGGTAATGAAGTTTGAAAAATCGGTATTCTTTCTTGTGCGATGTTGATGTCAATAGATGTCGACAGACAGGAATAAAACAAGGCCGGATAGTTATCTTCTTTCCCCTGGCTAGATTTATACCATGAATATCGGTTATTATATGACCTTATTTCATGGTAATATAACTTCATGAACATCGTACGTAATACGTTAATAGACTCAATTCATGCAGCCCTTGGGCGTAGCCGCGTTGTGGTGCTGGCAGGTCCACGTCAATGCGGCAAGACTACTTTGGCACGTGAGTTGCTCAGTGAAAATTCCATTAATTATTTTGATTTGGAAGACCCCGCCAGTCTTGCGCGGTTAGAGGAGCCGATGACTGCACTCAGGCCTCTCGATGGCTTGGTGGTGATTGATGAGGTGCAGCGCCGCCCTGATTTGTTTCCGGTGCTGCGCGTATTAGCTGACCGCAATCCACTCCCGTCGCGATTTCTGATTCTGGGCAGCGCTTCCGGGGAGTTGCTTCGCCAGACATCTGAAAGTCTGGCAGGCCGCATGGAGACTATTCTGATTGGCGGGTTTACCCTTGGGGAGCTTGGCGCGCAGGCTGAAGCGGCGCTGTGGTTGCGGGGCGGGTTTCCGCTGTCCTATTTGGCTGAGCAGGAAGCTGATAGCTTGGCTTGGCGCAAGAATTTTATTCGAACGCTGCTTGAACGCGATTTGCCTCAATGGGGAGTGCGGGTGCCTGCGGTTGCTTTGCATCGTTTCTGGACTATGTTGGCACATTATCATGGACAGACTTGGAACGCAGCTGAACCGGCACGGGCGCTTGGAGTGAGCGAATCTACGATGCGACGCCATCTGGATTTATTAACCGATGCCTTTATGGTCCGTCAATTGCAACCCTGGCATGCCAATCTTAGCAAGCGTCAAGTAAAGTCCCCCAAGATCTATGTGCGTGACAGTGGTTTATTGCACGAGTTGCTGGGAGTGTCCACGGATAAGGCACTGCTGAATCATCCCAAGGTGGGTGCCTCCTGGGAGGGGTTTGTGATTGAGCAGGTTCTGATGAACGAACCCCACGACGAGGCATTCTTCTGGGCTACGCATCAGGGGGCTGAAATCGATCTTATTCTGCGACAAGGTGATCGTTTATTGGGAGTGGAATGCAAGCGCGCAGATGTACCACGGTTAACGCCATCGATTCGCACGGCATTAGCTGACTTGGGGTTGGAACGTATCGCAGTCATTTATCCGGGTGTTAAGCGATATTCGCTGGCCGATATGGTTGAGGCTGTCCCTCTGCAAGCACTGGGAAGTGGCGAGCGGATTTTTCATTCCTGAGCTGTGATCAGGCCACTGATTTTATTATTCTAATGGTACATTGCTACAAGTGGATTATCTTGCCGGAAGGCCCGAATAAAGGGGTCAGACCCCTTAGGAATAAAGGGGTCAGACCCCTTAAAATGAGGGGGTTTATCGGAAGGTGATTGTAGATTGTGGATCATGCTTTCGCAGGGGTCAGACCCCTTAAAATACAAATTGTCGCCGGTATTCACGCCGATGACGTGGAAAACTTTATCGACATGCTGCCGCGACTCGAGCTTGTTTCTGTGAGTCGCGAGGGAGCGCAGGTGTGGTTGGGGATGCGCTAACCCAAAAACCTAGTGCTTTATCTCATGTAGCATTGCTGCACGCAAGATCGCGTTAAGACGAGTCTGATAGCCTTTACCTTTTGACTTGAGCCACACCAATACATCAGCATCCACCCGCACAGTGGTTGTCGTTTTTGTTGGCTTGTAGAACGGATTACGCACGGTATTTTGCCAGAACTCATCCGACAACGGCGGGATATCACTATAATCGATTGCTGTATCCGGCATGGCAACCGCCGCCTTTACTTCTGCCTTTTGTACGGCTGTCAAAGGGGGAAGATTGGACAGATCGACTGTGTGCCTAACTAATTTTTTGCTCATAACTATTTCGCTCCTGTTTAGACACCGCAAGCGGATCAGCAAAGACACGGACAGCAATCTCAAAGCTTATACCGTGCTTTCGCAAATTGGCACGCGCTTTTGTTTCGTCCCACTCAAAACTGATATCCATGAATAGATGTTAGTACAATTATGTAAATACATCAACCAGATTGCGTATTAGAAAAACGTGGATAGATTTATTTAACGTCATATTTATTGTCCGGAATAAAGGGGTCAGACCCCTTAAAATGATCCGGATAGGGAATAAAGGGGTCAGACCCCTTAAAATGATCGCGTCATCCTCGCGAAAGCGGGGATCAAGTGCTTTAATCTACTGGGTTCCCGCCTTCGCGGGAACGACGAAACCGAATAAATCTGCGTTTCCATAGAGAAGGCACGGGAACATTTTGAGATTGTGTATCGAGATGTGCTTTCGAGTAATGCATAGCAGCCTGAAATGCTGCTATGTTTTTGGTTGATTGGGATTGGATAGTTGCATACAATGCATGCATTGCAATCTATGCAGGAGGATTTATGGCTAGCTTGACCATAAGAAATATCGACGATTCATTGAAGGCTAATTTGCGCTTGGTTGCGGCTCGTCATGGCCGATCCATGGAGGAAGAGGTGCGACAAATACTGCAACAGTCTTTATTGCGTGAGAGGGGGCTAGAAGGCCTTGGGTCACGGATTGCTCAACGTTTTGCTGCGGTTGGGGGAGTGGATTTGCCTCAAGTAGTTCGCACTATGCCACGCCCTTCTCCTGAAATAAGTACGGATGACCCGCTGTGATCTTGCTGGATACCAATGTCTTGTCGGAGTTGATGCGCCCTAAACCAGAGCAGAAAGTTTTGGCTTGGCTGGATGTTAGGCCAGAAAGCGATGTTTGGATTAGCGCGGTGACTGTCGCTGAGATTTGCCTCGGCATAGCACTGTTGCCGGAGGGGAAGCGAAGGGTTTCGTTGGCTGAATTGGCTGAGCGAATGTTCTTTGAAGATTTTGCCGAGCGATGCTTGCCATTCGAGAGGTCAGCGGCAAGTGAATATGCATCTATTGTGGCTAGCCGTGCTCGAATCGGCCATCCGATTAGTGTCGAAGATGCGCAAATTGCGGCTATTGCTCGCGTCTGTGGTCTTGAATTGGCAACTCGCAATACCAAAGATTTTGCCAATATTGATGGAATGGTGCTTATCGATCCTTGGTCAGCCCACTGATTTTATTTTAGGGAAACGCTGATTTATTCGGTTTCGTCGTTCCCGCGAAGGCGGGAACCCAGTAGATTAAAGCACTTGATCCCCGCTTTCGCGAGGATGACGAATAAATCCGCGTTTCCTTAGAGGTTTCCTTTACTCATCTCAGGTCTTTTCCGGGGACTTTTCTTTTGCTATTGCTGTAGAAAAGGATAGAGTCAGTTCTGTTATTTGTTGCAACGGTTTTGGTTGCGCGAATGATGTGGAAGCCTTGGCCGGTGGTTTGTTAAAGTTGCTTGCCTTGCCGGAAGATCAACGGGTGAAAATGGGGCAGCTTGCCAAGATTCGAGTAACCACTGAGTTTTCGATTGAGAGGGCAAGAGAGCGGTTTGAGAAGGTTTATCGGGAGGTGTTGAAGGATTCGTTATAAATTGTGTGGTGGGCTGTTTTTTGTAGTAGTTGCATGCAGGCCGAATGCGGTCTATATTTAGTCCTGTTGGATTTATTAAGGAATGCCATGAAACTCTCTACACAAATCAAGCCGATCAGTTACCTCAAAGCCCATACAGCAGAAATTGCTCATCAACTGACGGAACAGCGCGAGCCCATGATTATTACGCAAAATGGGGAGGCGAAATTTGTTCTACAGGACATCGTGTCCTTCGAACAAACGCAGGAAACGTTGGCACTACTCAAGATATTGGCTCTTGGTAATCGGCAGATTGAAGAGGGCAAGGTTATGCCAGCTAAGGATGCCATTCGCCGCTTGCGCGAAAAGAAAGCGCTGGCCTGATGCGCTATGAGGTCATTCTTACTGAAGACGCAGATTTTGACCTTGAAGAAATCTACGATTACATCGCTATTCATGATGCCCTTTCCAAAGCTGATTACGTTTTGGAATGTTTGGAAAATGTGATTGAGGATTTATCCCTGTTTCCAGAGCGTGGTTCTTTCCCAAGTGAGCTTTTGAATCTGGGAATCCGTGAATATCGCCAGACTTTCTTTAAACCCTATCGCGTTATTTACCGGGTAATTGGTTCGATTGTTTATGTGCAACTAATCGCTGACGGCAGGCGAGAAATGGTGTCGTTGTTAGCGAGGCGCTTGCTGGGCTTACGGTAAAATGCCTATGAATAATTCGCAGTAGGGAGAACCACTGGGCTGCTTCCCCCTTTTTCAAAGGGGGTAACAACAGCGTCCTGAAAATAGTTCATAGGTATATACGGTAATGTAAAGTTCGCATGTCTGGAAGCAAGTATGACTGAAGAAGCTGTGAAGGGCGATTTCTGATGTGTGGTTTGGTTGGGTTTCTGGGAGGCATTGTTGGTGCAGCCAGTAATAAGTCATTGCTGCGCCGTATGGCGGATACACTTATTCATCGCGGACCGGATGATGAGGGGCTATGGTGCAATAGTGAGCGCAATATTGGCCTTGGACATCGACGCTTATCTATCCCCTGCCAAATGCTTGTGACAGGCATAACAATATGGCGCGATCGCTGTAACATGCGCCATTTAGATGGATTAATTTGGCGCATAAAGGGTGTTGCGTGCCAGATAAAATGGCGCGATACTGTGTTTCGCGCCAAAATAATAAGTAAGTGCTATGCCAAAAATTGTTCCGCTTCTTGAACTTGACCAAATCGTTGACCTGATCGCCCAATATCCAGATGGCATTGGTATAGAGGGGATTACGCAGAGACTTGGCACAAGTTGGACGCGTCGCACGTTACAACGTCGCTTGGCCTCTCTGATATATCAAAAACGAATTATCAGCGAAGGTATGGGGCGTGCCCCCGCAAAATTCGCATTAAGTTGAGTAAGCTATCTGCCAATTCCTGTAAAATATGTCACATGAAAAAAATTATTATTACCGGCGGTGCCGGTTTTATCGGTTCAGCGGTGATACGTCAATTTATTGCGGAAACCGCAGCCACAGTCATCAACGTGGACAAGCTCACTTACGCCGGTAATCTGCAATCTCTGGCTTCGGTTGCGGATAACCCTCGCTACCGTTTCGAGCAGGTGGATATTTGCGATGCCGCCGAAATCGCCCGCCTGTTTCGCGAACACCAGCCGGATGCGGTGATGCATCTGGCCGCCGAGTCTCACGTTGACCGCTCCATCAGCGGCCCCGCAGCCTTTATCCAAACCAATATTGTCGGCACTTATACCCTGCTGGCAGCTGCGCGGGAATATTGGAGCAATCTGCCTGACGAGCGCAAAAATGCATTCCGC
>Ga0364859_10906_pt1 | contig 10307 bp, 10 predicted proteins | sample ExccelAu500001D3_FD_206911 | JGI IMG/M metagenome (GOLD analysis project Ga0364859, IMG submission 206911) | Enriched cells from Trout Bog Lake Hypolimnion, Wisconsin, USA - BchlTB.Aug20.5000.01 .D3 | ecosystem: Environmental > Aquatic > Freshwater > Lake > Hypolimnion/Profundal zone | place: USA...
GGTTATTGGTAGAGAAATAATCGGATTATTATATCAAAGGGCAGATCCGATATCTGCTGCTGAGGCACGAAAACTGTTCAACAATTTGTCAGTAACAGTTAAGCATAGCACATATGGTATTCGGACCAACAATGATATAAAGGTAAAAGAAAATGTAGCTGTTGGGAAGCTTGCACCTGACTTCAACACACCTGACAAAAATGGCAAGATTGTGAAATTATCCGGATTCCGGGGAAAAAGTTATGTAATGCTAGACTTTTGGGCAAGTTGGTGCTCCCCATGTTTGAAAGGCGTTCCCCATTTAAAACAACTATTTGCCAGGTATCATGATAAAGGGTTAGAGGTCATATGTGTTTCAGTGGACTACAAAAAAGACAAATGGCTGTCTGCGATTGATAAATACGATCTCTCCTCATGGCATCATGTTTTGAGTGTTCAGAATTTGGAGCAATCATTTCAATATATTGAAAATAAAGATGATATCAGAGAAAAATATCCTTTAGGAAATGGAGTTCCACAATATATTTTAATTGACAAAACCGGGAAAATAATCGGAAAATGGGATTTCTATTCAGAACAAAATGAACAAGAACAGGATAAAATGGTGGCTGATATTTTCGGCAAATAATGACGTCTTTTTCATTCTCCTTCAATAATCTTCACTCCCCAGGGCTCTAATTGAACCTCACTGTTGGTATTTATAAGCTGTCCCAGAAGTAACTCCTTTCCGTTTCCGAAAGGATAATTGACAGAAGCCGGTTTGGCCGAATAGTTAAAGAGATAACGGATTGTTTTTCCTTTCTCATTCACCCCTTGCTTCAGGACAATAGGGAAGGTTAGCTTTTGTGCCTCTCCCCACAACCCGGCCTTCTTCACAACATCTGTCAGAATTTTCCCGGTTATGGCATTGCTGGTCATGCAGCCAATATAGGTAGCTAACCCTGTACCATAACTGTTCTGCGTAACAGCTGCATACTTCCCCCACACCGGATGATCATAGGAAGCAAGGACCTTTGCAGTAGTCGGTGTAATTAGTTCCATCCAGGTATTCACCTTGTTGTTTTCACTTCCAACCTGGAATGGATCACCTTTTAACGTGACATTTTGAGGAGTTGTGAACTGATTGTAATAGATACCACAGGCTTCCGCGATGATTCCGGGTTGACGAGTTGTCCGAACTTTTACGTATTGATCCGAGAAACCACTTTTAAAGGTATAGACGATATGGCCTCCGTTTTTCACAAAGAGGTTTAATCTTTCCAGCAAACTGTCTGGTGCCGCATACAAGGCAGGAACTATCAGCAGCTTGTAGGCTCCCAGATTAGCATTGGAAGGATCGACAAAATCGACACCGACATTCATCCGGTATAACGCATCAACCATAGGGCGGAGAATGTCATTGTAGCTTTCGCGGCTACCCCAGCCAAACTTAAAACAGTTGAAGGCGGTTAGCGCTTCATTGCTGAACAGAATCGCAACTTTATTGGTTATTTTCAGGTTGATCAAATCAGGGCTCAGCCGCTCAAAATCGTGACCGATACTCTTTGCCTCATCGTAGGTTGGATTGGGCTCGAAATCGTGGCTTAACAGCCCTTTCCAGTAGGTCTCAGCGGAATTATGGATCGAATGCCAGTGCCAGTATTCCACCATATTGGCTCCTGAAGCCAGGTGACTGAACGCCTGTAACCTCAACTGTCCGGGATAGGGTATCCACTGTGGAAAACCTTGCGCCTCTGTCTCGATTACCAAATAGTTTTTGCCCCCTTTCATTGAACGGGCTACATCTCCTCCAAATGATATTTCAGTTCCCGTCAACGCATCCTGCGACGGATGATAAATATCCACCCCTGCTATATCGAGCGCTTTGGCTGCGGCAAAATGGTCAACATCAGGCTGAATACCATAGGAGAATCCACGCCAGTCAAAATCAAAATTCTGAGTAACAAACTGTCCGGGCCTCTTGTATTCATTGATAATAGACGCCTGCCATGCCAGATAGTCGGTCACCAGGCTCCGCTGAAACCTGGCAAACTCAGCCACTTCACTGGCATTGATCGAACCAGTCATGGAAGGAAAGTCTTCCCAGCTGTTGATCCTGTTGCTCCAGTAATCGAGCCCGAATGCCCTGTTGATGCTGTCCAGCGTAACAAACTTACGCTTCATATATTCCACAAACAGCTTTTGAACGCCGGGGCCTGAAGTGTTATAGGCCTTGGTTTCATTATCTGCCTGGTAGCCTATGATAGCCGGGTGATCTTTTACATGCTCCATTATCTTTCGGATCACCCGCTCGGCATGAAACCGGAAGTTCTTGTTGGTAATATCCATGTTTTGCCTAACTCCATACTGGTTCTGACCCTGCTGCGAAATAGCCAGGACATCGGGATATTTTCTGGCGAGCCAGGTCGGGACAGCATAGGTGGGCGTTCCAACGATCACTTTTATTCCCGCCTTATGCATGGCATTGAGAACCCTGTCGATATGGGTAAAATCAAACACGCCATCCTGCGGCTCCACAGTGCTCCAGGTAGACTCGGCAATTCGAACCACATTAATGTCTGCCGCCTTCATCATTTGGATATCCTTATCCAACCGGTCATAGGGCATGTACTCGTCATAATAGGCCACCCCGTACAACAATTGGTTCAATTCAGAACGCTGTCCGAAAACAATTTGAATAATAGCAACAAACAGGATTAAAAGGCTATTTTTTTTCATATTGGAATCGGTGAAGTTTTTCAATCATTAAATATGACCAACAGTGGCTGCATCAAATACCCTGCAAAAATTACCTCCCCCGATCTTACCGATTTCATCCTCTGTGAAGCCTGTTTTTAACATGGCATCAACTACAGTGTAATAGAAACCGGCATTTAGATCCTTCCAGGCTTCATTGGTGCGTTCGCCAATTCTGTGACTATTTTTACCATTGTCAGGGCCATTATGACTATTTACATCCTTGTGTTGACCTTCCCTGGGATTTCCGGGACTGCCACCACCAGGCTGGGGAGAACCTTCACCCGGTTTAGGTCCGAAGCTATCCGGAGATCGGTAAGCAGGTGTCAACTTGCTATCGGTACCAATGCAAACATGGTCGATTCCTGAAACATTTACCATTGCCCTGATATTCCTGGCATATTCAAGTGGTGTTTCAGCCAGGTGTGTCCAAACGCCAATTACACCTCCAGCGTCAGCCACAATTTTAGCTTGTTCTGCACTGATGAGTCTTGGATGCATCATTTTGGCCATGAATTGATTCTGCCCTAACTGGGTATCAAGACCTGTATGAGAAATAAGGACCGGACGTGTTGTTACCTTCAGTGCAGCATTTATGGTTGCATTGCTGGCATGCGTAAGGTCCACAAGAATTCCAAGTTTGTTACATTCTTTGATTACATCTGCTCCGAAGGTGGTTAATCCGCCCCATTGGGGAGCGTTTGTGTAAACATCACCCAGGGGAACCGATGCATCGCTGTCATGAAGCAATCCAAGGTGTCTCAATCCCCGACTGTAGGCGACTCCGAGCCTGTCCAGATGCCCTTCAAGAAAGTGAGCCCCCTCAACCGACTGAATGACGGTTGGAATATGATTATCATAAGCAGTATGGAGGTCCGCGAGGTTCATTGAACGCTTCATATGATTACTTTCCAGCACTATGTCCATGGCATTCAATCCATTAATAAACCGTTCATAGGCCTCTCCCGGGTTACGTAGCTGCTGATAATCAACTGCAAATGTCATACAGATTGCCGATAAACCAGACTTCTTAATCTCTCCGGACAGATCTACATTTGGACCATTCAGCTCCCCTGCATGGAGGGGAACATCAATATGATTATGTGTATCAATTCCTATGGTTCTGGCTACGATTGAGGCTACCCTCGGGTCGATTTCAACGGCACCCCATGAAAACAACGGGTTCAATGTAATTACTGTTCCTGTTCCGGTTAAAGTGAAGATAAACTTACGCCGTGACCATCCCTGTTGTGATTTTTCCATATTTTCAAAACGATAATTTGCCGGAAGCATCTTACACTCCCACCAATTGATTTTTATTAACTTTTGTAAAGATATGTTTTCCGAAATGAATTACTTTCCTGCTGATCGGGTTTATTTTTTGTCCTTGAGCAGTGATTATTCTACTGAATTTCAGAAATTCAGGATCTGCCTCCCATATCCGTTGATCTGCCCCTGACCTATGAAGATGAACTTTGAGGACTCTCAGATTACTTAACCACGTAGATTACTAAAAGATCAGTTATATTCGGTACAATTAAACAGCTCCATGGAACATCAATTAGGCACGGGACCATGAGTATTGTTACCGATTTGCCGTTAAGCATCATTTTTCCTGAATGTTATGCAATAAAATCTTCCATCCCAAAGGATGTCAGTTTTTCTTTCGTTCATTTCCTGAGGAATTAAATTTTCAATGGCACTCAAATCCATACTTGCATTCCTGAAATATTTTCTTGAAAAACTACTCTTTCGGTACTGTTTTTCAATCAAATCATTTGTTTCATCGGCTATCAGTATCCTTGATCCCATTTTGGCAACTCTCACCATTTCGTTAATTGCCAGGTGTTTATCATTGAAAAAATTGATTCCCCCTACATGAAACACCATATCAAATGAATTGTCTTCGAACGGAAGGTCCTCTGCACAGCAATTTACCAGCGAAATGTTAAGTTTTCTACGGTACTTGGTTCTGCATTTTTTAAGCATACCAATAGAGATGTCAGCTCCAAAAATTTTCAGGCTGCTTTGGTTAATGTTTTTGGGAATAAGCTCCAAATCTTTTCCTGTCCCAATTGAAACATAAAGAACTGAAATATCATCTTTCCATTCCAATCTGTCCATTAGGTATTTCCTCATTTCGGTCACCTGATTCCCATATTTAAATTTTCCAATTATGGTCTCAACAATATCGTATCCACTTGACATCCAATTATACATTTGCATATACTTTAGGTTATCACCATCCATAAACTTATGATTTAAAAAATCGGGAATGTCCGAAATGAGTTTGTCGGACTTTAGCCAATCAGCTTTAAGTACATGTTTTAGTTCATCGTTCATTATTGCCAGCTTTAAAATTGAAAAATAACGTTTCTCTGCCAGGTATAATGCCGGATATCTGCCTGCGACTGGATTAGCTGACATCCAACTTCCCCATAACACCTAACTTAGTAAAAACATAAAACCTACATGGGTTATGAGCAAATTTTATTGGCGGATATTAATGCTTTCCGGACATGTTAGTCAAATTATGGGTCTAAGTGATAGCTAATAGAAATACTTCGCCACTGGCAGGTAAAAGGTTATCAGTTCTCTCCGCAAAATAAAGTTGTTCCAGCTCTATTGTGGATATCGTTTTTACCTCCTTAAAGTTCGCCTTATGACCTAAGACCAAAATTTCATTGGGTGTAAAAAAACTCAAAAACGGCGTTCCGGCTTCCTGGGCACCTTTCTCAGCTATTTCCTGCATGGGTTGGTCCTCCCTGGCAAGGAGTTCCATTGGCAGGTAAAATGCCATGGCAAGTGTTGATCCCGGCGCAAGAGTCGCAATTTGATTCAGCGTGGAAAAAATTGTCTCTCTTGTAAGATATAAGCTGACTCCTGCACAGGTTACTACAGCTGGTTTACTCGTGTCAAATCCTGCCTTTAATAACTCGTCCCACCATGAAGAAGTTTCAAAATCAACAATCACAAAATGCAAGTTTTCAGGAACACCAAAACCCAGTCTGATTAATTGTTGTTGTTTCCATTCAAGGGTAGACTGTTGGTCAATTTCATAGATCTGAAGTTTGGCGGCAATTTCAGGTCTGCGTTGGGCGAAGGTCTCAAGCCCGGCACCAAGGATAACATATTGACTTATTCCTTTCAGGCTTTGTTCTGTAATTATATCCTCAACAAAACGGGAACGCGCGATGACTGAGGCCCGAAGCCGCCTGGTGAACTTCATATCGGGACGTTGCTGCCAATCCTTGGGCGGGGCAACCAGTTTCAAGCCAATTTCATCTTCAATGATATGTGGATAGTCATCAACTTCAACGTGTAAAGCTCTCCACAATGCTGTTCTTACAGCCGAATTATCAGGTTCTATCGCCTTTTTATCCTGTTCCATAATTTAAATTTTAAAGGGCTGTCTTAAGACTGATATCACCATCTGAAGTCAGGAGTTGATCAGGATAAGAGTTTGGGTCCTTTCAACCTGCAGAAATGCAGGCGCGGGTTATAAAACTCCCATTTATGTGCCTATTCAGCCGTTCTTACAGATTTTGTTGCCGGCAAACCATAACTGAATTTGAAAATCACCCATAATCACTCTTCACATTCATCATCACTATCCTGAATGATGCTTGCCCAAAATACCCACATAAAAAAAGTCAGAATGATGGCAATTTTTGAGAAATAGAATGCCAGAACGGTTATCATACCATAAGATATAATCCCAACAACCTGTTCTTTAATCATTCCTTTAATCCAGGGAATACTCTTATCCGGATTTAGCAAAAGCCTTTTATTCTGCAAGATGCACACATTTAGCAAAAGCATTGATAATGTAATGCTTCCCGTAAATGCTGCATAAAATGCCACAGCTGTGTTTTCAGCCCCTGTTCCAATAAAAGTGCCTACCGTTTTAGTTGGATAGGGAAACAAAACCACAAATAAAAGCACCAGTCCATTCATTAAATAAATCCAATGATTTGCCGCCCGCAGCTGTTTGAATATCTTGTTATGTCCCATCCAAATGAGAAGAACGGTTGCAAAAGAGTTGAAATAAGAAAAATATTCGGGCCAGCGTTCAAGAATTTTATGCCAAAGGTTAAAGTTATTGGCACCCTCATATTCTGTTATACCTATTTCTAAGGCCAGCAAGGTGATAGCTACGCCAAATATACCATCACTTAAAGCTTCTAAACGAGTTGTTTGTTTTTCCATTTTCCATCCTTGTAATGAATACCTTTTTACCAACAACACCTGATGCAATACTCTGTATTTGAATGTGTTAATTCTGTCATTTCAACTGATACCAGCCTGGTTTGGAAAAGTTTCATGGGCATGCCAGGGAACAGCTCGATTTGGCAAATGTGATTTATTTCAATCCAAATCTCAACACTATCGAATTCAGCAAATTAACCATTTCAGACTCAATCTGAGCTGCTGATGCACCATTCGCCTCTGCTTTGTAACGATCATTTGCACCAGCCAATCTTCCCTGTAAAGCACTATCAAATAATAAGGGTTTGCAACTTCCTGAATATAAATTGCTCTGCTTATTGTCTGATTCAGAGCAGAACTCAATGATTCCGCCATTTCCTCAGCCGCTTTGATCGCTTTTACTTTGACCTCCAATCAGAATTGCTCCATCTTTGAATAATCCAATTTAATAATATTGACATTTGAGATTCCCAGTTTTTGAAACCCAAAATAGACCTAAAGCAAGTCTTTCAGGATCAATAAAATCAGCGAAAATACTCTCTGGAAGAGTTGAAATATCTCTATATGTTTTGAATGCTTTCATAATAGTAATTTTCATTCTGATTGTTGAAATAAATCCTTATCAAAATGAAATCTATAATACAAAAATGATGAATATTCATTCAATTTACTTTTCATTTTCCTTTTTTAGCCAAACATGAGTTATTAATCCGAATACAATACTACGATAATCGTTAGCATCTTTATATGCCTCATCTATATAGTCTTTAGACTCTTGTGAATAAAAATCATTAGGACTTGGTGTTGTAATCGCCGTTAGTGCACACTCAATAATTAATTTGGATTCTTTGAAGGACATATTTCCAGAAGGAGTCTGAATACATGTTAATTCAACTTCTTTCATTTTCTGGCTATCTCTTCCTGACTTACGTCCCAAAAAAAGCATTTGTTCTTTATATTCATTCGGGAAAACCGATAGTGTATATGTTTGTTCTTTTTGAATTATTTCAAGCGTGTAACGGTCTTTCCGAAAAAGACACCACGAGGTTGGCTTTTTGAAAAAAAATCCAAATCCGCCCCCACTGCCTATCATTGAATTATAATGCTCTTTCTTACCCGCTGTAACCGCATAAAAATCTTTTCCTACCAAATCAAATAGGTTGAAATTATCACATATCTCTTTCGGAGAAATTTGTTTAAATAATTGCTCAAAATTCATCTTCGATTCTTTTAATTTCCAATTTTATCATTCGTAGAACCTATTTTTATGCTGCCCGCTAACAAAATAATTTATAACCATTTAGCAGTTTGAGGGAGGGTTCACTGTCGCCCTGCTACAAGGTGAATGCGGGAGCAAAACTGCCGCAATGCACATCAGTTAGTCAATTTACACAGGCTTGTGTCAGCGGTTCTGGCTTTACCGTTTATTTTGTTTTCAACCTTTGCTCCATGAAGATTCTCGAAGTGGTTGTAACAGATAAAGCCCGTAAACATTTCACTATACAAAAATTCATTATCTACTGGCATAATCTCTATTTCTCCTCGAGGCGTTTTATCTCTCTTTTTTGATTATACCATGCGTAGAAATTATATCTGTTTCAGTATTGCCTGTCTTGTTCCAAAAGGCAAGAAGCCTGTTATTGATTTTGTTATATGAAGTTCTAAATTCATATATATCAGCTTTTAAAATAATTTCTTGTCGTTCGAGACTCGAGCTTTTTAAAGGTTGCAATTTACGTTGCCTCTGGTTTTTTCGTCAAGCTTGTCGATGAATTCAGCAGCGTCAATTAAAAACTCAACCCGAAATTTTGCTGTCAAATTATATACTTTATGTAAATATAAATGTTTCCTTTGTAGAAAACAAATATCATTTTGTGGGGTCACTTAAACTTGGCGGTAACAGTTTACGTATTGGCGTTGATTGGGCATTTGAAAAACGTCACCTAACATTTGCACAAATGCCTGATAGAACTGCAGATGTGGAGTTTTCAACTTCCTGCACCACTATTGCTAAATACACTGTTGCAGTAGTAGTTTTGTCTATAGTTGTCCTGTGTAATTTGGGTCAAAGTCCACCATCCATTCTATACCAAATTTATCTCTAAACATTCCAAAATACGTACCCCAAGGACTGTCTTCCAATGGCATTTCTATTTGTCCACCTTTAGAAAGTCCATTATATATATTATCAGCTACTTCCTTGTTTTCGGCACTTATCGAAATCTTGCTTCGAGTTTCCATTTCGTTATGTTTTCCAAATTGCTCAGGTGTGTCACTACCCATTAAAACAGTGTGTTTGCCAATAGGCAAAGCGATATGCATAATTTTTTCAGCTTCCTTTTCAAAGTTGGGAGCGCCTTCAAAATTCATATCTTTAAAACGAACGATTGTAGCAAAGTCGCCACCAAAGACTGATTTGTAAAATGAAAATGCTTCTTCTGCATTTCCATTAAAATGAATGTAAGGATTAATTGATGCCATATTTTTTATTTAAATTTTTATAATTTACCTTTTTGATTCATGATGTTTTTATAATCCCATCGTATTTTTTCAGCTGTGTCAAGCCATCTTCAAATATCTTTGCAAACAATTCATAAATTTCTTTAACTGACGATGACTATTAGTCCTTTAATATTTTTCAGGTCTAAGCTGCTAGTCACTGTATATTAATTCATTACAATTACTTCCAACGGTTGTGAGTTTGCGAAGTGGCCGGATTTTGAAACTACGCTCTGTCCCACAAAACAAATATAAGAATGAAAAAGAACACTTTCTACTACCACTCACCCGGTCACTACTGCAAACACGACGTGTGTGCCTTGAATGGTATCAATGTGATGAAAGGCAATATTATAATTTTAATGATCTCCTTTTTCATGAGCAACTTACCCGGATTGCGGGTAGGTGCTGTTATGGGGGCGTAGTTATTGTCCGAGGCTAATTTTGAAATGTGGTAATTCAACCTGCAATTTTACTTTTGCCTGTAAGGCATTAAAAACACGCATTAATGTGTCAATAGTTACATTGCTGGCATTACTCTCAATTCTTGAAATTTGAGATTTCTGAACACCAATCAATTTTCCCAATTCTTCCTGTGTCAAATTACGTTCTTGTCTTGTCTGCTTAATTGCTTGTCCAATTAAATCCATTTGTAACTCATACTCAAACTTATCTCGATCATTCGTCCCAATTTTCCCAATAAGTTTATCCGTAACATCATCTAAAGTATATGTTTTCATCTCTTTTCTGTTTTAATTTTTTCTTTGTCTTCTAAATACTTAATCAGCAGTTGTTTAGCCTTCTGAATCTTAATATCAGGCACTTCACTGCGCTTTTTTATAAATCCATGTGTCGATATAACT
>Ga0364859_10907_pt1 | contig 10298 bp, 1 predicted proteins | sample ExccelAu500001D3_FD_206911 | JGI IMG/M metagenome (GOLD analysis project Ga0364859, IMG submission 206911) | Enriched cells from Trout Bog Lake Hypolimnion, Wisconsin, USA - BchlTB.Aug20.5000.01 .D3 | ecosystem: Environmental > Aquatic > Freshwater > Lake > Hypolimnion/Profundal zone | place: USA...
GCAAACCAGACATACGCTATCACTCCTGCAACAGGCTACTACGTTAGCAGCCTCACGGTAGACGGTGCAAGTGTTACACCAGCTACCAGCTATACATTCAGTAGCATCAATGCTAACCACACGATCAGCGCAACATTTGCTATCTACACTTACACATTGAATGCTAGTGCAGGTGCAAACGGAACAGTTACACCAGCAGGTGCTACAACAGTAAACTACGGTGCAAACCAGACATACGCTATCACCCCTGCTACGGGCTACTACGTTAGCAGCCTCACAGTAGACGGTGCAAGTGTTACACCAGCTACCAGCTATACGTTCAGCAGCATCACTGCTAATCATACGATCAGCGCAACATTCGCTATCTACACTTACACGTTGAATGCTAGTGCAGGTGCAAACGGAACAGTTACACCAGCAGGTGCTACAACAGTAAACTACGGTGCTAACCAGACGTACGCTATCACTCCTGCTACAGGTTATCACGTGAGTACGCTTACAGTGGATGGTTTAAGTGTAACTGCTGCTACCAGCTATACATTCAGCAGCATAAGTGCTAATCACACGATCAGCGCTACCTTTGCAATCAACACTTACAATATTGTTGCGAGTGCCGGTTCTGGTGGTTCTATTTCGCCATCAGGTACAACCGCGGTAAACTACGGTAGTAATCAGTCTTATACCATCACGCCTGCTACTGGTTATTCTATCAGTTCTGTATTGGTTGACGGTGTAAGCGTAGGTGCTGTAGGGTCTTATACTTTCACTTCGGTTGCTGCGGCGCACACCATCAGTGTTACGTTCGCAATCAACACTTATAACATTGTGGCTACTTCCGGAGCAAATGGAACAGTTACTCCTACCGGTACAACGGTGGTAAACTATGGTAACAACCAGAGTTATTCTATTACCCCAGCAAGCGGTTACATGGTAAGTTCAGTGACAGTTGACGGTGTGAGCGTTGGTGCAGTTACTTCTTATACTTTCAGTTCTGTAACGGCAAACCACACTATCAGCGCAACATTCACTCCTAGCAGCTACACTATTGCGGCGACAGTTGGTGCAAATGGCGGTATCTCACCTTCAGGAACCATCACAGTTAGTGCAGGTGGCAGCCAGACTTACTCTATTATACCAAACACTGGGTATTCTGTAAGTACGTTACTGATAGACGGAGTTAGCGTAACACCAGCTACTTCCTATACATTCAGTTCTATTTCTGCAAATCATACCATCAGCGTTACTTTCGCTATCAACACTTACAATCTGGTTGCAACTGCCGGTGCGAATGGTAGCATCAGCCCATCAGGTACCACTGTTGCCAACTGGGGTACTAACCAGACTTACACGATCACTCCTGCTACAGGCTACTATGTTAGCGGCCTCACTGTAGACGGTGCGAGCGTTACTCCGGCTACCAGCTATACATTCAGCAGCATTACTGCTAATCATACGATCAGTGCTACCTTTGCTATCAACACTTATAACATCACGGCATCTGCTGGTTCTAACGGTTCAATATCTCCATCAGGTACTACATCAGTAACTTATGGTGGCAGTCAGGCATACACCATCACTCCAAGCACAGGGTATCATGTTGCTACCCTTACAATCGACGGTGCAAGTGTAACGCCAGCGACAAGTTATACGTTTAGCTCAGTAACAGCTAGCCACTCTATCGCAGTTACGTTTGCTATTAACACGTACACCATTACTCAGACAGTAGGTGCAAACGGTAGTAGCTCGCCATCAGGAACCATCACCGTAAACTACGGTGGTAGCCAGACTTTCACTTTTATACCAAACACTGGTTACTCTGTAAGTTCATTGATCATTGATGGTGTGAGCGTTACACCTGCTACCTCATACACCTTCAGTGCAGTGTCTGCAAACCACACCGTTAGCGTAGCATTTGCAATAAATACTTATACAATATTTGCTACAACTGCCGGCTATGGCGCTAACATCTCTCCTTCGGGCACGGCTACTGTTAATTATGGAACTAATAATACCTATTCGATAACTGCGTCGTCTGGTTACCATATTACTGACGTTGTTGTAGACGGTACTGATATTGGTGCAGTTAGTTCTTACACTTTCAGTTCAGTAAATGCGAACCACACTATCGTTGCAATTGCCAGCGTGTATATTACGTCTACTGCCGGTGCTAATGGTACAATTACTCCATTGGGTTCAACATCGGTGGTAACTACAAACAATCAGGGTTATACGATCACGCCTAACACTGGGTATCATATAAATACTGTGACGGTTGATGGCACTAGTGTTGGTGCAGTGAGCACCTATACATTCACTGCTGTCTCTGTTGCTCATACCATAAGTGCTACCTTCGCAGCTAATACGTATACTATTACTTCTACTGCAGGATCAGGCGGGAGTATCACACCATCTGGTACTACAACAGTGTCTTACGGTACTAGTGAGACTTATACGATTGCGGCGGCTGCGCATTACAGCGTGAGCTCGGTTATTGTGGATGGTGTTAATGTAGGTGCTGTTAGTTCTTACACGTTTAGCTCGGTTGCAGCTAACCATACGATAAGCGCAACTTTCGCTATTACCACTTATACGATCACTGCAACTTCTGGTTCGAATGGTTCAATATCGCCATCCGGTGGAACGGCAGTTAGTTATGGTGGTAGCCAGGCTTATACGATCACACCCAACACTGGGTATCATGTAAATACAGTTACTGTTGACGGTAGCAGTGTGGGCGCAGTTACGTCTTATACCTTTAGCTCTGTATCTGCTAATCATACTATCAGCGCCACGTTTGCCCTTAATACTTACACCATCACTTCTTCTGTAAGTTCAAGCTTCGGATCTGGTTGTGGTTCTACCCCGGGCGGTACCATTTCACCAAGCGGCACAACTACGGTAAGTTATGGCGGCAGCGAAACATATACGATCAACCCATACACTGGTTATTCTGTTAGCACAGTTACTGTTGATGGTACGAATGTCGGTGCAGTTACAAGCTACACATTCAGCTCAGTAAGTGGCAACCATACCATAGTTGTAGCGTTTGAAATTACACCTTGTGATGTCAATTGTACTTGCGGTAGCCACGGTCATTGCGACTGGTCTGGTGATAGCTGGTACGGCTGGGGTTCAAGCGTGACATGTAATTTCCATCCGGATTGTGGCTATTATTGTGCACATTGCTACGTAGATGGTGTAGACTACGGTTCAGGTGGCTATGCTTACTTCTCATCTTTGTGCGGCAACCATACTATCTACTGCGATTTCGAATATGGTTCCGGTGGCTGCGGCGGCGGTGGATGTTGCTATGGCGGCGGCTGCGGTGGTGGCTGCGGATGGAGGTCTGCTGCTTCCGGCGGGACAAGCGCAAGCACGTCAGAAGTATCTGATAAGATATCAGTATATCCTAACCCAACTACCGGTGCATTTAATCTGGTATTGCCAATGTCTATCGTAAATGCAAGTGTATTGATCGTTGACATGACAGGCAAGATCATCAGCAACGAGCCGATCACAAACAATGACGGGATGCCAATTAACTTTAACCTTGGTGACGTAGCACGCGGCCAGTACCTGATAAAGATCGATGCAGGTGAGGACAAGGTCTACACAAGGAAGATTATACTGAATTAAATTAATGGATATCAGAAAAAAAGGGTTGCCTTCTTATCGAGGCAACCCTTTTTTAATTTCGACTTTTGTTTGCTAATTGATTGTTAATCAGCTATATATGGGATTTGAAAAAGGATATTCTACTAATTGGAAAAAAAGTCCTAATTAGGGAAAAATGTATAAAAGTATTATAGGTAAATTAATGATAAACAAGTAGATGGATTTCAGGCATTCTATTTGATGTACTCTGGGTGAAAATTGGTTTTATGTGTGATCATACTATTAATCTCGCCGCCCGGAATAATAAGCTTGGGCTGTCATCTGAAGTTCTCAACAGCGATGCAAAGTTGACGATTTTGAATTCATGCCAGGGCATTTCTAAGAGTAAGTATGTGGGTAAGGGGAGATTCGCAACAATGGCACGGTTCGTGTCGTGTGTTGTGTTTGTGTTCCTTTGTTGTTCGCAAATGTCCTCTGCACAGGTTTCGCCTTCATCTGGTAGTGTTTGTGTAGGGTCAACTACCAACTATACGCTTACAGGGGCCTTGTTGGGAAATCTGGGAAGCTGGAGTAGCAGCAATACTTCCGTTGCCACAGTTAATTCTTCAGGAGTTGTTTCTGGTATCTCTTCCGGCACAGCTTTGATTAGCTTTACAACGCTCGGTATATCCTATACAAGTACGGTGAGGGTGGACGTACCTGCAAATCCCGGTGTTATATCCGGCCTTAATTTAGTGTGTATAGGATCAGCAGTTACATTGAGCAGTAATGGCGCAACAGGTGGGGCATGGAGCTCCAAGTACGGGTTTACGTCGGTAAACAGCAGTGGTGCGGTGACAGGTGTGAAAATTGGTCTTGATACCATTTATTACACGGTGACTAATAGCTGCGGAAGCAAGTCAACAAATTATAGCATCATATGTGATGGGAATACGCATATAATATATACCATTGCGGGAAACGGTAGTGGAGCTACCTCGGGAGATAATAATCCAGACTTTAATGCTCAGGTAGCCGGCTCTCGAGATCTCGTAACAGATACTGCTGGTAACGTATATTTCTGCGATCAAACTTCGGCAGTTGTGAGGAAAATAGCGACTTCAGGAATAATTACTACTATTTGTGGCGTGGCCGGTTCGACTGGTTATACGCATGACAATGATGGGTCAGTGGCGACCGTAGCACTGTTAAATAATCCGAATGGGGTTTTTGTTGACAGCGCTATGAATGTCTATGTTTCTAATTCTTCCTCTAACGTAGTGCTTAAGATTGACCATGCTACACAAATTGTTTCGATAATTGCTGGGAAGGCTGGAACTGCAACTACAATGACAAGTGTTGCCACTTATAATTCGACAAGTGGCGATGGCGGACCGGCGACTGCTTGCACACTCAGCAACCCGCAGGGATTGTGTGTCGATGGGCAGGGCAATGTCTATATCGCAGATGAGGGCACAAGACATATTCGTGAAATAGTGGCCTCAACAGGGAACATAATTGTAGTAGCGGGTGCGACGTGGACCGGTGGAGCATATACTGCGAATGGGGATAACGGACAGGCTACAAGCATTAGGTTGTCGAAGACTGTATATGATGTTAAATTAGACGTATTTAATAATATGTATATTGCAGATGCTGGCGCAAACAAAATTAGGAAAGTAATTCCTTCTACAGGGCAGATGTCGTTGTTTGCTGGTGGCGGTACGGCGTCAACTTTTTCTGCAGCCGGTGACGGAGGTCAAGCATCATTGGCGACGTTGAATTCACCAGTTAGATTTGCATATGACGGAGCGTTAACGCTCTATGTTTCAGATCAAGGATGGAATGCTATAAGAGCGATCAACATTTCAACGGGGATAATCACGACTACGGCAGGTGTGGGAGGCGCAGGAGGTTCATACGGCGGGGATGGGGGCAGTGCTACAACTGCTAATCTTAATGGCCCGTCTGGTATTGCGGCCGACAATTTTGGTAACTTCTTTATTTCAGACGCTTTGAATTATAGAATTAGAGAGGTGGCAACACAGGGTAGTGCAGTGGTCATCATATCCGACGCGGGTTTGAATCATATTTGCACCGGTACAAAGGTGAATTTCAGTGCATATAGTTCCATTAGAAATATTGCCTCCTACACTTGGCTTAGAAATTCAACGATTGTTAGCTCCGGCCCTACAAATTCAACCTATGCAGTATCCTCATTGGATAATTTGGACACCATTAGGTGCGTGACAACCGGTAATTTTTCCTGCGGTGGTAATTATTTCGACACCAGTAACGCCGTTGTCGTGAATGTTGATTATCCGCCATCCACCATCTCTGGTGCGACGTTGGTAACCATCAACAACCCCGTATCTCTTTCCGACGTTCCTCCAGGCGGTGTGTGGAGTAGCAGCAATAGTGCAGTTGCAACAATTGGGTCGGTAACTGGTGTAATTAATGGCGTTTCACCTGGAACTACCGTAATTACTTATTCTATTACTAACCTCTGTGGTACCTCGTATGTTACCCGTAACGAAATCGTTTCTCAGTATTTGGTAGATACGATACACGCTGCGATGCCAGTTAATGGCACAATTTCCCCATCCGGAGCAACACCCGTTGCTGCAACGGGAAACCAAATCTATACGATCACACCCGCTCCGGGCTTCATGATTGGTTCAGTATCCGTTGATGGAAACACCGTGGGGAACGTATCGACCTATACTTTTAGTAATGTTCTGGCCAATCATTCCATCAGCGCCACATTTACACAGATAGACACAATTACTGCTTCAGCCGGCGCCAACGGCTCTATATCTCCTTCGGGATATTCAATTGTTGTTTATGGCAATAGTCAGTCATTCTCAATTACACCAAATGCAAATTACCATATACTTGATGTTTTAGTTGATGGTAATAGTGTCGGCGCAGTATCGTCCTATACATTCAGCTCTGTAACATCGGCGCATACGATTTCAGCTTCTTTCGAGCACAATTGCGTACCGCCGACTGTATCATGCGCCGGCGACATTTCTCAGGCTGCTTCTACAGGACTTTGCTCCGGAATTGTAACTTACAGTCCTGCATCGTATACCGGTATACCCGCTCCGTCACTGGCTTATAGTAGTAATTCCGGCAGCGCTTTCCCTGTTGGTACTACTCCTGTCACAGTTACTGCTACTAATGGATGCGGCAGCGCTACCTGTACGTTTAATGTGACCGTGACGCCCAATATCCTCAATGTAACAGCAACTAGCGCCAATGTATCTTGCTATGGAGGTAATAATGGTGCTATCTCTACGACCGTAACCGGAGGTACCGGAAATTATACCTATTCCTGGTCTGGCGGGGCTTCCGGAGCTAATCCTGTCGGTCTCGTTGCCGGGACTTATTCAGTGACGGTAGCGGATGCGGGTTGCTCGGCTGAAATCCCTGTTTCCGGTTCGTTTGCGATCGCGCAGCCCACGGCAGTGATTGCTTCGGCGTCTGGCGGTTCCATACTTTGTAATGGTGGCACAGGAATGGTAACAGTAAGCGCAACCGGTGGTACCGGCACATACTCAGGTACAGGCTCCTTTGCGGCTCCTGCCGGCACACATACCTACACTGTTGCTGATGGTAATGGATGCACGGCAACTTCATCAGTGACCCTCACACAACCCTCAGCTATAACGGTTACAGCAAGTACTGTAGGCGCCACTTGCATAGACGCGAGCAATGGTTCTGTTTCCACCTCGGTTTCTGGAGGTGCTGCTGGTTACACCTATATGTGGAGCAATAGCGCTACTACTTCTGGTATATCAGGCGTTCCTTCCGGGCCCTACTCCGTAACCGTAACGGATGCAAATAATTGTTCTGCAGTATATACGGCTAGCGTATCATTGGTGCCAAATACTGTCGCAGTAAGGCTGATTAACAGCCTTGGTAACGGCATTTCCGGTGCAACCGTACAGTATTACAATGGTTCATGGCAATCTATGGGAACCACGGATGCTAATGGATATGTTTGTATGAATTTCTCTGCACCTTCATTCCCATCTGGCTTCAATACCTACTTCCAGGTACTTTATGCAGGTGGCTCGAAGCAGTGGGGTGGTATTTCAGTGGCCTCAAACCCTGTCTTGGTTGCACAGACGACAGATGTCTCGTTAAACCTTAAGGATCATACAGGGGCATTGATTACATCTGCTTCCGGAACTGTGGGCTTCTACAATGGCAGTTGGTCCACTATGGGTTACACGGGTACTACCGGATATGTGAAGAAGGAATTGTTGCCCGGTTCGTACTATTTCAACATGAACTTTAATAATTACACCCAACAGCAATACGTGACAGTAGGAAACGGCCCAACCCAAAACATCGATTTCCAGACCACGCTCGTTACCCTTAATCTTATGGATCACACAGGCGCATTGATTACATCGGAATCAGGTACGGGGGCGTATTACTCAGGTGGGTGGTATACACTTGGCAGTACAGGTACTACTGGCGCCGTAGCAATAGAGTTACTGCCCGGATCCGGATACTATTTCAACATGAAGTACCATAACTACACCCAGCAGATGCCGGTAACCGTCACTAGTGGCCCTACTCAAAATGTAAATTTCCAGACTACGCTGGTTACACTCAATCTTCTGGACCACACAGGTGCCCCAATAACCGCTGAATCCGGCACGAGCGCTTATTATTCAGGCGGTTGGTACACATTAGGTAGCACAGGAAGTACTGGGGCGATTTCTTCAGAATTCCTCCCTGGTTCGGGTTATTATTTCAACATGAACTACCATAACTACACCCAGCAACAGGCCGTAACAATCAATGCAACTAACACTCAGAATGTAAATTTCCAAACCTCATTGGTAACTATTAATTTGTTAGACCACACTGGCGCGCCGATTACATCTGAGTCAGGCACTGGGGCATATTATTCTGGTGGCTGGTATACGTTAGGTAGCACAGGTAGTACCGGGGTGATTTCTTCAGAATTCCTTCCTGGTTCAGGTTATTATTTCAACATGAACTACCATAACTACACCCAGCAACAGGCGGTAACCATCACGGCGGCTACCACTCAAAATGTGAACTTCCAGACAACATTGGTAACGCTTAATTTGTTAGACCATACAGGCGCACCTATTACCTCTGAGTCAGGCACCGGGGCATATTATTCTGGTGGCTGGTATACGTTAGGTAGCACAGGAAGTACTGGTTCGATTTCTTCAGAATTCCTTCCTGGTTCAGGTTATTATTTCAACATGAACTACCATAACTACACCCAGCAACAGGCCGTAACCATCACGGCGGCTACCACTCAAAATGTGAACTTCCAGACAACATTGGTAACGCTAAACTTGTTAGATCACACCGGCGCACCTATTACCTCTGAGTCAGGCACTGGGGCATATTATTCTGGTGGCTGGTATACGTTAGGTAGCACAGGTAGTACCGGGGCGATTTCTTCAGAATTCCTCCCTGGTTCAGGTTATTATTTCAACATGAACTACCATAACTACACCCAGCAACAGGCTGTAACCATCACGGCGGCTACCAGTCAAAATGTGAACTTCCAGACAACATTGGTAACGCTAAACTTGTTAGATCACACTGGCGCACCTATTACCGCTGAGTCAGGTACCGGGGCATATTATTCTGGTGGCTGGTATACGTTAGGTAGTACAGGTAGTACTGGGGCGATTTCCTCAGAATTCCTTCCTGGGTCTGGGTACTATTTCAATATGAATTTCCATAATTCTACAGAGCAACAGTCCATGACCGTAACGGCGGGCCCAACTCAAAACGTGAACTTCCAGACGACACTGGTAACGTTGAATCTGGAAGATCACAATGGTAACCTTATTACCAGCGAATCAGGGACGGCAGGTTACTATTCTGGTGGTTGGTACACCATCGGTTCCACTGGGACTTCAGGCAATACTGCCATGGAATTCCTTCCGGGTTCTTACTATTTCAATATGAACTTCCACAATGGCACTCAACAGATCGGTGCAATGAATGTCAACGGATATCCCTGGACTCAGGCCGTTAACTTCCAGACCGCATTGGTCACTGTTACATTTGAAGGGCGCACCGGTACACCACATTCTGGCGCGGCTATTCAATATTATTCCGGAGGTTGGTTCTCTATGGGGACCACAGATGCCAATGGCAATGTTTCAATGGAAATGCTACCTGTTTCCTACTATTACAATGCTACTCTTTCCGGATATGGGACTACACAGGTTGGCTCATTTACCGACAATAGCGGAGGAACACCAACCCATATTATCCAATGTGGGGCCGCCGCGAGGGAAGACAATACTGAAAATGCTGACCCACAGGTGGGTGGCCCTGCTGATTTCTCAGTGTACCCCAACCCCACCGACAATGGTAGTTTCAATGTGCTGATACCCATAGCTTACAAAACAGCAGATATAACCATTTCAGATATGACCGGTAAGCTTTTGGATCAACGGCAAATTACCGACAATGCTGGTGAGCCAGTGCCATTCAGCCTCGAAAATCTGGCCAAAGGCATATATATTGTAAAGGTTACGTCCGGTGACAATAGTTTCGTAACCAGGGTTGTATCCAGGTAAGTCGAAATCTTGTATAAACAGAAAGGCTGCTTTTGAAAAAAGGCAGCCTTTCTGTTTATTGTCGGCGATGCATCTGGAATAACGAAATTCATTAAGTGATGGTTTTTC
>Ga0364859_10761_pt3 | contig 10295 bp, 7 predicted proteins | sample ExccelAu500001D3_FD_206911 | JGI IMG/M metagenome (GOLD analysis project Ga0364859, IMG submission 206911) | Enriched cells from Trout Bog Lake Hypolimnion, Wisconsin, USA - BchlTB.Aug20.5000.01 .D3 | ecosystem: Environmental > Aquatic > Freshwater > Lake > Hypolimnion/Profundal zone | place: USA...
ATTCGATACTGTTTGGTGAGGGGCTGATAAGAGAGTCGGGCTTGCTTTTGGGCCAAGATCGATTTTTCATCAAACCAGTACCAGCGCGAACGGGTTAAATCAAATTCGGTTTGAAAATATAAAACCACCCCTTTTTGAACTGCGTCTTCCAGGCCTGGGGATAGTTCAATTTGAAAAGTGGCATTGAGTAGCCAGTCGTTATCGGCCCGCTCCAACTCGACTGATTTGATTTTGATTCCCTCAGCATAGGCAACGCTCGCACACAAACCTAGCGCCAATAATATGCAGAGAAGCAATTGTTTAATGCTTTGACTCATGACCCATTTTTCTTAAACAAGGCATAGTAAAAACCATCATTTGTTGCGGACGGCAGAATCTGCCCCGGAGCGCTCAATCGTAACGCATTGGGGTATTCCGCTGCAAACCATTTAGCCTGATCTTCGCCCTCTTCAGGAAAAATAGAGCAGGTGATATACAAAAGCACGCCATCGGGCTTAAGCATCTTCCAGGCCTGAGCTAGGATGCCTTGCTGTTTTTGCTGCAACTGAGCAATGTCCGAGGCGCGTCGTAAAAACGGGATGTCTGGATGGCGGGCCACAATGCCGGAGGCTGAGCAAGGGGCATCAAGCAAGATTTTGTCAAAAGACCTGCCGTCCCACCAAGAGGGTTGAGAGGCATCACCCCGCAAAATCTGCACCCTCTCGGAATGCAGGTGTAGACGATCTAAATTTCCGCCAATTCTGGTAAGGCGCTCTTTATCGATTTCGAGAGCCACCACATCTGCATCGGCCAACTCTAATAAGTGAGCAGTTTTACCGCCAGGGGCTGCACACGCATCCAAGATCAAATCGCCCGCTTGAGGATTTAACAATATCGCGGCCAATTGAGCGCCAGCATCCTGAACCGAAACGGCGCCGCTGTAAAACTCAGGCAAGTCTGAGACAGGCGCGGGCTCTTCTAAGATCAATGCTGACGGTAGCGGGATGCCTGCCAGCGTATCAATCGTTTTTGAAGCAATGCCTACCTGTGACAACATCGCTTGATACTGATCGCGCGTATGTTGGCGCTCATTTACTCGCAGTATTAATGGGGCACGTTGTGCTTGCTGAAAACCAATCGCTTGCCACTCTTTGGGATAAGACTTCTTGAGATTTGCGCGCCACCATGCTGGGTAATACATAGAAATTGGATCAGGCGCATAACCTTTGTCGACAACAGCCTGAAGTTTTTGGCTTACCTTACGCAATACTGCATTGGCCATTCCCTTGGCATAAAGCGTTTTGTCGTACTGTCCGCAAGCTTCTACGGCCTGATCCACTATTGTGTGCGCGGCATAGGCCTTCTGCTCGCCATGAAGAAATAGTGCAATCGCTACGCTCAAGAGATAGGCTGTCTCAGGAGGAGGCGTCTTGGGTACAAATTCTTTAATGAGCTCTTGTGAACTAGTCCATTTGCGCAAAGCATCGAAAGTGAGGCTTTGCACGATGGGCCGCTCTTGTGCGCTGAGTTGCTCAAGCACCTCTCCCAAAGACCTGCCGTGCATGACTTCGCCAAGCGCTTGGGCTGCGATCGTGATTGCCTCTGACAAAGGCAAATTGTGACTTACTAGGCGCTCAGTCAAACTGGCTCGCTTCTTTCTGCTCTAACTGCGCGTGAAGGGAAAGTTTAGCGTTCATTTTTTTTCCACCAGGACGTTGAACCTCGGTCAACTCAACAACTCCATCTCCACATTGAACATAAACACCCGTTTTAGATGTGCCCAATATTTGGCCAGGGGTCGCTGACTGTCTTTGGATTCTTTCTTCTGGCAAAGCAGAATTCAGAATCTTGATAGGCTCACCACCTAGGCTTGCGCTCGCGCCAGGAAAGGGGTTGAAAGCACGAATGCGTCGATCAATTTCAATCGCACCAAGTTGCCAATTAATCTCGGCCTCACTCTTGAGGATTTTTTCTGCATAGCTAACACCAAACTCTGCCTGAGGAATTCTGGTCAAAGTCTGTTTAGCATCCAAAGCATTTAGGGTTTTGACAATCAGTCTCGAACCTAGCTCTGCGAGACGATCATGCAAAGTGGCGCTGGTTTCATCGTGAGCGATTTTGAGCTCATCCATTAATACAACATCACCCGTATCAAGACCGGCATCCATTTGCATAATGCACACACCGGTGGTGTGATCGCCAGACTCGATTGCCCTTTGAATCGGGGCTGCACCCCGCCAACGGGGCAAGAGAGAGGCGTGAATATTGAAGCAACCAAAGCGACCTGCTTGCTCAGCAAGATCTAAAACATCTTGTGGCAAGATCAAGCCGTAAGCAACAACTACCATCGCATCAAATTCAAGCTTAGCAAGCTGTTGATATGCACTTTCAGCCTCTGCTTTTTTATCAGGGTCTGCAGCATTTCGCTTTAGTGTGCTCGGCTGTAACACAGTAATATTTTTTTCGATTGCGAGCGTCTTGACTGGGCTCGCATGCAAATGCATTCCCCTACCGGCTCGACGATCTGGTTGTGTCATCACCAGAACAATTTGATGGCCTGCTGCGTCGATAGCGCGCATTGCTTGAGCTGCAAACTCAGGGGTTCCAGCAAAGACGATTTTCATTGGATGCGTTTAGCGCTGCTCCATTAACTCTTTAGCGCGCTTTTTCATTTTGAGAGAGATGCGGTTACGCTTTAGAAGGGATAGGTACTCAACAAAAACTTTTCCCTGTAGGTGATCCATCTCGTGTTGGAGACATACCGCAAGCAAACCATCTGCCTCTAACTCAAAAGGTTTGCCATGGATATCGAGCGCTTTCACACGAATATTGGCAGGACGATCCACTTCATCGTAATACTCGGGCACTGAGAGACACCCCTCGCGCCAAGATTTTTTTTCTGGGCTAGTCCACACGAGCTCGGGATTAATGAACACCATTAATTCATTTTGCTCATCAGAAACGTCAATCACAATGATTTGCTCATGGATATCCACTTGCGTAGCAGCCAAGCCAACACCAGGGGCTTCGTACATGGTCTCTGCCATATCCTTAACAATTGCCTTGATGCGCCCATCGACCTTATCAACAGGTTTAGCCCGCTTATGTAAGCGAGGGTCTGGGTAGCAAAGGACGGGTAATAAGGCCATATCTGAATTATCTAACAGACCAATCCGAATTGGCTGATTGCTGAAATTTTCTCAAGAATCAAAATGGCTTGATGAGAAACAAACCGAGCTCCGCACAAATTCACCGTCTATCTTTGGGCGCCCCCAATTACCCTAAACGCTTGCTTGACTTGGCAGACCCTCCTCCCACTATTTATATAGCTGGGAAAGTTGAATTGCTGAGTTTGCCGATGGTGGCAATTGTCGGCTCTCGAGCCCCCAGTCAAGAGGGGCTTAGAAATGCCCACTACTTTACTCAGGCTCTGGCAAGCTCAGGTCTTCTGGTAATTTCAGGGCTAGCTAAAGGCATTGATGGAATCTCACATCGAGCGGCACTTAGTTTGAGCCGGCCAACCTTAGCAATCTGTGGCACTGGCCTAGATCTTACCTACCCCCCTGAACATCAGGCACTAGCCAAAGAGATTTGGGGAAATGGTCTTTTATTAAGCGAACTGCCTTTGGGTGTCGGGCCCAGGGCCTTTCATTTCCCGCGTCGCAACCGCTTGATTGCTGCCTTGGCCTTGGGTGTTTTGGTAGTAGAGGCTGCCCAGCGCTCGGGCTCCCTCATCACGGCACGCCTTGCGCTGGAATTGGGCAGGGAAGTTTTTGCCATCCCCTCGTCGATTCATAGCCCTTTGTCAGCTGGGTGCCACTATTTAATCGGTCAAGGGGCAAAACTAGTTGGTTCGCCAAAAGAAGTTCTTGAGGAGCTGGTTTATTGAAAAACCCCATTTAAATGGCAAAAAAGGCCTTTTTCTTGTGGTTTGTCCTTGAGTTTGCCTATTTATTAGGCTCAAAAATTCTGTAATTTAGACTTTTTGCAATTTATCGGTTAATAATAAAAAAGGGGTAATTAGTTGCTTGGTGTCCATTTTGGTTTAAATTGGTCGTCTTTTTTCCCCATTCCATCCATCTTTTAAGCTCAAATTTAGGCAAACGCGTGGCTAAAGCACCTACCAAAACTAGCTCAAAGTCTTCTGGGGTCGATCACCCAAAAGCGCTGATCATTGCCGAAAAACCTTCGGTAGCCAATGACATTGCAAAAGCTCTGGGGGGATTTACAAAACATGAAGATTATTTCGAGAGTGCAGACTTTGTAGTCTCCTCTGCCGTGGGTCACCTGCTCGAAATTGCTGCCCCAGAAGAATATGACGTCAAACGAGGCAAGTGGTCCTTTGCCAACTTGCCAGTGGTTCCTCCGCACTTTGATCTACGTCCAATTGCCAAAACAGAATCCCGCCTGAAAGTATTACAAAAGCTGATTAAGCGCAAAGATATCAACGCACTGATTAATGCATGTGACGCGGGCCGCGAGGGCGAACTTATTTTTCGATTAATTGCTCAGCATGCCAAAGCAACCCAAGGGGTAAAACGGCTCTGGTTGCAAGCGATGACCCCGAACGCCATTCGGGAGGGTTTTGCAAAACTTCGTAGTGATGAAGAAATGCAGCCCCTGGCTGATGCTGCGCGTTGCCGCTCTGAAGCCGATTGGTTGGTTGGCATTAATGGCACTCGCGCCATGACTGCCTTTAATAGTAAAAGCGGTGGATTCTTTTTAACCACGGTTGGTCGGGTTCAAACGCCAACACTATCCATTGTGGTTGAGCGCGAAGAATTAATTCGCAAGTTTGTCTCGAAAGATTATTGGGAAGTAAAAGCGGAGTTCATTGCCGCGGCGGGCGTGTATGAAGGCCGTTGGTTTGATCCGAAATTTAAGAAAGATGTTGCCGCGCCAGATGCCCGTGAGAACCGCCTGTGGAGCGAGGCAGCCGCACAAAGCATTGTTGCTGCCTGTAGGGACAAAAAAGCCAGTGTTACTGAAGAAGCAAAACCTGCAACGCAGCTTGCACCACAACTATTTGATCTAACCAGCTTGCAGCGCGAAGCAAATGCGCGCTTTGGTTTCTCAGCCAAGAATACTTTAGGTCTTGCACAAGCCCTATATGAAAGACACAAAGTTCTAACTTATCCAAGAACAGACTCCAAAGCATTGCCTGAAGACTATCTAGATACCGTTAAACAAACTATTGAGAATCTGGCAGCACACTCTCAAGAGCTGCGCCCTTTTGCTGAGCAAATATTAAAGGGTGACCCTAAGGATCCAAAGAATAAGGCTGGCTATGGTTGGATTAAGCCTAATAAGCGCATCTTTGATGACAGCAAAATCTCTGATCACTTTGCAATCATTCCAACGCTTGAGGCTCCAAAAACACTTAGCGAACCCGAGTTCAAGCTCTATGACTTGGTGGTCCGTCGTTTCTTAGCAGTGTTCTATCCTGCTGCTGAATTTCGTGTTACTACGCGCATCACTGAAACCTCAGGACACCATTTCAAAACGGAAGGGCGAGTCTTGGTTAACCCAGGCTGGTTAACCGTTTATGGGAAAGCCAATCAAGCCGACGATGAATTGGTTGCCGTTAAAGAAGGGGAAAGTGTTCAGACAGAATCTATTGCAGCGGTGCCATTAAAGACCAAGCCTCCAGCCCGCTACTCTGAGGCGACCTTGCTCTCTGCGATGGAAAGTGCGGGCAAATGGGTTGATGATGATGAGATGCGCGAAGCGATGGCTGAGAAAGGACTTGGCACTCCTGCAACGCGTGCGGCAATTATCGAGGGCTTGCTTGCAGAGAAATATATGGTGCGCGAAGCCCGCGAACTCATTCCAACCGCAAAAGCCTTTCAGCTAATGACCTTGTTGCGCGGGCTCGATGTGGAAGAGCTCACGCGCCCCGATCTCACTGGCAATTGGGAAAATAAACTAGCGCTGATCGAGCAAAGCAAGATGAGCCGCGACACCTTCATGCAAGAAATTGCGCAAATGACGCAACGCATTGTGAAGCGTGCAAAAGAGTATGACAGCGACACCATTCCTGGTGACTATGCCACTTTACAAACGCCTTGTCCTCATTGCAAGGGCGCCGTTAAAGAAAACTATCGACGCTTTGCTTGTGAGAAATGTGGCTTCACTATCAGCAAAACGCCTGGTGGACGCGCCTTTGAATATCCCGAAGTTGAAGAACTGCTTAAAGAGAAAACTATCGGGCCATTGCAGGGCTTTCGCAGCAAAATGGGTAGACCATTTGCGGCCATTATTAAATTGAGTGAAATTCCTGAGGATGATGCAGATTATCCAAACGCGGGCTTTAAGTTAGAGTTTGACTTTGGCAACTCCCAAGAAGATGAGTCCGAAGCAATCGATTTCACTGGACGACAAGCTTTGGGTGTATGTCCAAAATGTTCTGGCGCAGTATATGAAGATGGAATGCGTTACCTCTGTGAGCACAATACAGGCCCTGCCAAAACTTGCGACTTCAAAACAGGCAAGGTTGTCCTTCAGCAAGAAATTTCTACAGAACAAGTTCAAAAATTGCTGAAAGAAGGCAAGACCGACCTTCTAAGCAACTTCAAATCGAACCGAACGGGTCGCGGCTTTAAGGCCTACCTAGCTTTAGGTGCAGATGGGAAAATTGGCTTTGAATTTGAAGCTAAGGCACCCAAGGCTGAGGGTGCGGCACCAGCCAAAAAACGGGCCGGAGCAAGTGCTGCAAGCAAATCCGCCGTTAAGCCTAAGCGCGCTAGCAAAGCGGCATCGTCCAAAACCTGAGCAGCAATCAGCTTTGCCGACAAGGCTGACCAAAGCACACCCCTCGATCCAAAAGCGCTGGCCATAAAGATTCCGGGGCGTTGTATAAGGGCGCCAATCATCGGCAGCCTGTCTCCAGCCACGCAGCGAATCCCCACAAAGCTTCCATGACTTTCTAGATCGGCTAAGTTACCTTGTGCAAAGCTCAAGAGCACCCTTGCTTGTTCGCGATTAAATTGATCACTACTCTCTCTTGGGAGCGCATCATCTTCGCCCTCGTCATAACTTGAGCCAACCATCCAAAGACGCCGACCATCTTGAGACGCCCGCGCAGGCAAGCAATAGCCGTCTCCAGATAAGCCCACTCCAGGTAGCTCTTGTGCCCAAGGGCTTTTTTCTGATACCGAGAAAATACTCAGCTGTCCGCGCACAGGTCTTAATGGCAGACGTACTTGCAGACTTTCCATTAACGCTTTGGTATTTGCTCCAGCAGCGATCACCACTTTATCTGCGCTGCATATGACTGCATTCTCTTTATTCAGCAACAGCCAAGAGTCTTTGCTTTGCTCCAGCTTAACAGCGGCTTGATTCCAACACGTTGTGAGTCCACTGCGAGCTTGAAGCAATTTTTTACTAGCCTCTGCAAGGCTCATAGATGCGCCGCGTGGCAACCAAACCCCGCTTTGTTTAATTCCACAAATCCGCTCTGCGTCGACCTCATCTAAGGCTATTGCCAAACTTTCATCAAGCTCTAGAGCGCGCAAATGTGCACTGACTTCAGCTCGATCAAATGCCTTCTCTTTTTTAGTGGGTTGAAATATACCGTGTTGATTCCAGGTCGCACCCCACCGCTCCTCTGCTAGCAAAAAAGCAATTCGAGTAAGCCTCAGTAAGCGTGGGGCACCTCTGCCAACATGAGGGTGCGCAATTGCGAAGGCATGACTGGAACATCCAGTGGCTGGGCCCGCCGCTTGATCAATCACGCAAACCGTTTGCCCCCGCTCAATCAACTCATTGGCGATCGCAGCACCAGCAATGCCTGCCCCAATCACCACAACGGCATGGTGTTGGGGTTTAATCACAAGGCCTTTGTTAAGCGCCCTAATTTAGGCGCTTAAGCGTTCCTCAATTTTGGCTTGCGTTAGTAAAAGCTCTTTGGGCAAGCGCTCACCGAGATGCGCAAATAGCTCAGAGTGAAGTTTGAGCTCGTTCTTCCAATCTTCTGCTCCAACCGCAATCGCTTTTTGAAACTGGTCGACTGAATAGTCCAAACCACTCCAGTGAAGATCAGCATGTTTTGGAGAAATACCAAATGGTGTTTCTATGCCGTTTGCTTTGCCCTCAACGCGACCTAAAATCCAAGCGAGTACTCGCATATTCTCTCCGAAACCAGGCCAAACAAATTTGCCATTCTCGTCTTTGCGGAACCAATTAACGCAATAAATTTTTGGCAGCGTTGCTCCATCTGCTTCCAACTTCTTGCCAATGTTTAACCAGTGGCGGAAATAATCGCTCATGTTGTATCCAGCAAAAGCAATCATGGCGAATGGGTCGCGGCGCACAACACCAACCTGGCCAGTAATGGCGGCAGTGGTTTCAGAGCCTAAGGTGGCGGCCATATAAACACCCTCAACCCAGTCGCGCGCTTCGCTTACCAGGGGGACTGTGTTTGAGCGACGCCCACCAAACAAGAATGCATCAATTGGAACGCCTTCTGGGTCGTCCCATTTTGGATCAACCACGGGATTGTTCGTTGCGGCAACTGTAAAACGAGAATTCGGATGCGCAGCTTTGCGTCCTGCTGCACCGTCTGCCGGAGTCCAGTCTTTGCCTTGCCAATCAATTAAATGAGCGGGTGGGGTTTCTGTTAAACCTTCCCACCACACATCACCATCATCCGTTAAACCAACGTTCGTAAAGATCACATCTTGATTTAAAGAGTCCAAACAATTTGCATTGGTTTGGCGATTGGTTCCTGGTGCTACACCAAAATATCCTGACTCTGGATTAATCGCATACAAGCGGGTTTTGCCAGCTGCATCTTTGCGCGGCTTGATCCAAGCGATGTCATCACCAACGGTAGTTACTTTCCAGCCCTCAAAACCTTTTGGTGGAATCATCATAGAGAAATTGGTTTTGCCACAGGCGGATGGAAACGCAGCGGCAATATGAAACTTCTTTCCTTCTGGAGAAGTCACTCCCAAAATCAGCATATGCTCTGCAAGCCATCCTTGATCGCGGCCCATATTGGAGGCGATTCTTAAAGCAAAGCATTTTTTGCCAAGTAGCGCGTTACCACCATAGCCCGACCCAAAAGACCAAATTTCGCGGGTCTCTGGATAGTGCACGATGTACTTGGTTTTGTTATTTGGCCAAGCAACATCTTTCTCGCCTGCTGCAAGTGGCTTGCCAACAGAGTGCACACAGGGAACAAACTCGCCGTTGACGCCAAGTTGCTCAATAACAGCCTTGCCCATACGTGTCATGATGCGCATATTGATAGCAACGTAAGGACTATCTGAAACTTCTACGCCAATATGGGCGATGGGTGATCCGATAGGGCCCATTGAGAAAGGCACTACGTACATCGTTCTGCCGCGCATACAACCAGCAAATAGTGGCTTTAGGGTTGCCCGCATTTCCGTTGGCTCAACCCAGTTATTCGTTGGTCCAGCGTCTTCCTTCTGGGTAGAGCAAATAAATGTGCGATCTTCGACGCGAGCTACATCATCTGGGTCAGATAGAGCCAGGAAGGAATTTTTCCGTTTCGCTGGGTTGAGTCGCTTAAATACGCCGGCCTTAACCAGAAGCTCGCAAAGCCCATCGTATTCCGCTTGAGAGCCATCACACCAGTGAATCTGATCTGGCTGAGTTAAGGCTGCTACTTCAGCAACCCATTGAATTAATTGATTATTTTTTACGTAAGTGGGTGCATTTACGTTCACCTGGCTGTTATCAACTGTGCTCATGTGATCCTTTATGGAGAGGTAATTTTGGATCGAACAATATTAACATTTCGGTCATATTTCACGACCCCAGCAGCCTAGAACAAACCCTCTATTTGCCAATACAAAACTGACTGAAAATTTTGCCCAAGAGCTCATCTGGCAAGAGTTTTCCGGTGATCTTACCTAGCTCATCTTGCGCTAAGCGGAGCTCTTCTGCGAATAACTCCAGCGAATTGTTGCCATTTACCGCAAACTGCTCTGATCTCTCAATATGTTCCATGGCGCGATCTAGGCAATCTAAATGGCGGCGGCGCGCCAGGATTCCACCCTCCTGTGGCGAACTCCAGCCAACGATTTCAAGAATTCTGTGCTTTAGCTCCTCGATACCACCTCCGGTTTTGGCAGAAATCTGCAAAGTCTCAGTGGCGCCAATAGCATTTGCAGGCACTAGATCGGCCTTGTTTTGGACTTCTAGAATTGGGCACTTCGAAGGCAAAGCGGCAATGATTTCTGATTTGAGCTTAATTTCTTTTGCGGACTCTTTTTCCGGATTAGCAAGATCTTTTAAGTAAACCACCAGATCTGCCATGCGAATGGCATCCCAAGAGCGCGCAATAC
>Ga0364859_10872_pt1 | contig 10290 bp, 7 predicted proteins | sample ExccelAu500001D3_FD_206911 | JGI IMG/M metagenome (GOLD analysis project Ga0364859, IMG submission 206911) | Enriched cells from Trout Bog Lake Hypolimnion, Wisconsin, USA - BchlTB.Aug20.5000.01 .D3 | ecosystem: Environmental > Aquatic > Freshwater > Lake > Hypolimnion/Profundal zone | place: USA...
TACAGCAGTGATGGGCGTCATTCTGGGGACATTGCATTTACAAGAAAAGAATCAGCAAGAGGCTTCTTTATACAGAGAGCTTGCCTTTGCGAAACAACGCATACAACTTCGATTTGAAAACAACACGGATTCTTTTATTGCGATCAATCGTGAATTTGCTGCCAGCATTGATCAAGACAAGTACAAAAAGAACGCTTTTGAACAAATTGAAAATATTTCGCAGAAAAACCCTGAAATCGCACAAGCAATTTGGGTTAACAACGATAGTACCGTTCAGTGGTCAGTGCCACCAATAAACCATAAAGCAGATTATCTCTTTAAGTCAAAAAATAACTCTACTCTCAGTAAAGAGCTTTATAAAACTTTAGAGCTTAGTAAGGTAACGAATCGCCCTGCCTTTAGCCAATATGTCGATTTACCCCCCAATACTGACGAACCAATTGCACGAGAAAAAATGAGTGTTTTTTGGCAGGTCATTCCATCCTACAGTGGCGGGGAATCCATGGGTACATTAGCTGTTTTATATACAGCACAAGGTCTTTTGGACATTATTCCAGGAGAACTGAAATCTCAATATCGCTTCTCTTTATTGGCTGACAGCGATCAATTACTCGCTATTTCTTCAGATAGAAATATACCCAAGAGAGCATTAAGCAATCAAACAAATTTGGACATGGGCGTACTAAGCCCTAACCTCACGCTTCGTATCGATACCTATCCACCTCCCACCAATTTAACCTTCAGAATGTTAATTGGCGTAGTTCTGGGTTTAAGCGTATTCGTAATATGGAGTCTTTGGTCAGTACTTAAGCAGATGCAAGTTCGACAAGAAGCCGAAGCGAATCTGCGCACCGAAACCAGTTTTCGAAATGCCATGGAAAACTCTACGCCAGTAGGTATTCGTGCGCACAATATGGAAAAACGCATTACCTATGTGAATAGGGCTTTTTGTGAGATGACCGGCTGGTCTGCCAAAGAGTTAATTGGACTGAAACCTCCCTTCCCCTTTTGGCCACAAGATCGCATTCCTGAAATTACTGAAAAAATTAATCGTGTTCTTCAGCCCAGCTTTGGACCACAAAACAAGGCTGGTATAGAAGGGGCAATCTACCGTCGTGATGGTACCCAAATCCAAACCCGAACCTTTGTGGCTCCATTAATCAATGAAAAAGGCCATCAAACTGGCTGGGTAACGTCTTTAATTGATATTTCCGAGCCTAAAAGAATTCGTGAAGAATTAGCCGCCACTCAAGATCGTTTCGTTACAGTTTTGGAGGGCCTTGATGCTGCAGTTTCGGTAGTCTCAATTGAGTCTGGTGATTTATTATTTGCCAATCGCTTCTATCGAGAACGCTTTGGCGATAACTCACAAGGTCACCTTGATTTGGCTGGTGAAGAAGTTCCTCAGCATGCGATCGACAAGATTCTTGAAGAGCATGACAACCAAATCAGCACCCTTTCACCCTCCTCCCTTTATCAAGAATCCGATTCAGAAGAAGTTCAGTTATTGGGCGAAACATCCAAGTGGTATGAAGTTCGTCGACGACTAGTGCCCTGGGTGGACGGTCATATGGCCGAGCTATTAATCGCTACAGATATTACCTTGCGCAAAGAAGCGGATGATATTGCCCGCCAACAAGAAGAGCGCATGCAATTTACCAGCCGACTCACAACTATGGGTGAAATGGCATCTTCTCTTGCGCATGAGTTAAATCAACCTTTATCGGCAATCTCAAACTATTGCATGGGTGTTGCCAAGCGCTTACAAGGCCTTGATCCGGCATTAAAGAAAGAAATCCTGCCTGCTTTAGAAAAAGCCTCAGAACAAGCACATAGAGCTGGGACAATCATTCAGCGGATTCGTAGTTTTGTGAAACGTAGTGAGCCCCAACGTAAATACTGCTCTATTGCCGATATCATCCATGATGCCGTTGGTTTGGTTGAAATTGAAGCCCATCGTCATCGACTCAGCATCACCTCCCACATAGAAGAACATCTTCCAGAGGTCAATCTAGATCCAGTATTGATTTTGCAGGTTCTGGTCAATCTTCTCAAGAATGGATTAGATAGCATCAGAGAATCGCTTCCCCTGACCTCCCGCTGGTCTGCACCACCAGTCAATATCTCTGCCAATTTGGATACCAGCACCTTTCCCGCCATGCTTCGTATCGATGTCACTGATTCCGGGTCTGGAATAGATGAATCGGTGATTGAGCGTATGTTTGAGCCCTTTTTCAGCACTAAACAAGACGGAATGGGAATGGGACTCAATATTTGTCGGTCTATTATTGAATCCCATCATGGGCGACTATGGGCTAAAAACCATATGGATACAGAACATACCAAGCTGACAGGCTGCACCTTTACAATACTTCTACCCATAGATTATTCAAATTCTGTGGAAAATGTTTAACCGTCCTATCGATTTAATTCACGAGATTTCATATGAACTTAAGCAGCCCAGCAAAAACCAATCAGACCGAAGTGGTCTACGTAGTCGATGACGATGAAGCGGTACGCGACTCTTTAACGTGGTTACTGGAAAGCAATGGTTATGTTGTCCGCTGCCATGCAAGCGCTGAGCGTTTTTTACAATCTCTTCAAAACACCGATAAATCCACAATTTCTTGCGCGATTTTGGATGTACGGATGCCTGGAATGTCCGGCCTCGAATTGCAAGAACGCCTCTCTAGTGAAAACTTTCCTATGCCAGTCGCTTTCATTACTGGTCACGGCGATGTTTCGATGGCCGTCTCCACCATGAAACGTGGCGCAGTAGATTTTATTGAAAAGCCTTTTAAAGAAAATGACTTATGCGGTCTGGTCGATAGAATGCTTGCCAAAGCTCGCATCGATTACTCACAAGCTAGTCAACGAAAAATTACTCGCAGCCTACTGAGTAAATTAACGGGTCGTGAAAAACAAGTGTTAGAGCGTATTGTTGCTGGACGTTTAAATAAACAGATCGCTGATGACTTGGGAATCTCCATTAAAACCGTTGAAGCTCACCGCGCAAATATTATGGAGAAACTCAACGTGAATACTGTTGCCGATCTTCTCCGTTTGGCACTGTCTGATCCACAGCCAAATTAATTCATACCTCCTCTCATTCTTATTGCTAAGTCACCAGATATGCCTGCACACCTATTAGACGGTAATGCCCTATCGAAAAAAATTCGTACAGAAATCGCTGCACGAGCTGCGATTGTTACTGCAAAAGGTATAAGACCTGGTTTAGCGGTCATTGTTGTTGGTGAGAATCCCGCAAGCCAAGTCTATGTCAGAAACAAAGTAAAAGCCTGTGAGGATGTTGGCTTTCATTCTGTGCTCGATCGATATTCGTCGGCATTGAGTGAGGTGGAATTACTTGCGCGTATTGCCACACTGAATGCGGATCCTGCCATTCATGGAATTTTGGTCCAGTTACCCCTTCCTGAACATATCGCTACTGCGCATGTTTTAGAAGCTATCTCTCCAGAAAAAGATGTCGATGGATTTCATGTGGCAAATGCTGGCGCTTTAATGGTGGGTCAGCCACTATTTAAACCATGCACTCCTTATGGCTGCATGAAGATTTTAGAAAGTATTGATTACCCAATCCGCGGCGCTAATGCTGTAATAGTTGGGGCATCTAATATCGTCGGAAAACCTATGGCGATGCTTTTATTGCAAGCCGGAGCAACTGTCACCATCTGCAATAGCAAAACTCGCGATCTTGCTCATCACACTAAATGTGCTGATATCTTGGTTGTAGCTACAGGAAGACCAAAAATGGTTTCGGGTGATATGGTTAAAGACGGCGCAGTTGTCATTGACGTTGGAATCAATCGCATGGCTGACGGCAAGCTATGTGGTGACGTTGATTTTGAAACAGTTAAGGAGGTGGCTGGCTGGATTACCCCTGTACCCGGCGGTGTAGGTCCTATGACTATCACAATGCTCTTAATGAACACCATAGAAGCCGCGGAAAAGGCTGCCCAAGCTTAAGCCCCCTCTTCACACCCTTAACTCTCTTCACCTCCTTCACCCCCTAAACCCCTTGGGTTTTATGAAGAGCTCATCGGGAAAAGGTAGATCTAAACTAGAAGTTCAAAGATAAACCCGCCTAGGCGGGTTTATTTATGTTCTATTGACTACTTTGGCAAGATTAAATCACCAAAACCAAGAATCGATTTAGTCTAATTGAGAAAGTCATTACTTCAAAATTACCAGCGTTGCTGTGGCTCGTGCACCCCAACCTGATGGACCACCAGAGGTGTTGCTCACGTAATACATGGGACCGGCACCAAAAGAAATCGGTACGCCATCAAATACTTCTAACTTAGATACCCCGACATACAAAGGATTTGATGTACGGTGAGAGTCGTAGTTGTACTGAGCCTCCATGTTGGCCGCAAAGGTCCAAGCATCCTTATTGGTAAAAGCCACAAAGGGCTGACCATAAAGGTTGTTTTGAGTGCCATAGCTTGGGTTACCACCCATATTCCAGGATTGATAACCGAGTAAGCCATAGGTCCAAGGGCCGTCCCGATTAAGAACCACTGCCGTGACACCTGCACCGGTTTGTTGCGAACCAAAGTGACCGCTATTGCCTGAAGGAGATTGGGCATAAGGACCAATACCCCAAATCCAAGAAGAATTGGTATTGGGCGCATAAAAAGACTCTAGGGTGACACTAGCTATGCCATAGCCTGAGTAAGCTTGGCCGTTAGCCCCTTGAATACTGACTTCTCTGGCACCAGCCACAATTGGCCGAACAATAAAAGTATCACCGCCACCCAGATTAAAAGGTGCTACTGGCTGGAATAAGAGTGTTTGTTCTGAGCCACCTTGATTCTTACCTAAGCCACGACTGAATTCATACTGCAAAGGCAGTGAAATCATGTTCGCAATTGGGTTTGATAATTTCTTGGCGATATCGACTGAGTCGACATCTTTTTTAGGGGCAGGTAATGCTCCTGAATTTTCGGCGGCAATAGTACCTGCGCGCGCAGCAATTTCATCGGCGTGTACCGAGGATGCAAAGCTTAAAGCGAGCAAGGTGATAGATGCGATTTTGACAAAATTTTTCATGGGAATAGTTTTAAAACAAAATTAGAAATTAAATGTAGCGTTGATTTGTGGGCCATGGAAGGTGCCTTTAAGTAACGATGAATTTTCAGGGCCGCTATTGATATCAAAATAAACAGTGCGATAAATCAAAGATACGTCCACCATTTTTGAGACAGCCTTACCAATACCTACAGATGCCTGCCAAGTCATATTATTCGGTCCGCCGCCGACGCCATAATCAGCATAAAAAGGAATGTACCAACTAGAATCCATAATGCGATAACGACCTTTAAAACCCCCAATGACATCAGTCGTATGCATGGGCGAAGAAGCGCTAACATTGTAGGGACCCGATGAGATATCGAGAGTAGAAGTAAGACTCATCCAACGCGCACCAACCAGAGCATCTACATAAGCGTCTTTAGTATTGAAAACTGTATAAGTTACTGCCCCGGTTACCAAGGAAGCCTGCAGCGTTGCTTTATCAGATGCCTTAATGTGATTGAAGGTAAACCCACCATCTTTTTGTAGGGTTGCCATAGCCGAGTCAGCCATAAGACCCCAGTTACCATAATGGGCCTCACCAGTAATCATCCCGCCAGATTTAAGGTTGTTAATAACATCATTGATCGTTAAGCCTGCGTGCCCCGATTTACCATTGGCATTACTTGTTGTGACTGAAACCATAGGCACCCAAGCATAGGGGTCTACAGTGAAACGCCACTCATCAGAAACCTGCCAGATGGGCGATCGCTCTTCATCAGCAAAGGCTGTATTGGAAAAAGTGGAGAATGCGAATAAAGACAGCAGTAAGGAAATGAGTTTCTTGTTCATAAAAACGTTAGTTAAGATTAATGGAATCTGGTGAAATTAAGAGCGATTTTGACTTTGCGGTGACTCTAGATAATTTGTTAGAGCATTGACCATCGACATAATCGATGAGGTTGCCCAAGCAAATGAAAACAATCCTGAAAAGGCGATAAAAGTAGGAATGAGATGCCAACCGCTAGGCATGTTGTCAATAAAAATACCTAAGGTGGTATAGCTGCTTGCGCTATAACGCATAGCTTGATCCCAGCTATCCGCTCTTCCTATAGCCACCAAAGAGAGAGCCCACAGAGAGATCGCAAATAACTGCGCCAAGGCCAAGATAAGGGTGCAACCTATAAATAAAAGGATTGCAGAGAATCGTGACCGAATGATGTGTGTTTGAAGGGATGCTCTGAAACGTAGGGTTGTTGTAATGAATACATAACCAACACATCCAAGCACTATGCCAATCAGAAGAAGTCCATAAATGATCTGTGGAATAGTGTCCTGCCACACCACAACGAGAGTATTGCCTGGAAACATGTAAATAGAGCTCTTAAAGAAAAATGGTCAGCAAAAACTCTGATTTGTATATTTATCAGAACTATAACAAAAAATCTATTTCAACGTTTGCGACACCTTGCAAGAATTTGTATTTTTATACCCTCTTGAGCGTATTCCTATAGTCGCATTGAGAAATTTAAGGCGCAAGCAGCAATAAATCGACTCTTGATCCCTAAAGGGTTAAAAACGAAAGCTACTAGAAAGTGGCTTTCGTTCATTACTGCTATTTATTCAACTAAGCGGCAATCTTTCAAACTCTAAAATTCCACCAATAATATTGATGGAATTTTATTGATTTAATTCAAAAACAGCGAAGTGCCATCCACATTAGGATTGGCATTTAGGGTTTCAAAAGAAACTTTCGTAGCAGCTTTTAATGTCGTGAGCTTATTCAAATCAAACATAGAATAATTGATGCTATCGATTGTTCTAATGTAAAAATGGTTCTGGTTGGTATCCCTCATGGTGGTCCAAAGCGTTACTTCTGAAGCAGATTTGGCGCCCTTTACAGATGTCATGTCACGTTCGCCGCCAGGCATATCACTAGGCAAATCAATAGAAATATTTTTCGGTCTATCAAAATTGTTCATGATGTGACTGAGAGTAAAGATGGATTGAGCAGGAGTTGTCGCTTTTTCTGCAAACGTTGAATAGTACGCAGCCTTTACAAACCGGCCCGGTGAAGTTTCCACGCTCGGGAGGTTAGCCATATTGCCACCGCCATCGAATGCGTTAACTTTTAGGTTATTAAACTTGCCGCTATTTTTATCCACGTTAGTTAAATAGGCATAGTTACTCATGTTTTGGACATGCCATGGAAATGGAGGGTTATTAGTCATAACGCCTACTGGATTGTCATATACAGTTGTTTTCCCGCCTATCCATTCAATAACAATACCCTGACCTGTTTTGTCATAGAGCGCGTAATGCACAGGGAAAGCACCCTCACCCAAGAATGGAACTGTAGGTAACCAAACTTCAACCTCTTTATTTTCAAGAGCCTGTTTCACCTGCGCAACATTTGTGAAGTTACCCAAAACCCATGGTCCAAAATCTACAGCCGAAAGAATCTTTCCTTGTGGGGCACGACTAACATCTGGTGAAGTATTGCCACCTAATGACTGAATTGAAAAAACTAAGCCTTGATCGTTCATCGCATCAATGACGGTTTCTTGCTTATCGCCCTGAACCAGGCCTTTTTTAATGCTGGCTGAAAAGATCCCGTACTTAGAATTAAAAGCTATTCCCTGCTTACCATCAGGTGTAAGTGATGAGAACTGGCTACCCTTAGGGAAATAGGTTAGGTGATCAGGTTGCACGCCAACAAATTCCATTGTTCGACCAATATAGGCTCGACCTTGTGCATCGGTATACACCAATGAAGTGCAGGCGATTGCATTGCCGATAGAGGCAAGGACAAGCGATGCCGCGGTTAGCAAACTCACAATACGTTTATTTTTCATTTAAAGTCTCTCTGTAGATATATGAAAATTTATTCTATTTATTAATACTATGTAACATTATGATTTAAATAATAGCATGAGGGTCTTAGCTCAATTACTCGCATTATTAAATGCAATCATATATAAATATCAAACGCTTTTAGATATTAAGGGCGCTAACAACAATAGATTGATTCCCTAGCTATTAGGGTTATTACTAAAATGAAAAAACCATCCTAAAGTGATTTAGTATTCCCGGTCATCTAGTGCAGAGTTATCCAAGACCAAACAATAAGAAATCTTTAGGGGCCTACTACATGCATCCATTACCAAAAGACCGGTTTTCCTTATTCACCTCAACCAAATTGATTGGGATATTCTGAAGCCTTTCTTTTAGTGTCCCTACTAAATCCTCGTAAATAACTTTGTAGCATTTCTTCTTCGTTTGCGTAGCTCTGACTTCACTAGTTTGACTTCAAACTGATCACTTACAGGTGCATTGTTTAGACGCCTACTGCCTTACTTGTTAAAAACTAAAATGAACCCTGAAGTTCGAGGCCCTTTAAACGGATCTTTAATCCCTTTTTTGGCAAAAGTTTCCGCAGTACATTAAGCTAGAGGGATGACTACAAAATCTTCCCCTGAGCTCCTTAAAAACCCATTAATTTCATTTGGTCGTGAAATTGCCCATTATTCAGAAATTAAGCCTGAACATATTGCTCCCGCCATTGAATTCTTACTAGACCAAGCACAGCAAGCGGTTGATCACGCTACCGATGCCAACACCCCATCCACCTGGAACGCTCTAGCAGAACCCCTTGAAGATGCTACCGAATCACTTGGCAGATCATGGGGCGTGATCTCCCACCTCAATAGCGTGGCTGATACCCCAGAACTTCGTGAAGCTTATGGTGAAATGTTGCCAAAAGTAAGTGCCTTCTTTTCTAGTCTTGGACAGAACTTAGCTTTATATGAAAAATTTAAAGCGTTAAGTAACAGCGCTGATTTTGAAAATCTTTCCTCAGCTCAAAAAAAGGTCATTCAGAACTCTTTGCGGGATTTCCGCTTGGGCGGTGCGGAGCTGGCTGAAGATCAAAAACCAAGGTTTTCTGAGATTCAGGATGAACAAGCAATCCTCGGAAAAGCTTTCTCAGATCACGTGCTTGATGCTACTAATGGTTTTGTGTACACCACCACAGATAAAGATCAACTAATTGGCCTACCAGAGGATGCAATCGCTGCTGCCGCAGATACAGCTCAACAGAAAGATCTCAAGGGCTGGTCATTTACTTTGCATTTCCCTTCGTATTACCCTGTGATGCAGTATGCAAAAAATCGAGAGTTACGGCGCCTCATGTATGAGGCCTACATTACCCGCTCTTCAGAATTGGCGCCTCAGTACGGCAAAGGTCAGTTAGATTGGGACAACACCCAGAACATCCTAGATCAATTACGTCTTCGGGATGAAGAGGCCCGCATGCTCGGCTTTGAAAACTATGCGGCGCTAAGCATTGCCCCAAAAATGGCTCGCAATGTAGAGGAAGTTGATCACTTTCTCAGTGATATTGCAGAACGCGCGAAGCCTTTTGCTTTAGCTGATTGGAGCGAACTTGAAAAGTTTGCCGCTACAGAGCTACAGATAACAGATGGATTGCAGCCATGGGATATGGCCTTTGCCTCTGAGCGTCTTAAGCAAGCACGTTACGCATTCTCTGAAAATGAATTGAAGCAGTACTTCCCCCTACCAAAAGTATTGGAAGGTCTATTTGGTGTAATCCAAACCCTATTTGGAGTCAACATTCAGGCTGCAGATTTACCGAAATGGCATGATGATGTTCAATCCTTTTCAGTAAGTAACGCAGATCATCAGGACATCGCCTATTTCTATTTAGATCCCTATGCTCGTCCAGGAAAACGTGGTGGCGCTTGGATGGATGATGCGCGTGGACGTCGTGAATTTTCCAATGGCGATGTTCAATTGCCGGTAGCGTATTTGGTTTGCAACTTTGCACCCCCTGTAAAAGTAGATGGGAAACTTCGCCCACCAACAATCACCCATGATGATGTCATCACCCTCTTTCATGAAAGTGGACATGGACTCCATCACTTGCTCACCCAAGTTAGCGCTTTAGGGGTTTCAGGAATCAATGGCGTTGAATGGGATGCGGTTGAACTCCCAAGTCAGTTTATGGAAAACTTTTGCTGGGAATGGGAAGTTGTAGAAAAAATGACCTCTCATATAGAAACTGGTCAGAAATTACCGCGTGAATTATTTGACAAAATTCTCGCAGCAAAAAACTTTCAAAACGGTTTAGCAACATTACGACAAATCGTATTTTCATTAACGGACTGGCGCCTGCATTCCACCTTTGATGCGAAGACAGCAAAAGGTCATGCGGTGCTTGATCTCTCAAGAGAAATA
>Ga0364859_10717_pt2 | contig 10255 bp, 6 predicted proteins | sample ExccelAu500001D3_FD_206911 | JGI IMG/M metagenome (GOLD analysis project Ga0364859, IMG submission 206911) | Enriched cells from Trout Bog Lake Hypolimnion, Wisconsin, USA - BchlTB.Aug20.5000.01 .D3 | ecosystem: Environmental > Aquatic > Freshwater > Lake > Hypolimnion/Profundal zone | place: USA...
GCAGGCGATACCGGTATATTTATAGGGCACCCCGTTGCCGGCCACATTGATTCGTTTAATTTCTCGTACACCGTTACCGATACCAGCTGCCATGTATCCCGGCTGCACGTATCGGTTTTTGTACAGGATACCACTACGCATGAAATATATCAATCAGCTGAGTCGGACGTAAAGCCCAATGGTTTAGAACCCAAGCCTCTGTTTACCTCCAATACGCAGCGTACATGCATTGGTGCACCTGTTACTATGCAAAATACAACGCTGGTTGCTACGGGGTATAAATGGTTGTTTCCGGGTGCAGTGCCTGATACTTCCACTGCACAAAACCCTTCGGTAACCTATGCAGTGCCGGGTTATTATAACGTAACGCTCATTGCCTCTAATCAATACGGAGCCGATACTTTTACGCGCAGCCAGTACATTACGGTAATGGATACCGTTTCTGTAATCAATCAGGATTTTGAATCGGTTAACAGTTTACCGGCCAACTGGTGGTGCAGGGCCAACGCTGTCGGTTATCCATCCTGGGTTATTGACACTAATGTAAGCGGCTATGGCAGAGGTAGGAAATCCCTTTCCAGCACCTGGAGTTTCTATTCTACACTGCCCAACCAGAGCGATCTTATTTTACCCCAGGTAAATTTGAGCGCAAGCCAAACTTCTTATTTAAAGTACGATTGGGCCTTTCCAAATTACAGTGGGAGGTCTGACACGATTATAGATTCATTGTTGATTCTCATTTCAACGGACTGCGGTGCCACTTATCAAACACTTTATGCCGCCGGGTACGACAGTCTCTTTAGCAGTACCACCAGTACCTATTACTATTATCCCGACTCAACGGAATGGAGAACCCGGCAAATAAACCTGGCAGCTTACCGGGGTATGCAGGATATTCAACTGGTATTCCGTTATATTGTTGACAATATAAACGGGGAAACGTTCTGGCTCGATAACGTAAACATTAATACCCAGGGCGGCAGCCCGCCGGTGGCAGCATTTAATACTCCCCTGCAACACATTTGCGCCGATGCCCAGGTAAGCTTTAATAACGCATCGCTGCAAGCTACCGGTTACCAGTGGCTTTTCCCCGGCGGTGTGCCCGATACATCTACTTCGTTAAGGCCTTTAATAAGTTATCCGGCTGCAGGTGTTTACCCTGTTACCCTGATAGCAACAAACCCTTATGGAACCGATACCGTTAGCCTGCCTGCTTATATAACCGTTTATGGTTTGCCGGTATTAACCGCTACATCTACCGCAAGCGCTGTTTGCATTGGCGATACGGTAACACTTACTGTTACCGGTGCTGGAAACTATTCGTGGGTATGGACACCGGCTGCAGGTTTAAGCAACGCTACCGTTAACAATCCGGTGGCCAGACCTACTGTTTCGGGCGCCACCACTTACGTTGTTACAGCCACTGACAGCAATAACTGCGTTAACACTGCTACGGTTTTAATTACAGTGGGCACACCGGGCCATATTTACCTGGGCCCCGATACAGCGGTATGCATAGGTGATGATGTAAGGCTTAACGCGGGCGCGGGTTTCACTAATTACGCATGGAGCACCGGTGAGACCACGCAAAGCATTGTAGTTAATCAAACCGCATGGTATGCTGTAACTGCCACCGAAAACGGATGCAGGACTGCCGACAGTGTAGGGGTTTATATGATTAATTGTTCAACCTCCGTTAATGAGGTAAGCGGTAATAATGTATTTAATGTTTATCCGAATCCCGCCGGCAGTTATGTTATAGTGCAATCAGGCACAGGTGCCAATGGCGGACTTCTTACGGTTACTGATATTACGGGCAGGCTTCTGATGCAGCAACAAATTACTTCAACGGAACTTTATCTGCCAACTACAGGCTTAGCGGCGGGACCTTATTTAGTTCAGTTGTATTACGCAGATGGTGTAAAGGCTGTAAAGAAGTTAATCATCAGATAGCAGATGGGTTTCAGGGGGTAATTCAAGGCGGTTTCTTTTTCTGAACTAATTATTAGATTGCCGCAGTTTAAAATAAATGAACCCGAATTGCTGATGAAGAAAATGTTGCTTCCGGCGCTGGTATGTGTAATTATATTGGCAGCCTCGTGTAAAAAAGAAACTAATACCAACAACGTAAGCGCCAGTACCTGGTCATTTAAGGGCACTAATTACAGCGGCGATACCTGCGAATTATACAATGGATTTTTTGAGGTTTGGCCTAACGGCAATGAAATAAGCGATTATATATTTATTAGTTTCCCCAATAACAGCCTGCCATCAGGTGGCACTTATAACGTTGTTAACTCCACCCGGTTTTGGTCTTCAACACTTAATAACGTAGCCCTGGTAAGTTATAAAGGCGATAGCAGCACCTATGTATCAACAGGCTTTGGTAGTAACCAGACACTTACTGTTACCGTATATCAGCCCGGTAAGGTTAAAGTAACCGGAACCGGTATAGAGCTAAAAAATGGATTGAATGATAGTTCTGGTATTAACTTCACCATGATACAAACCTTTTGATTCAGTAAGCTCATCTCAATAACAAAACCCTGCATGGATACTTAAAAAATTAAAGTATTCCACCGTTTTTGTATTTGCACCCGGCGCGCCTGATCCGGGCACTATATCGCTGAATTGCGACGCGTATTTTTCAGGCACAGCAAGGCTCTGTAACCGGTAGCCTACTGAGAAATTGAAGGATGAGTTACGGTTTATAAAGGTTTTTTAACCCCAGCTGGCCTTCCACAAAACCACCCCCGATTAAACCCGGGTCAGGAAAGCCGAGGTAAAAAGAATAACCGGTTTTTGCACTGAAATATGGAGAGAACCGCTTGCTTAAAATTGACGCGCGCAACTCGCAATACAGGGGTATCATAATGGCCGATTTTGTGTTGCCCTCATTCAGCAGAATGCCGTTTTTACCACTTGCTTCCAGCCCTGTGCCGGCGCCCACATAAGCATGCCGGTCAAACTGCCAGGAATTAACCGTTTGGTAACTGAACCACGTCTTGTTGGTGGTGTGGCCAGATAAGCCGATTAAAGTACCAATTTCATCAGTAGCCAGGTAACGCGGATTTTTTGTTTTTTCAAAATCGATCTTGTTCCTCGTCAGGGATGCTGTATCGTTTTGTGCATGTGCCATCAATATGATAAACACTGCGGTTAAAAGTAGTGGTAGCTTTTTCATATCAAACGGTTTTAAGTATTTGCAAACTAACCTAAGCAAAGTTACGAAATTAGGACGTTAGCAGATCACCAGAACTTTTTGAATTCCAGTCTTTATATTTATGGCTAATACTTTAAAACTAATGGTATGGCACTGCTTGAAAAACTGGGAAGGTTTCGGGATCTTGGGTTACTGATTATAAGGATAGGCCTTGGCCTGAGTTTAAGCCTGTTGTATGGCTTGCATAAAATAACCGGGGGCATAGAAACCTGGACAAAGCTTGGCGGGGCTATGGGGCATTTGGGTATCCATTTTTTGCCTGCCTTTTGGGGATTTATGGCAAGCATCAGTGAGGCGCTTGGCGGCCTGCTTGTGGTTTTGGGCTTGTTCTTCAGGCCTGCCTGTATCTTTATTGTGTTTACTATGTTTGTTGCTTCAGTTATGATGTTATCGGGAGGGGAGGGCATTGAGGATGCATCTCACGCAATTGAGTTAGGTGTTGTTTTCTTTGGGCTGTTACTAATTGGTCCGGGTAAATATTCTGTAGACAAAAAATAAGAATTACTGCTATCATAGAGCCGGCGCCATTACCTGTCTACCACAACCCGCTGTATTTTCTTTTCACCCCCCAGTTCTACTCCAACCAGGTAAACGCCATCGGCTAGTGAGGCAATATTCATCTTTACAAGGTTTTTTCCATGGGCTAAATTCTGGTGCGAGGTTACAATCTGCTTGCCTGATATTTCGTAAATGGTGATGATGCAGTTCTTGTCTTCTTCGTAAGCATTGATAGCAATAAACAATTCATTCTTTGCGGGGTTGGGATAGGTGGTTACCTGAAAATCTGGCAGGTTATCATCTGCCTTAATACCTGTGGGTAATGTGTTGATGGCATTCAAAGATAATTGCGCCGATGAGCTTATTCCATTGTTCGCCCCAAATGCCAGTATTGAGTTTGCACCATTCGGGCTGTAAAGTTTTGCAGTATCGGGCGGAGATATCCAGGTAGCGCTGTCGGCATTGGCGCCGCGTGTATATAAGTAACAGGTGTTGGGGTTTGTAATTACCAACGCAGGTAACCCGCCGAAAACTAAACTATCTGAAACTGTGAAGGTATTATTGGCGCCATAGTTATTAGCTATCCAGTAATTGTTTACAACAGGGTAGGGGTTAGCAGGTTGGTCGGGATGGTAATTCAGTTTCGATACCCAAACATCGCCTTGGGGGTAAATGGTACCGCTGTTAGCAGAGAAAGCCATTTTCAAATCAGCTGCTACAAAGTTGTAAATGCCAGACCCGGTAATGGTCTGTTTGGCACTGGTGCCACCCGCAAACGGGCCGGTTGATATCACCCGCATTGCACCTGCAGTCAGCACGGCATCATGCGTGCCTGCTTTGTCTAATACAGGCCCGCTGGCTTCATTAAACTGGTAATAAGCTACCAAAGTGCTGTCGGTAGATGGTTGCTTGGTCAGATGTCGCGTTGCCCTTATTTCGTCCTGTGTAAGCGCACGGTTCCAGATGCATACTTCATCAGTTAAACCCAGAAAAGTTCTTTGGCTGCTGTTAGGATCGTTACCGATTAATGCAGGGGCGCTGAATGCTTCTGGATTATGTGTGGCTACGTTGGTGAAACCTACGCCGTTTACATATAAAGTTGCCTGGGTAGGTGTAACCACCAAAGCTACATGGTTCCACTGGTTGGGTATTAAATACAATCCGGTTGATACCGACCAGTAATTGTTATTCCAGTGGTAGCGCAATTCGTTTGTGTTCATTAAACTGAGGCCGGCGGCTGAAGTACTGCTTCTGCAAAACACAATACCCGTATAGTCAGTTTCAATAGTATCCGGCTTAACCCACGCCGAAATTGTAACCGTATTGGAGTTCAGATTAAGTGGTGGTATCTGCGCGTAATTTCCATAACTGTTAACTGATAAGGCATTACCGGGTACGGTATCGGCTATACATGCATTCTGAACAATGTTAACCGTAACAGTATCGGTGCTGCTGTTCCCATTTTGGGTAACCGTTAATGTGGCGGTATGAGCACCCAGGGTGTTATACAAAACTTCGGGGTTGCGGATGGTATCACTGCTTACATAAGTTGCACCCGGGAAATTCCATTGCCATTGAACCCCAGCGTGGTTTACTGCCGAAAAGTCATCAAAGTAAAAAGTATCCTTCAGGCAATACGATTGCAGTTTATCAACCGTGGGCTGGGCTATGGGTAATCCGTTTTCATACAAATTGGTGGTCCACACGCCCCGGTTACCCGCTGTGCGCAGCTGGTTTTTCATATAAAAAACTTTGGTCTGAACCGGTTGATAATCGCCTGGCAGGCCCGATGAAAAATCAACCCAGTCGCTCATGGTATCGTTCCGGTAAAATACTTTGGCATAGTCTGCGGCGCAGATATAAACGCCATTATTGGTGCCAGCCTGGTAATTGACCGTAAGGAAACCATAGGTTTTTATGGTATTGGTGGTCAGGTTGGTCCAGGTGGTTCCCCCGTCGGTAGTTTTGAATACGCGGTCGTTAGTGGTGTTATGCAGTGATGTTACCCACAAGGTATTGGCGCTGGTGTAGCTGGCCGACAACGACAAATACGAAATAGAACAACCACCGGGCAGAGTAACGGTGGTCCAGGTATTGCCCCCATCGGTAGTTTTGTAAAGTTTAAGTTCGGTGGCCAGGTAAATTACCTCCGGGTTGCTGCGGCACACCTCAAATTTCTTCACCCGCTCATGAAAATTATGCACTTCTGAATATGATACACCGCCATCTATTGAAAACCACAAGCTGCTGTCCTGGCCTACAAACATTTCGTTGTAGCAAGTGGGATAAAACTCCACATTGCTGGCATCCCAACCGTAGCCGTCTTCATTCGGGTAAAGCACAAAAGTGAAATCGGTTTTGCCACCGGTAAATACTTTTGGCATAACAGAGGCGCCTATATCTGAATGGGCAACGTGCATATCTCTTCCCACAAAACCATAACCGGTGCCCGATTCACCGCCACCCAACCGCAGGGCTTCGCCTTCCGGGTAGCCGTCATACATGGCGGTGTTGCCGTTATGATACCTTCCGCCGGTAACCAGGTCTTCGTTCCATCCCTGGCCGTAACCCCAAAAATCTGAACCATAAATACCTTTGTTAAGCGCAAATGAGTTGGGCACGGTAGCGAAAAAATCTGAAGACCGAGTTATTCCTCCATCTGTTGAAATCCACGCATCACCTCCAATCGCTTTCATACATTGAACGTCTACATGAAAGGGAAAACTTCCGTGATACCCACCCAGGGCCGTAAAGTTGTTTCCACCATCAATTGATATATAAGTGGTGGTGGTGCCTGCTATTACCTTGAAAGCATCGCCGGGTGAAGCCATGATGGCCAAATCATAGTAGCCTTGACCATTACTCATCCCTAGCGGCAGCGTGGTGTTGCCGGTAAGGTTATTCTGCGTTCCGGTGCACGTAACTGTCCAGGTGCTGCCCTCATCTTCGCTGCGCATAATGGCCGGGGCGCCAATGCTGCCGCCCATTAATACAATGGCGTAAATGAAATTTGTATCGGCCGGCGTAACTGCCAGCCTGCCTCCGTAACCTGTATTGCTGCTGTTACCCGCCACCCAACCGTTACTTACCAGATTAACGGTAGTCCCTGCGTCATAGGACCGGTAAAACCTCACCAGCGAATCGCCCGCCGGCATATCGAGTATAAATACGGAGCTATCTCTAAGCGGGTTAGGCTCTACATCATAAACAATACCGGCAGTACCTGCAACCAGGCTAAAACTGGTGCCTGCATTAACCGAACGGTAAAGGCCTTTGTTGGTAGCCAGCAGAATAAGACTGGAGTCTTCGGCAAAAAGCAAAATCTGGTTACAACCAAGTTGTGTTAATGAAAAAATGCTGGTCCAGGTAGTTCCTCCGTCGGTGGTTTTATATAAATGTGTTGAGCCGCCTGCGTAAACCACATTGGCATTGCTGGGCTGAATGGCTATTGCATTTAGTGTGCCCATTTTGTAACCATCGGTAACCGATGTCCAGGTTAATCCTTTATTGGTGGTTTTAAATATTCCACCCGTCTCCGGACAGGCGTATAATATATTTGTGTTAGCAGGCGCAACATCAAACGCATAGATATTTACCTGTTCTGAAACAGGAGGTTGCGCATTGTTATTCCATGATGCATCAAAGGTTTCCTTTGGCCCGATCAGGGTCCATGCCGCACCGGTGCTTCTGGCCACTGTTTGAGTTTGCAGAAACGTTGTATCGGGCTTCAAAATACTGCCATCGGGCTGCACATAACGGAAGTTTTCGCGGAACCACCGCTGGTAATATTGGGTGTAAGCGGTAATTTCAAACGGATGCGTTTTATAAGAGCGGTTGTAGGAATCTTCTATAACATGGGCATTGGTTTCGCCGCCGTAAAATAGATTCATCCAGGCAGGCATATCTGCGCTTTTAACCGGCAAAAAAGCAGGCGATGTTTTTTGTGCAAAAAGATTGCCTGCTGCAAAAGATAGAAAAACAATAAACAAAACCTTTTTCATGCCGCTATATTATCTCCGAATTTATATGAAATAAGCCGGAAATAAAATATAGGTTGTGAGTAAGAAAAAACCCGGGGCTGCTGCTAATTTCAAGGCCGGGCAAGGTTGCCCCTGTACTAACGCACCTTTTGCTTATGTTTGGACTGCATATTAAAGTGCATAAATTTTAAAACGTACATGGCAGAAGGGAAGAAAGTTGCAGTTGTTATTCTTAGCTGGAACGGCATTAAGTTTCTTGAACAGTTTCTGCCATCGGTGGTAAAAAATACTTCTCCGGAGCTGTGTGAAATCATTGTAGCTGATAATCTTTCATCGGATGGCTCGGTAGCGTTTGTGCGAAAGAATTATCCGCAGGTTACGGTTATTCAGAACCAGCGCAACGGAGGTTATGCCGGTGGTTATAACGATGCGCTGAAAAATGTAAACGCAAAATATTTTGTATTGCTGAACCAGGATGTGGAAGTTACACCGGGATGGGTTGAAGCAATTACAGACTTAATGGAAGGCGATGAAAACATTGCCGCCGCGCAACCCAAACTAAGGGCCTTTTACGACCGGGAGTTTTTTGAATATGCCGGCGCCTCGGGTGGTTACGTCGACCGCTTCGGATTTGCCTTTTGCCGCGGAAGGGTTTTTGATACTGTTGAAAAAGACGATGGCCAATATGATGATGTGAAAGAAGTTTTCTGGGCTACGGGTGCCTGCCTCTTTATTCGTTCAGAGGTATATTGGAAAGCGGGTGGACTGGATGAGGATTTTTTCGCCCACCAGGAAGAGATAGACCTTTGCTGGCGGATTAAGAACCTGGGCTACAAGATTATCTGTGCTCCGCAATCGGTAATTTATCATGTAGGCGGAGGCAGCCTTCCCCAGGGCAATCCGCGTAAAACCTACCTTAATTTCAGGAACAACCTGATGATGATGTTTAAAAACCTACCTCTTTTCTCCATGTTATGGAAAATGCCTTTCAGGATGTTTTTAGATGGCATTGCAGGGTTTTACAGCATTGCAAAAAATAAAAACGGGAAGGATTTTTGGGCTATACTGAAAGCGCATTACAGTTTCTATATGTCTCTTCCGCAACTTATCAAAAAGCGGAACCGGATACCCCATCCTTCCTCGCTGCATTTATCGCAGGTCAGTATTATCTGGCAATATTTTATTAAAGGGAAAAAGAAGTTTAGTGAATTAGCTATGAGCCATGAGGTGTGAGCTTTGGGCCATGAGCTATGAGCCCTAATGCATTTTAACTCACGGCTCAAACCTCAAAGCTCTAATGCGCTACCACAAACATCCCTCTCGCAGCTGCAGTATTATCATTGTTCCTTACGTTGTAAGTATAAGAACCAGCGGCCCAGCTTTTGGTATTAATTTGTTGTGAACTTTGGGCCGAAGATAATTCGTTCTTCAAAACTACTCTGCCGGTTAAGTCGGTAACAATTAATTCCTGATGGCTGTCTGAACCCATGGCGTTGAATTCGATATTCAACACATCATTGGCCGGGTTAGGGAACACTTTCAGGTTAACTGCAACAGGTACTTCGCTAATTGCATTCACCTGTTCGGTCCACTTGTATTTGTAGAAGAATTGCCAGATAGCTACCGAGTAATTCATGTTGGCATCCATAATCCATTCGTGGGTGCCGTTAATTACTTTATAAAATTCAACATCACTTCCATAAGCGCCGTTGGCATAGGTGTAATGCACAAAGGTTAAACCATCGTTTACATGCTGAGGCAATGTATCGATAGATGGTATACTGTCGCAGCGGTCGTGGGTTCTCCAGTAAGCTACCAGCGCTTCCGGATCCAGGCCGAAAGGGTCGCCGGTATAGTTTACAGTCTGGTCGGCAGTGCCGTGAAAATGACAGGCAGGCACAACCCTGGTTGGGCTGCAGGTAATATAGTTACCTATGGTACCTGAAACAGATGCAATCGCCGCAATCCTGTTGTTCAGCTCACAACCCAGGCGGTTGGTCATAAATCCGCCCATCGAGAAACCGGTGCAGAATAAACGGGTCTGGTCAACATTATAGTATAGTGCGGTTGAATCTAAAATGGCATTCAGAAAACCAACATCATCCACCGTAGGGTTAAGCTGAATGCTAAACTCACCAGCCCCCGAGTTCCATGCCGAAGCGCCGAAGTTTGGATCTGTAATAGCTTGTGGCATAGCAAATATAAAGTTGGCCGTATCGGCCACCAGGTTCATATTAATACCCTTAAAATTAGTGATGGTATCGCCTAAACCGTGCAACACAAGCACTACCGGTGTTGGTTTGGTGCTGTCGTAATGGGCGGGTATGTATAAATAATATTCGCGGCTTAAACCGCCGTAAGTCCAGGTGTGTAGGTAGTAATGACCAATTGCCTTAGAGGTTAACATCATAAAAGGCAAAACAAAAAACAGTAAATATTTCTTCATGTATATTGTTGTGTTTAGCTGATTTCATTCAAATAAAACCAATATTTGAGTGGATACAAAATGCACCCGGTGATTTTTGCTTAAAGCGGGTGCATTTTTTTTGTATTC
>Ga0364859_10433_pt1 | contig 10245 bp, 8 predicted proteins | sample ExccelAu500001D3_FD_206911 | JGI IMG/M metagenome (GOLD analysis project Ga0364859, IMG submission 206911) | Enriched cells from Trout Bog Lake Hypolimnion, Wisconsin, USA - BchlTB.Aug20.5000.01 .D3 | ecosystem: Environmental > Aquatic > Freshwater > Lake > Hypolimnion/Profundal zone | place: USA...
GAAGTGCCAGTCTAAAGGATTTCCGTCTGGGCCATACGCCAACAGCCAGAGAAATGGCCGATATGCTGAAGAAAGGGGAAATTGACAAATTTGAGGCCGTCTTCCATATGGAGATTGAAAGGAACATGCCAGCGGATCAGGCCGAGCAAATGATGAGAGACATAGCGACTTTAAACAGGGAAGATAGAAACCAAAACTTGGGCTTGCCTGAACTTGAACTTACTGGCTCGGAAGGGTACAAAGATGGATATAGCAGCATCCATTTGTCTTTGAAACGCTCTCCAAGAGATGCAAAAGTGCCTCTGCTATAAATGAGCGAATATGCCAAGCCTGGCCTGAATGCCGGTATGGGCTCCAGCTACCGCCAGACAGACAACCTATAGCCAGAGCAGGACGCTCTGGCTTATTGCAAAGAACGTGCCCGTCGAGATTCGAACTCGAGACCTACGGCTTCGGAGACCGGCGCTCTATCCAGCTGAGCTACGGGCACAGACCAGTACATTATATAGGCAAGGACGAGTTAAATCTTAAAGGCTCGCAATTCTTGCAGCTCCAGCGCTTAGACTTGCCGGACCATGTCTTCAAGAGCATCCAAATTGTGGATTGTGACCCGCTTTGATTCGATTTGAATCCAGTGACTGGTTCTAAATTTGTTCAGAATCTGCGTCACAGTCACGCGCGATGATCCGACCAGATCGGCAATTTCTTGATGGGTGAGGGGAAACTCAACGCGAATGCCGTTTGGTGTGACCTTACCGTGAGACTCAGCCAGGCTTATCAAGAGCCTGGCAACACGACTGGGCACCTGCCTGAAAACCAGATCTTCAATCCGCGCCTGAGCTTGCTTCAAACGAATACCCAGTATTTGAATAAGCCGTAAGCCAAACTCCGGATTTTCTCGGATAAGACTGTGGAAGGCTTCTCTTGATATCTGATAGACCCTGCATTCTTCAAGCGTTTCAGCATAGCTATCGTGCTCGCCAGATTCCCAGGCCGCTTCGCCGATTAAGTCTCCAGGACCAAGCAAGGCGAGAATTACTGTTTTCCCTTCCCCTGAGAGTTTTGTCAGACGGATTCGCCCCGTCTCGATGAAATAGATGGCGTCTGAGGGCATCCCGGGCGAAAAGATCGTATGGTGCTTGGGCAATTCCATTTCTTCAAGAATGCCTAAAAGACGACCCAGTTCAACAGGATTGAACGAATCAAATATTTCGCTGCTGCGAATGCTTGAGAGCTTCTGAGCCGTTTTCATATTGCTCCCCCTGAGAACCTGACTATGCAAAAGCGGGGCAAGGCAACCCGAGCCCAAATCTTTTTACTTAAGGCATTGAACTATTTGAATAGCGAACACGTATATGTAAATGTAAGTACACTGCCAGCCAGTTAGCCTTTCAGTTTGCCTGATAGTTCGCCCCCTTTTTATACCCATACACCAAGCTTTAAAACCTCACCGGACACTCAACATATATACATTCGCTAGAGAACCGGCACCAGTCGTACTTTTAATTCGCGTCCAACAGCTAAAAACAGCTATAATCACAGCTTGATGCGTTCAATCGCATAATTCATGGTGGGGATTGAAGCTTATTTCGTTTTTTGCTCGCTGGCGTATTGAATGGGCAAGAGCTATGCGCCACAGCTTAGCTTAGACACAGGAGAATAAATGATGGCGGTACTCACTAAAGACAAGAATGGCAGCGAGAAAGCGACAACTGATAAAGTTGTTTCAGAAAAGCACTCAGAGAAAGCAGCTGAAAAACAATCGAAAATGGATCACGATGATAAAAACAAAGTCGCCTCTGCCGAACGCGTAAGAGCGTTGGGCTTAGCCTTAGATTCAATCAAAAAACAATATGGAGACGGTTCTATTATGCGCCTTGGCGATTCCCGCCACGGCAATGTGGAAGTCGTCCCGACCGGTGCTCTTTCACTGGATGTAGCCTTAGGTGTGGGCGGTCTCCCGCGTGGAAGAATTATTGAAATTTACGGGCCAGAGTCTTCAGGCAAAACTACTCTGGCGCAGCATGTGGCAGCCGAAGTACAAAAGCTGGGAGGCATTGCCGCTATTGTCGATGCCGAGCACGCCATGGACCCGGAATATGCCCGAGCACTCGGGGTAAATGTCGATGAGCTGCTTATATCCCAGCCCGACACAGGCGAACAAGCCCTGGAAATCACCGAGCAACTTGTGCGGTCAGGAGCCGTTGATCTGGTAATTATCGACTCGGTGGCAGCACTTGTGCCCAAAGCAGAAATTGAAGGCGAAATGGGAGATAGCTTGCCCGGTTTGCAAGCCCGCTTGATGAGCCAGGCCCTGAGAAAACTGACAGCAATCGTCAGCAAGACGAACACCATCGTCATTTTCATCAACCAGTTACGTCAAAAAATTGGCGTCATGTACGGTAATCCCGAAACTACGACTGGTGGCAATGCCCTAAAATTCTATGCCTCGATCCGCCTGGATATCCGCAAGATCGAAACGCTGAAAAAAGACAGTATAGAGTTTGGCAACCGCGTCAAAGTTAAGGTCGTGAAAAACAAAATCGCGCCCCCTTTCCGCGTTGCTGAATTTGACATCATCTACGGACGGGGAATCAATTCGGCAGGCTGTGTACTGGATATGGCAGCCGAGCTTGACGTTATCAAAAAGTCAGGCACCTGGTTCAGTTATAAAGATGAACGCATCGGTCAGGGGCGAGATCAAGCAAGAACATACCTGGAAGCTAATCCGGCTCTGCTCCAAGAAATTGAAGCTCGGGTAAAAGTCGAACTGCAAAAGACCGGCGCAACTGCCAAGATAGCGGCCAAAGAAACCAAAGAAGCGAAAGACTCCAAGTAAAAGCATCAAGGGGAATTGGTCAAACCCAGTTCCCCTTCCTTCTTGGACAGCTCTAAGCACTCAACGCCAACCTTGCCAGTCTCAACCAGCCAGTTCATAAACTCAGATTTGATAAAGCCTTCCATAATGCACCAGAACTAAATAAATCCTCGGGAGTACTTGAACTGATAAGCGGATGCCAGCCATAGCTCAAAAAAACACTAAAGCCAGTAAGAATGTCGGTAAGCCAAGCAGCTCTGCCGGCAGCCAGTCCAATTTGCCAAAAGGTGCGTTTTCACTGATTAGCATTGCAACTGGAGCCATTCTGGGGCTTTGTGCTCCAGGAATCGGTTTGTGGCCGCTGGCCTGGTTTGGTCTTGCACCATTGCTTTTGCTATCAGTATCCAGCCCAAATATATGGTCAGCTCTCTGGCGGGGCTTTCTATTCGGCACGGCATACAACCTTGTTTACGCTAACTTTCTTCTCGGACTGCAACCCCTTGACTGGCTAGGCTTCAGCGGTTGGCAGAGCGTGCTTCTAGCAACTGCCGCCTGGATAATTTTATGTTCGCATCAAGGACTCTTGATTGCCATTTTCTCAGGGATATGCCGGGTATTGCCACTGCAAGGGGGCTTTTTCCCCGAAAAAATCAAGGAGCAGTGGCGGTTACCGGCACTGCTAGTAATACCACTACTCTGGCAACTATGCGTCAATAAGATAGGAAATGCTCACGATCTGCTGGGCATTCCCTGGACAATGCTCGAGTATTCTCAGTACAAACAAGTTCCGCTCATCCAGATTTGCAGCATCATAGGCGGTATTGGGTTGTCTTGTCTTATCGTCATGGTCAACACGTCCATTGCCACACTCGTCGCTACAGTTTCGTTCAAGAAGCTAGGACTTTCCTTGAGCGTCGATAAGAAGATGCAGGCACTGGGCCAACTTATCGTCTGCGCACTGATAGTTACGAGCGTCACTTTCTACGGTTTCTGGCAGTCTTCCAGGGGCATCAATTGCCAACCCATCCAGACTTCAGTTTTGCAGGGCAATATAAATATTGAGATGCAAAAAACCGTTCACCGCTATACGCTTTCCGAATTGACCACGCATTACAAACAAATGCTAACTCGATGCCCTGCGGGCTTATGTGTCTGGACAGAAAATGCACTGCCCTGTTATCTGAACAAAGAAGGAGAGACAGCGCATGATATTTCAGCACTTGCCCGGGTGCGCAAACTAGACCTGGTCATCGGGGCCATGGAAAAAGATGCCCTGGGAGGACCTTACAACTCCGCGTATGGTATCACCGCGAGCGGCAAATTCTACCCAATGGTTTATCACAAGCGATATCTTGTCCCGTTTGGCGAATATACGCCGGCAATAGCGAGAAATTTCCCTGATTGGATTTTGCGACTGACCAATACACCAGCTGGCGGTGGTTTTGAATCCGGGAAAGAACCGGTTGTTCTGCAACTGAATTGCGGTGCGGTGGCACCATTAGTTTGCTTCGAGACGCTTTCCCCGGAACTGGTGACGTCTAGTGTGCGCAAAGGAGCACAGCTAATAGTTAACGTCAGCGACCTGGCCTGGTTCCACAATTCTATCTGTGGAGAGCAAATGGCTGCTTTCTCGGTCTTAAGGGCTGTCGAAAACGGTCGCTACTTCGTATTCGCGGCAAACACCGGTCCCTCTGTAATCATCGACCCGACAGGCAGAGTCACAGCTCAGACGGGCATTGGTACGGAACGGGTATTAACCGGCCAGGCTGGATTAACAAACCGACCGACACCCTTCACTCAATGGTTTATTTTTTGAGAGACTGCCAGCTAAGTCATACAACAAGACTTCTAACCAGGACCTGTGCCACCAATTTTGATGGCATTATCGATTTCCACTTCGATAAGTGATTTATTGCCTTCGCGGCGTATCCCGTTAAGCTTACCAATGGCGACTTCCCCCCATTTTTCGGAAGTCGGCGTCATACATTCACCTTTCTGCATGACCTTGACTGTGTTATCTCTCTCATTTTTTCTTTGCACCTGCCCATCGATTTCGATGGTGATTAACGTAACGCCCATCTTTCTCTTGGGCTTAGCCTTAAGAACTCCCGCCCCAATTGGTGTCCACACTTGATTAAGGGTACTCACGCCTTCGCCCCACTCACACAACTGCACTTCCTTGCCAAGCCGTATCATCGCCGTCCTCTGTCTTTATTCACTGCCCTTTGTGCATAAAAGAATTAGCATACTGTATCGCCCAATCAAATTCTTGACAGAATTTTAGGAAGCCGCTCCTCCAGAGAAACGAACTGTAAGCCGGAACGCCCTTCCAGAGCATTCTCTACGCAAACTGAGTCGGCAGTCAACAGCGGTAACAAATCGAGAATCTGCGAAGAAACGGAGCCGGTCTTCTGCGAAAACTTGAGGAACATTTCAATTACTGTGCGCGGAAGCTGAACCGACGGTCCCTTAAGTTTAAGTTCGCTGCGCACCAGTTCCATCAGGTCGGTCATCGTATAAATCTGTGGTCCACCCAGCTCGAACACTTTCCCCACGGCTGACTTGTCGTAAATCGCATCAACTATGCATCTTGCCACATCCTCAACAAAAACCGGCTGAATCTCGTTCAAACCACTACCGACAATGGGCAGAACCAGAGGACATTTGAGCAAAGGACGCAGCCAATCCAATAAAGAACATTTATCACCGAACAAATATGATGGCTTGAAAATAGTCCAGTAGAGCTTTGAATCCTTGATCAGTTGCTCAGACTCCCACTTTGTACGTAAATACGCGCTTGTGCTGTATTCAGACGAACCCAGACAGCTGACATGTAAAATGCGCTGAACGCCTAAAGCGCGGGCATTGTCAATTAGCTTCTGAGTAGCATCAACGTGTACCGAGAGGAAAGTGTTAGTTCCTTTCTGATGAAAAGTCCCAATTAGGTTGATGATGGTTTGACATCCATCCATTGCTTGTTTCAGCCTGTCCTCATCGCTGACGTCAGAAAGAAATATCTCCACGCCTCGCCGTCGCAAATCAGACACAGACGCGCTTTTCCAATCGCTCGAACCCCGCGTGAACCCCCGCACCTCTAATTTGCGTTCGAGCAGCCCACGCAGCACAGGACCGCCCAAAAGTCCCGTAGTCCCTAGCAAAAGGATCATTTAAGAATCATTCCTCACGAATCGAAAAACAAGCTGGCTCGACACATTATGAGGGGCATTTATTTACTAGTCAAAGTGCGGCAAATTAACCACACCCCATTAGGGCCACATACCACCCATTCCACCCATACGCATGCCACCCCCGCCGAAACCAAAGGATGGTCCAAACCCGCGGTTTATCGTGCCAAATTGGCTGAAGCCATTGTTAAATCCACCATAGCCATATGGGCTGGCACCATAACCAGTGCCATAGCCGTAACCATTGTTATAGACCGGTGCCCGGCGTGCAACCACAGCCCCCGTATTGGGGTCAATCAGATTGCCGGTGCTGGGGTCATAAAGCAATCCAGTGGTCGGATCTGTAGCTAAAGCACCACCATTCATCGGATAACCACCGGTATATCCCATCCCCCCGCCCGTCAACATGTTGCCAATCGAACTGATGATTTTCCCCAGCCCGCTGCTCTTTTGCTGAGACGGTACTTGCTGCTGAGAGGTGGATATACTTGGCGTACCGCCATTCATCAGATTATCGAGCTCATCATCTTTATTCGCGCGGGCAACTTTTCGGCTACTGCCAGGAGTGGAGATTGGTATTTTCGCTACAAGATTGGCGACTCTGTCAGGTAACGACTTATCAGACAATGATTTATCGCTGGGAAATACTGTTGCTTCAAGTCGGTTGAGACGCGTCGGTAAAGGATCATGTGAATATGTTTTCTGGAAAATCTCAGTTTCCAGAGCAGAGACTTGCTGATTAAGACCCATTCCACCTTGACTTTCTATCACTACAGGTGGTGCAGAACGGTTACTACCGCGAAACGACGAAGGCGTCGAAGGATAACTAGAGCCGCCGCCACCACCCATTCCATAGGAACCAGAGGGCACACCTGAGGCAGCTGATGAACCAGCCGAGGATCCACTGAAACCATAATTGCCACCACCGTATCCACCAGAAGTTCCGAAAGCTTTCTGGAAATCCTGGCGTAAATCACGACCACTGAATGACCGACCATCTTCGCCCGGTGAACTGCCGCTACCTGAGTAACTACTGACAGGCGTTCTGTGCGATGGACTGACGGCGATATCATCATCATCATCCGACCAATCGCTCCCTTTCGGTGCAAGGCGCGCAACATCGATGCCTGTCTTCTGTTTAAGGGCGTCGACTCGGTCACTTAAATCCATACTGCTGCTGGAGGGTTTACCGAATTCTTTAGTCTCCAGACGTGCCAATCGTTTTTCGACAGGCTCACCAGCAAAGTCTTTACCCAAAACTTTCTGCTCTATAGCTGTCACAGCCGGATATTTTTCGTCAGTCTTGACCGGGGCATCCAGATCATTGTCGCCCGGATTAGACTGGGACGTGACAGGCACCTGCGCCCGGCGTCCTTTGCGAGAAGTAGTGGAAGGAGTTGGTTGCCCGGCTGTCAGATCTTCGGCAGAGGCGCCATGACCAGCACCACCAGTCACTGCCGCATCACTTGGCGGTGTATCGCTTACAGGAACTGCCTCGATTAACTTCGCCAGGCGGTCACCATCGCCACCGCTTTTGATTTCGCCAAAAACCATTTTTTCAAGCCGCTCCAGACGAGCCGGTTCAGTATCTTTGGGATAATTGTGTTGAAAGAATTTGATTTCCAGCCGGGTCAGATCGCTCTCGGTATCGGCAAAGACGGGGCTCGATGTCAAGACACCGGTTATTGTGATGAAAGCTCCCAGGCAAAGCATGACCAGGCATGGGCACAAGCCTTTTCGAAGGGTAGTTAAGGCTGGGTCAAAATGGCAGCTCCGCTTACGCAGCTCTAAACCAGTAATTTCTGGATTCGCTGAACCAACTAAAGGCATTCCGCATCCTGAACTAACACGAGAAAGCTGATCTAATAATGTCCGTGTAGAAGTCATATTACCATGGGTTCCCAAGGCATAAATCTGACCAATTACCAGTTCCTCACCCACTCTCGTTACGCCTTTGAGGCTGAAACAATCCGAGCTATCGAGCCACTTATAAGAACTAGACGACTCAAGCGCCACCGTGTTCCACTTGGCAGCATGCTCATTATTGCATTCAAATGTACTTATCTTTGCTCAAGACCAGGCAAGAGCAGTTTAAGTCTGTTAGCCTGGCTGGCAAACAGTCGGAAATTTCATGTCAACGTCGAAACCAGCACCTGGAACCAGCGAAAAAGGTCAAGATGCCCTTTTTATTGATGGGCATAGCCTGCTATTGGAAGACATCGAAACAGTAGCCCGAGATGGTCGGCTCGTCGAACTTTCCGACCTGGCAAGAAAGCAGCTTTCCGATAGTCGAGCAGTGATCGATAGACTTTTGATCGAGCGAAAAGTCGTTTACGGCGTCACGACAGGATTTGGCAAATTTAAAGATGTCTACATCAATCCTGAAGATACGCTCAAGCTCCAGCGCAACTTACTTTTGAGCCACGCAGTCGGGGTCGGTCCGGTCTTTGATGATCGAACAGTCAGGGCAATCATGCTTTTGCGAGCCAATGCCCTGGCCAAAGGTTTTTCCGGTATACGAGAAGCAGTCGTCCAGCAATTGCTTTCATTGCTCAATCGCCAGATTCACCCGGTCGTACCCCAGCAGGGCTCTGTCGGCGCCAGTGGAGACTTAGCGCCGCTTGCCCACTTGAGCCTGGTTTTGATCGGTGAAGGACAGGCTAAAGTCAATGAGCAAATTGTCTCGGGGCGTGAAGCTCTACAATTGGCTGGTCTGACACCGATCGTCTTGCAGGCGAAAGAAGGACTGGCCTTAACCAACGGCACCCAGGTCATGTCAGCTATCGGCTCTCTGGTCGTGCTCGAAGCCGAAAGACTGGCCAAAACTGCAGATATCATCGCAGCGATCTCTCTGGAGGCACAACTGGGGTCGGTGAGAGCCTTCAGCGAACTGATCCACAATACGCGCCCCCATCCCGGGCAGCTGAAATCAGCCTCTAATCTGCGCAAACTCTTACAAGAAAGTGAACTGATAAACAGTCACATTGATTGTCAAATGGTTCAAGATGCTTATTCTATTCGCTGCATCCCCCAGGTTCATGGCGCCTCCAGACAAGCTTTTGCCCATGCGCGTGAGGTTTTAGAGATTGAGGTGAATGCGGCAACCGACAATCCACTCGTTTTTCCAGACGACATCATTTCAGGCGGTAATTTTCACGGTCAGCCGCTCGCCCTGGTTATGGACTACGTAGCCATAGCCTTATCCGAACTTGGCAACATCTCCGAAAGGCGGATTGAGCGCCTGGTAAATCCAGCACTTTCCAATGGCTTACCAGCATTCCTGACTAAGAACGGCGGTCTCAACTCAGGCTTCATGGTGGTTCAATACACCGCCGCCGCCCTGGTTTCCGAGAACAAGTCGCTTGCGCATCCAGCCAGTATCGACTCCATTCCCACCTCAGCCAATCAGGAAGACCATGTTTCGATGGGCACTATCGCCTGCCGAAAAGCACAGATGATCCTCAAGAATCTGCGCAAAATTCTGGCAATTGAATTAATGTGCGCCACCCAGGGTTTGGACTTACGAACGGCGGCGAGCTTTTCGAACCAGGGCTTGCCAACCACCTACCAACTTAAGCCCTCACAGTCCATCAGTGCAGCACACACAGTGACCAGAAGCCATCTGCTGCATCTGGACGAAGACCGTCAGTTGCATCTGGACATAAAAATCGCCGAAACGATCATTGAATCAGGCCAATTAATTGCTGCCGTAGAAAAGATAACCGGACAACTGGACTGAAGGACGACCTTCAAATTGCGCGCCTGAGTCAGGTACAAGGCTGCAAAATCAAGCCCGATTGCCAGCCAGTGCCATAAGTTCAATGTGAAAGCCTTGGGCGATGAGGGATTCGAACCCCCGACCTTCACGGTGTGATCGTGCTGCGCTACCAACTGCGCTAATCGCCCGCCGAGTTAGTAATTGTATCGCGTCAAACAATTACTGGCGAGGATCGCCCTAAAAGAATTTACGCCTGTGGCCAATCGATGGCTTCTGTAACTCAGCGACCCGAACAGCTGCCAACAGGCAAAAGCAGATAGCCACATGCCCAGAAACACTACGATACGACTCTGAGATGATGTCTGTTGCCTGGTTTAACTCTGGTAACCGACGTCATTTCGTCGGACCCTCGACTGTGACTTTGCCGCTCCAATTCGAGAAATATTTGCAGTTCCGCCATAATTGACTCATCGCTAGCCGTGCCCTTTGCCCTGAGGCGGTGCATCAACAAGCTTCTTATCTCG
>Ga0364859_10910_pt1 | contig 10244 bp, 10 predicted proteins | sample ExccelAu500001D3_FD_206911 | JGI IMG/M metagenome (GOLD analysis project Ga0364859, IMG submission 206911) | Enriched cells from Trout Bog Lake Hypolimnion, Wisconsin, USA - BchlTB.Aug20.5000.01 .D3 | ecosystem: Environmental > Aquatic > Freshwater > Lake > Hypolimnion/Profundal zone | place: USA...
GCCTTTTTCAAAAAGCACTAGACGGCAGCGTTGCGAGAATGGGCAGTTAGTGCCCGAGTACAACACCATCATAAATTTATTTCCTTAAATTTCTACTTCAAAACAACAAAGGTACAGCAAACGGGGTACTTAAACCCCATCCGAATCTTAGTGAATATCTTTCCAGTAAGCTTTATTCAAACGCCAAGCTAGCAAGGTAAAGATTGCCAAGAACAAGAGCACGATAACGCCAAGACGCTTACGCTCTAATTGAACTGGCTCAGCCATCCAGGACAAGAAAGCAACCAAGTCTGCGATATTATCGTCGTACTCTTGGGGCTTCATAGTTCCTGGTGTTAACTGCTCAAAGCCAACAAATACCTTTTCCATGCGGCCTTCATCATGGGGGTCCTTGCGCTCCTCAAACTTAGCAGCACGCTCACCTTGCAACTGCCATAAAACGTGTGGCATACCTACGCTTGGATAAACCAAGTTATTCCAGCCAGTTTGAGTAGTGTCATCTTTATAGAAGGTGCGGAAATAGGTGTATAGCCAATCTGTCCCACGTGCACGCGCTTCAACCGATAAGTCAGGAGGATTCTTACCAAAGAACGCTTTACCCTCTTTTGGAGTCATGGAGATCGTCATCAGATCGCCAACTTTAGCGTCATTCAAAATCAAATTGTCTTTGATCTGTTGGTCAGTCAAGCCAATATCGCGCAAGCGGTTGTAACGCATGCTGGTTGCCGCATGGCAATTTAAGCAATAGTTAACAAAGATCTTTGCGCCATTTTGTAAGGATGCATTTTTACTCACGCGATCCGGGGCTTTATCCAAAGGATGGCCACCTTCATTCGCGCTAGCGACACCACCAAAACCCAGGGCGGCAACCAAGACTGTTGCCTGGCAGACGCCCATCAAAGTTTGCAGAATTCGTTTCATACTAGTTCCTAATTTCTCTTTGCCGATTTCTCAGGCGTGAATTAATGGGCCTTAAAAGTAACGCGCGTCGGTACTGGCTTGAATGTGCCAAGCTTGCTCCAGAACGGCATTCCCAAGAAGAAGCCCAGATAATAAATAGTGCAAATCTGAGAAACCTTTTCAAACAATGGTGATGGTGGCTGGATGCCTAAGTAACCTAGGATCACAAAGCTCACCACAAACACACCATAAATATATTTATGGAAATCTGGGCGATAGCGGATTGATTTCACTGGAGAGTGATCCAACCAAGGTAAGAAGAACATGATCACAACTGAACCACCCATGATCACAACGCCCCAGAACTTCGCATCTAACACGTAGAAACCACCAGCTAATACCAATGCGATTGCAACGCATACGCCTTTGATCTTGATATCTTTGGCTGTCTTAGCAAACATCGCCAAGATCACAGCCAAGAAAATCCACAATGGCAACAAGAAGTTGGTGGTCGTTGCACGCAACATCGAGTAGAAAGGCGTGAAATACCAAACTGGCGCAATGTGTGCAGGTGTCTGAAATGGGTTTGCCGGAATGAAGTTATTGGCTTCAATAAAGTAGCCGCCCATCTCTGGCGCGAAGAACACGATACAAGCAAAAATCATTAAAAAGCCACCCAAATACATGACGTCATGGACGCTGTAATACGGGTGGAATGGTATGCCATCAACTGGATGACCTTGCGCATCTAAATTGTCTTTAATTTCAACGCCATCTGGATTGTTGGAGCCGACTTCATGCAATGCAAGGATATGGGCTACCACCAAACCAATTAATACCAAGGGAATTGCGACCACATGAAACGCGAAGAAACGGTTCAAGGTGGCATCGCCAACTACATAGTCGCCACGCAACCATAAAGAAAGGTCTGGGCCGATCAATGGGATTGCAGAGAACAAGTTCACGATGACTTGAGCGCCCCAGTAGGACATTTGGCCCCATGGGAGCAAGTAGCCAAAGAAGGCTTCGCCCATCATGCACAAGAAAATCGCGCAACCAAAGATCCAAATGAGTTCGCGAGGCTTGCGATAGGAACCATAGATCAAACCGCGGAACATATGCATGTATACAACTACAAAGAACATGGAGGCGCCGGTAGAGTGCATATAGCGTATCAACCAGCCCCAAGGTACTTCGCGCATGATGTACTCAACTGAATCGAAAGCCTTGGCAGCATCAGGCTTGTAATTCATAGTTAAGAAAATACCAGTAACAATTTGCAATGCCAGCACGACAATAGCCAAAGCGCCAAAAATATAGAAAAAATTCAAATTCTTGGGAGCGTAATACTCACTCATATGCCTCTTAAAGGCATCTGTCACTGGTAACCGTGAATCAACCCAAGCCATCAGCTTCTTGGCGGCAGAAGCGTCTGCTGGGACTTCTTTTTCGTGAAATGCCATTTATCTCTCCTCAGGCCTTCTTATCATCGCCAACCAGAATCTTGGTATCGCTCAAATACATATGTGGCGGTACTTCAAGGTTATCTGGGGCTGGTTTGTTCTTAAATACGCGACCCGCCATATCAAATGTAGAACCGTGGCATGGGCATAGGAAGCCTCCAGGCCAGGTATTCGGCAAGGAAGGCTGTGGGCCTGCCTCAAATTTAGCGGATGGCGAGCAACCTAAATGGGTGCAAATCCCCACTACAACGAGATATTCAGGTTTAATCGAGCGCCATTGATTCTGGGCATAAGGAGGCGTAAATTGGGCTGGGTCCCTTAAAGAATCAGGGTCAGCTAGCTCAGAATCAATCTTGGAGAGCTCTGCGACCTGTTCTGGGGTGCGACGCACCACCCAAACAGGCTTACCGCGCCATTCCACCATCCTCATCTCATCTGGCTGCATACCAGCAATATCAATCTCAACTGCAGCCCCAGCGGCCTTGGCGCGCTCGGAAGGCTCAAAACTATCTATAAAAGGGTATAAGGCTGCGGCTGCACCAACGCCTCCAACTGCCGAAGTGGCGATCAACCAATTACGGCGATCCTTATCCATACAGGGCTTGTCACTCATTTACAAAAATCCTCGAAAGAAGCATTTATAGGCGGAAATTGCTTAAAGGTAGGATTTTAAAGTAAAAAGATGGGTAAGCAAGAAAGTTATGGGGTTAATCTCTGGATAATCGTTATTCCCACTAGAAAGGAAGCATTTATGAGCGTTTTGAAGGAATTTCGCGACTTTGCCGTCAAGGGCAATGTGATTGATTTAGCCGTCGGCGTCATTATTGGCGGGGCCTTTGGGAAAATTGTTGATTCTCTGGTAAATGACATCGTGATGCCAGTGATCTCTAGCCTATTGGGCGGTCATATTGACTTCACCAACCTCTTTATTGTGCTCGGGAATGTCCCGGAAGGCATCCCTAGAACTTTTGATGCCCTCAAAAAGGCTGGCATCCCCATTTTTGCTTATGGCAACTTCATCACTATCTCAATCAATTTTATTTTGTTGGCCTTTGTCATTTTCCAGATGGTAAAGGTGGTTAATAAAGTTCGCGTCATGGATGCGCCGCCTGAGCAACCCGCACCACCAACTCCAGAAGATGTCGTGCTGTTACGTGAAATCCGCGATAGTCTGAAAAAATAATTTCAATCGCCTTTCATTTTACTTTTGCAAGTAGTAACTATTTTTTCCACAATCCATCATCATGATCCCACATAGTCAGATCGGTCGAAATTGGAGTGAGGCGATAAAACAAAATTTTAATGGGTTAACCTAACTTAAGCCATTAATGAAACCATATAAGCGTCATGAATAACTTTGAATTAGCAAAACAGTATTTTTTGGAAGGTCTTCTGTTTTTGGAAGGGGAGAAATTTTCTCAAGCAGAATTTAAATTGAAGCGATCCCTTGAGCTTATTCCTGATAGGGCCTCCACACTTACGAACCTATCCGCAGTACAAGTTAAGCTAAAAAAATACCTAGATGCCAAAATTACCGCAGAAAAAGCAATTTTTCTAGAAGCTGACAATAGTCAAGCGTATTTAAATTTGGGTTTAATAGAAACAGAATTAAAAAACTTAGAATCCGCTCTTGGTAATTTTGAAAAGGCGCTTAATCTAAAGTACGACTATCACGAGGCCTGGTCCAATAAGGGGAGCACCCTGCATGAGCTAAAACGTTATGAAGAGGCAATTGTTCACTACGATCAAGCGCTTAGTTTAAAGCCCGACTATCACGAGGCCTGGTCCAATAAGGGGAGCACCCTGCATGAGCTAAAACGTTATGAAGAGGCAATTGTTCACTTTGATCAAGCGCTTAGTTTAAAGCCCGACTATAACGAGGCTTGGTCCAACAAGGGGCGTGCCCTGCATGAGCTAAAACGTTATGAAGAGGCTGCTGCTCACTATCATCAAGCGCTTAATTTAAAGCCTGACATTAATTGGGCATATGGCGATTTTCAAAACATAAAAATGAAAATATCCGATTGGTCTAATTTTTACGAAGGTTTGACATACCTTGCTAATAAAGTACAGTTGCATCAAAAATCTATACAACCTTTCATAAGTCTTGCTTTATTTAGTGAAGCATTAATGCATCGACAAAGTGCCGAAATTTATGTTGATGAAAAATTTCCTTTTAATCCAGCCTTAGGACTCATATCAAAACAACCTAAGAGGAATAAGATTCGTATTGGATATTTTTCGGCAGATTTCCATAACCATGCTACTAGCCACTTGATGGCTGAACTCTTTGAGCTTCACGATAAAAGTTGTTTTGAAATAATAGGCTTTTCATTTGGGTCCGAAAAAAATGATGAGATGCGCCAACGCTTAGTGAAATCTTTTGATCAGTTTATTGAGGTTTTCAGTAAGTCAGATATTGAGATAGCCCAATTAAGTAGGGATTTAAATATCGACATAGCTGTTGACTTAAAAGGCTTTACACAAGATTCAAGAACGGGAATCTTTTCCTATCGTGTGGCGCCAATTCAGGTTAACTATCTAGGCTACCCTGGCACTATGGGGGCTGAATACATTGATTACATCGTTGCTGACAAAACTTTGATTCCATCACAGTCGCAACAATATTATTCTGAAAAAGTAGTTTATTTACCTCACAGTTATCAAGCTAACGACAGAAAAAGGGGTATTTCGGAGAAACAATTCACAAGGCAAGAGTTGGGTTTGCCAGGAGAAGGTTTTGTATTTTGCTGCTTTAACAACAACTACAAAATATTACCAACAACATTCAATGCCTGGATGCAAATATTAAAGATGGTGGATGGTAGTGTTTTATGGTTACTCAAGGACAATCCTTGGGTGTCGGAGAACCTCAAAAAAGAGGCGGCTAAGCAGGGTATTGATGCAACAAGATTAGTGTTCGCAGAGCGAATGTCCCTGCCAGAACACTTAGCTCGGCATCGCCATGCTGACTTATTTATAGATACATTGCCTTGCAACGCTCATACCACTGCAAGTGATGCGCTCTGGACGGGCTTACCCGTGCTCACCCTAATGGGAGAGTCTTTTGCTAGCCGTGTCGCCGCCAGCCTACTAAATGCCATTGGTTTATCAGAGTTAATTACAACTAGTCAGGAGGAATATATCGCCTTAGCGATTAAGTTGGCTGATAACACCCATAAACTTGCTGATATCAAACAGAAGCTAAAGCAAAACCGTCTGACTACCCCGCTATTTGATGCGCCCCTTTTTACTAAAAATATCGAAGCTGCTTACACCAAAATGTACGAAAGATATCAGTTGGATTTCGAGCCAAGTCATATATACATGACTTAGGCACAAACTCGCATCTAGGAGGAACCCAGCCAAGCGGCTTTATTTTCTTTTCAATTAGATTAATGTGGCTTCTTAGGCTGGAGCTATTTTGCTTGCTGATAGCCATATTCTTGCTTGGCGCGTACTTCTTTGCCTGCCACTCCATAGACTGGCGACCAACTGTTTGTGTGAGCGCTTATATTTCCATACACCTGTCGTCTCACATAGGGGATTTTGAGATAGATTCAAATACAGCAAAGAAAAAACCCACTGCGCTACCGCAGTGGGTTAATTTAATACCAAACTAATTCGTTACTAGCTTGCGCTAGCGTTAAATTAAAAAGTGTGACGTACGCCAACTGCATAGTTCTGACCAGATGCACTAGCTGTAACTCCAGATGGAGTTGTGTAGTTGCTAGTAGTAGTCGCGCCATAGATTGCATACAAGTTTGTACGCTTGCTCAACCAGTAGTTAGAGCCTAACTGCCATGCATTGAAGTTAGCCGTAGGTTGATTAATACCAGTAGCTGTATAGCGACCTAAACCAGCGGATGCCCAACCTTCAATTGTTGGAGTAATAAAGCTACGAACACCGATTTGCTCAGCTTGACGCTTTACATAATAGTTTGTGTCATACACAGCAGTAGCCTTGCGTGAGATCCACTGACCGTAGGCCTTCAAAATACCGAAGTCATATGTTGCAGCAACATAAGTTTGGTTGTCTTGAATGTTTTGACCTTGGGTCAATGGAGTACTGGCAGTACCGGTAGCTGAAGACTGTTGACCTGTTGGTGTAACTGCAATCAAGCCAGCACCTGCCAAGTTGAACGCCTGTGCGCCAGCAGTTTGGAATGAGTTGATTTGCTTAAACGCTTGATATTGCGCTGTTGCATACAACTTGTTCCATGTGTAGTCAGCGCCTAAGCCCCAACCATTTGTATTGCTCATGCCACCAGTTGTTCCAGTTGTTCCAACTGTGCTGTTTGCATTATTTGCAACCAACATACCGTTAACACGGAAACCAGAGAATGCATCACTTTGTGCTGTCAATGCATTAGCCATACGTACTGTGTAAGCTACTGTATTGCCTTCTGCGCCATTGTAAGCATTAGCTGCAGGGCCTGAACTGTATGCATAAACTACGTTACCCATCATGTTGTTAAGCTGGCCTGGATCGGTTGCAGCTGCAGCATTATGAATACCTGTGTACTGTGTACCTACAGCAAATTGACCAAGACCATTTTTATGCAAACCAACAAAAGTTTGACGGTTTTGCAAACCACCAACTGTTGATCCACCAGTAGAAGATGTAGATGCTGGGTTACCAGTCAATGTTGCATCTGATGGGTTGAGAGTAAATTCAGCTGTGAACAAAGCTTGTGTACCGCCACCTAAATCTTCAGTGCCTTTAAATCCTAAACGTGAAGTCTGTTCAGCTGATTGACCAAATTGGTTACCAGTTTTCTTAGTAACAGCCTGAGCTGGCGCTGCTCAAGCTCAGTCCAGCGTAACCGTTTATGGTATTTTAGACGTTGGTTACATTGGTGGAAACACAACAGCTTCTACTTCTTCCCCAACAGCGCCAGCAAAAGCTGTTACGGCTGCAACTGCGAATAGCGATTTTTTCATTCTGTAAATCTCCATAAATTAAAAGTAATGCCCAATAAAACTGGGACCTATGAATTTTGCTTCGTTTGCCCCACTAGACTGGGGGTATGGGTATTTAGGAGCTCTTTTTGCTTGTCAAAAGGTAGTTTTTTGGCTTTCTTCGTTGTATCTCGGCAACAAGGGCTCTGATTTATGTCTTTTATGCCCTTTAGATGACAAAATTGTCACATGGCAAGTCGCGAATTCTTAAAAATCCTTAGTTCTGCCCGATTAGGTGACGTTTCTGCACAACAAAAACTGGCTTCCGCATATTTGACTGGGGACTTTAAAACACCCATTCAACCTGCTAATGCCTTGATTTGGCTAGAGAAATCATATATTTCCATTCAAAATCAGTTACTTGAAGATCAAAGCTCAAATAGCGCTCACATTCTGCAGGCTTTAGCAAAAATTGCCAGTGTCCCGCTAGCTTCAACCTTTAATTCCCCGGCCTTTGCCTTTGGCTGGGACTCTTTTTGGCAATTGGCTACAGCTGATCCAGCTTCAGAATCGCAAGCTGCAGCCAAATGGCAACTCATTCACTTATTGATTGATCCGCTTCACGAAAAAACCCAATCACTACTCGTTGAGTGGTTAAAGAAAAGAAATTCTTTTACGCCAATACCGCAATTTGACAATCTTGATTTCAGTGGCCTACAAAAAATCACCAAGCAATACCTACATGAGCTTGCAGAATCTAAATCTGCTTTTACAACTCAAGCAAAAGAATTACTCATCAAACTTCAACCTAAAAACGAAGCCCTTTCAACCCTTTGGAAGGCTTGGGCCGAAGATCGGAATGAGGATGCGCTCATTCAAGCAGCTGAGCTTGGACATACTGAAGCCAAACTCACCTATGGATTGCGTCTAGCACAGCTGGATATCCAGTTAAATTCTGAAAAAGAAGTGCAAACCAAATCTAATGCCTCTCTTAAAAAGGCGGCTCATTGGTTAGAGCTTGCCGCCAAGGATGGCGATCGCGATGCCTGGTATGCGCTTGGTGAAATTTATCGGCGTCCACAATTTTCTGGATACAACGCTAATGAAAGTGATCGTTGCTTTGATCGCGCTGCTGATCTTGGTCATGCGCAGGCGCAATTGCGCAAAGGGGCTAACCTTTGGCGTAAGCGTGAAAAGATTGAAGAGAAGGTACGTGGCCTTCAAGCATCTTATTGGGTATGGCAAGCGAATCAACAAGGTGTCCCTGAGGCCAAGGAGCTACTGAGCAAGATTTTAGAAAGTTGCCCAAGCCCCAAAAAGAATGAATGGTACGAACTAGCGCTATGCGCAGAACAAGCCTTAAATCATCACGCTGAACATAAACTTGATTTGGATTGGATATTACTTTGCCATCGACTCATCATTGCAAATCAATTCGACTTCAGCAAAGCAGAACTGTTACTAAGTGAAGTGGGCCAATTACAGCACGAGCATTGTGTAGCTGTAGACATCCGCTGGGAGCTCCCCAAGATATTACCCAGACTGATTCAGATTGAAAGCATTCAACAACGACGCGCATTGCTTGCCGCTGGAAAAGCATTTGTAGGGGCAGAACAAGATATCGAGGGTAATTTACGTCAAAGACGCTATCGCTTTGATAGGGTCACTGCCTGGCTTAGCGAAACGTTTAAAACTCAAGCAGACGCGGAAGTACTTTGAGCCTCATCGTCAGATGGTTTTGGCACATAGAAACGTGCAACTAAAAGCCCTAATTCATAGAGCAAAGTCATCGGCACTGCTAGCAAGAGTTGCGACAACACATCCGGAGGGGTCACAATCGCAGAAATCACAAAGGCTCCCACAATCACATACGGACGAATTTCCTTCAGCTTAGCCAAGGGCACTATACCCATACGTACCAGCACCACTACAACTACCGGTACCTCGAAGGTAATACCAAATGCCAAGAAGGTTGTCATTGCAAAGCTAAGATAGTTATCAATGTCAGTCGACATCTCAGCACCCAGTGGCGCGTTATAACTCGCCATGAACTTAAACACTGTTGGAAATACCAAGAAGTAGGCAAACGCCATTCCAATAATGAACAGGCTATAACTACTCACCACCAAAGGCAAAATCAGTTTGCGCTCATGCATATATAAGCCAGGGGCGATAAATGCCCATAATTGATACATCACTACTGGAAGTGCAATGATGAAAGCAACCAACATGGTAACTTTCATGGGTACGAAGAATGATCCAGTAACATCCGTCACGATCATCTTGCCGCCTACTGGCAAAGCTTGCAATAAAGGCTGCGCAAACAGATGAAAGATATCTGGCGCCCAATAAACCAAGCCAATAAAGACAACAATAATCGCTAATCCAGCTTTAATAACGCGATCACGTAATTCGAATAGGTGGGAAAGGAATGACTCCTGCAGTCCCTCGTTGGACTCTGACGAGCCTGAATCTGAATTGTTTTGCGTCATGAGAAAACTGTCTTAGCTCTTTTGTTTTTTTGCTTAATTGCTGCTTGAGCTGTGATGAAAGCGCTTCATTCTGGCTGCGCCAGATTGCACGCGAGTCCTAATGCCTGCGGAACGCTTGAACCAAACTGGCCTGGCTGCACGCCTTACGCCCCAACTATTACGGCCTTGACGCTTAGATTTGCGCAGCACTTCTTTTTCATCTAGAAACGGTTTCGTGAAATTATTATCGAAAATATCTGCTTGGTCACTCAAGTTGGCGCTGGCCTCTTGCACAGTAGAGTGAATACTGTTTTCCACCTCTTTTAGGACCGAGGCACTTTCTTCACGGAGCTGCTTGAATTCTTCAATCTCCATTTGGCGATTGACTTCAGACTTCACGTCAGCCATGTAGCGCTGCGCGCGGCCAAATAAATTCCCAGCCATACGCGCTACTTTAGGCAAGCGCTCTGGACCCACCACTATCAGGGCGACCACTGCAATTAGTGCA
>Ga0364859_10912_pt1 | contig 10239 bp, 8 predicted proteins | sample ExccelAu500001D3_FD_206911 | JGI IMG/M metagenome (GOLD analysis project Ga0364859, IMG submission 206911) | Enriched cells from Trout Bog Lake Hypolimnion, Wisconsin, USA - BchlTB.Aug20.5000.01 .D3 | ecosystem: Environmental > Aquatic > Freshwater > Lake > Hypolimnion/Profundal zone | place: USA...
GGCGGAAAGAGGATAATGCTTAAAATGCACATTTGTAGCGGTTTAAAGGTCGGTAGGTTTGATAAAGCCAATTATATTCGCGCTAAAATTTGCTGACAAATGAGTATGACAAACACAGGTAGAATTATTGGAGTTTTAGCCGTTATAGCATTGCTTACCTCATGTAATCCGGGCATGGAATGGAAAAGAAGGGCCATTGATAATAAGGAGAAATCTATCATGGCCGTAGCGAAAAAGGGAAAGATAGATTCAGTGGGCTTAAAGGAGTTGTTGGTGGATTACGATGCTTACGTAGCTGCTTACCCTAACGATACCTTCAGTGCTAACTACCTGTTTAAAGAGGCTGATTTTTATCGTTATATGCATCAGCCTGAAAGAAGCATCAGGATATATTCAACGATATACGATAAATATCCCAATTATTTTAAGCGCCCGTATTCACTGTTTCTTCAGGGGTTTATTTATGAAAATGAGATACGCAATCTTGATTCAGCCCATGCAAAGTATAACCTGTTTCTGAGCATTTACCCTACCCATACGCTGGCAAAGGATGTTGCTATTACCCTGGCCAACCTGGGTAAAACACCCGAGCAGTTAATAAAGGAGTTTGAAACCCGCCAACAAGCTGATTCACTGGCGAAAGCGTCTTCTAAATAATTCTGTTTCCTTAGGCAGCCTTGGCTGATGTAAGTTTTTCTTCAACAGGAATAAAGACTTCGTTATCGACTTTGGTTTCTGTAACTGAATTCCGTTTAGGAAGATAAATGAAGTAATACACGGCCACGATGATAAGGCCCGCAGTGAACAATACCGTAGCATATGGCCTTAATCCGTCATTGTAGAAGAACTCGCCAGTCATCCAGATAGCGTTTGCAGTTATCCAAAGGCAAACTGCTATATTATGAAACAGGTCAGAAATGGTCTTTCTTGATTTCCAGGTAAGGTGAATGGCCACGGCAAGTGTAGGTATGATCATGATCATTCCGCCTATCTTAAAGCTCATAACCCAGCACATATCTTTCATCAGCCATAACGCAATGTGCAGGTTCTCATATTCGCGTATGTTTCTAAATAAGCCTTTAATTTTCATGCCCGGTTTCAGTTTTTTTGCACTGAATTAAGGAGGTTTACGGGCAAAACCACAAAATGTGACGTTGATTTTACAATTACAAGGCATACCTTGTTACATACGCATTTTCCTTGTTTTTTCTTTCCCGAAATGTAAATATTAGGGTTTCTACAATTTGTATGATATTCTGTAACCTCTTGATTGGGACAACGTATAAATTGTTAGTTAAGTGGATTTTGGCGCATTGAAGTGCCCGTATTCCGCTTGTCAGTTTTTATAGTTTTTGTAGATAAATGATCGGTCAAATAGCACGTGTTGCGGTATTGGGTTTCAAAGAAATACCGGCAATATCCTCCCCGGGTGTTTGAGGCAGATCAAAAGACGGACCTGAATGAAAAGGATAGCGACCAAATTAAATTTTATTGACGGCCCAACCCCAGCCGGCGTACAAGCCATAACCAATTTATGAGAAAAACATTATACTCCATTATCCTGTTTTTAGTGCTTTTGGCCGGTAGTGTTCCGGCATTTGCTGAGGTGGTTACCTGGCCGCAGGCAAAAAATGCAGCCATCAACTTTTTTAAAGTTACTGCACCCAGTCTTGGCAGAAGTCCATCTGTTACTTTAAAGTATACGAAGACCGAGACTGACGGAACCGTTGATTTTTATGTTTTCAACCTGGATGGCTCGAAAGGGTTTGTTATCATTTCGGCAAACGACCAGGTTACACCTGTTATTGCATATTCACTCGAATCTGATTTTAATGTCAATACAGGAGGTAAGGCGATTCAGAGTTGGTTAAGTCATGCGGCAAGCCATATTCATCAGGCTATCCTTCGCCATACTATTGCCAATGCTGATATCAAAAATAAATGGAGCGCTTATTTACAAGGCACCAAGCCGGCCAGCGCCAAAAGCCTTTCTGCCGTTGCACCTCTTTTAAAAACCACCTGGGACCAGGAGCCTTACTATAATCAGCTATGCCCTTTTAATAGTGCCGATAATCTGCGCTCAGTTACAGGTTGCGCGGCCACTACAATGGCACAGATCATGAAGTACTGGAATTACCCTGCCCGTGGCACCGGTTATTATAGTTACAATGAGGCACCACCTACATATCCATTCAATTACGGAAGTCAGAGTGCGAATTTTGGTGGCACTACATATAATTGGGCCGCCATGCCGAACTCGGTGGACAGCCCTAATCTGGCGGTAGCTACTTTAATGTATCACTGCGGGGTATCAGTAGGAATGATATTTGGCGACGACCACCAGGGTGGAAGCGGCTCGTATGTATTGGCTGATGAAACCCAAAGCTGGAGACATTCGGTGCAGATGGCGTATACTACCTATTTTAAGTACAACCCAAATACATTGACTGCGGTTCATGAAAGAGATTATAGCCCTTCGGATTGGGTGGCTTTGATGGAAAGCGAATTGAGCGCCGGCAGACCCATACAATATGAAGGTGTTGATACCAATGATGGCGGACATACCTGGGTATGCGACGGCTACGACGAGAACGATATGTTACACATGAACTGGGGCTGGAGTGGCATCGGCAACGGTTATTTTAGTGTAGGTTCACTATCTACCGAAGGCTTTAATTTCAGTACCGATGAAGCTGCTTTGATAGGCATAGAACCAATGTCTGATCTGACTGTTACAGCCAGTACTTCCGGCAGCACTATTTGTAAAGGCGCCAGTGTTACACTGGGTGCTCAGGGTTCAACCAACGTCAGTTATTCATGGTACCCGACGCGCGGACTTAGCTGCCCAACATGTGCTACTACGCTTGCAAAACCGGATTCTACAACCACATATACTTTAACTATCGATAGTGCAGGCCTTTCAGCCAGTAGTCAGGTTACAATTACAGTAACTGCCAGCACAGTAAGCGTTGCCATGGTTAACATAACCAATGTAACTTCGAATGGTGCTAATAACGGGAAGGCCAGCATCACGGTTTCAGGCGGAACACCTGAATATAGTTTTCAATGGAGTAATGGGGTATCATCAGCCATCGACTCTAACCTTGCCGCCGGTAATTATACGGTTACCATCAGCGATGCGCATGGATGTACTGCTTCAGCCATAGCCAACGTTACCCAACCTGATTCAACTGCGCAACAGGTTACGCCTGCATCGCATGGAACATCGGGTCGCCCGCTTAACCCTTCTAACTTAAACGCTGCTATCAACAATAAGGGCGGTGCAATATATATACAGAAAGATGCACTGGTAGAAGTTCAGGGAGACCTTCTCAACAGTATTTCCGATTCATCGGGTGTGATCAAGAACGACGGTATTATTGAGATATCCGGTAATTTTCAAAATGACAGCGGTGCCACTTTTACGGTGGGAACGAACTCAGCTTCAACTGACAGGGCCGTTAAGTTTGTAGGTAGCGGCAGCCAGACCATATCGGGTATGATGTCGACTGCAGGTAAATCGAGTTTCTATAACCTCGTCATCGACCAGGTGACATCTTCAGATACGGTTGCATTGAATACCGGAGTTGTGGTTGAAGGCTCACTGGTTTTCGGAACTGCGAATACGACTACTACTTATAACCCAAGCTCTACCTATACCAATAATAATCAGAAAGGCTTATTGAAAACGTTCGACAACTCGATGAATGAATACCTGATCGATGTTCAGAATGGTAATGCCGATGCCATATCCGGTTATCCGGTGCTTGAAATGGGCCAGGCTCCTTCAACAGGCTTTATATTAACGAGTGGAGAAAGAGGAACTGCCAACGGCGGTTTGCAAAGAAAGATATCATCAGCCACCAGTTACCTGTATCCTATCGGAACAGCTGATAAAGGGTTCAATGCTTTAAGAATGAATTTTGCCCAAATACCGGGAGGAGGAAGTGTAAAAGCCAAGTTCTGTTCGGGTTCCTCCAATCCAAACGGGCAGGTGGGTACTATCTCGCAGTTCTGTTCAGGATGCGAGAATGGTGTGGCTCCATCAAACAGCGGCTACAACAGATACTTCCCATCTAACGAGTGTAATAACGGCGCGCCACAATGGGTGGTGTTCGAAAATACATTAGAGAACCATGGTTATTGGAGTCTTGCTTCCACCAATACGGGTTATACTTATGACCTGGAAGCTTTCCCGAATTCTTACGGGCTAATGGACCAGTTCAGCACGACCAGATTATTGAAACACGAAGCATCTTACGGCAGCAATCCTTCGCTGGCAAGTGTTGACTGGAGAGCCGAGATCGATTCTTTGTCCTCAAATTTAAACGACCTGTTGACTTACACCAGAAATGTGGGTTGCTATACCGGTGGCGGTATTCCGGGTGGTATCTATAAAGACTTCTCGCACTTTGCCATTGGAACAGGAGGAACCGGTTCTGCATTACCTGTGCAGTTATTGTATCTTACTGCGGAGTCTGCCGGTAAGCACCACGTAACCGTTTCGTGGGCAACTGCGCTTGAGATCAACAATAAAGGATTCTTTGTTATGCGCAGCGTGGATGGTATCAACTTTACCGATATGGGTTGGGTGAATGGCCATGATAACTCAACTATTAACCAAACCTATACTTTCGATGACCGGGTTCCGCAAAGCACGCTGTATTACTACAAATTAAGGCAGGTTGATAATAACGGCAAGTTCGTTTATTCTAACCTGGCGCAGGTGAACCTGTCAGACCAGCAACAGAGCGACTTCCTGCTCTATCCTAACCCAACAGCCAATGATATTTTCCTGGAAGTGAAGAATCCGGACGGCGAAGTGAAGGTAGATGTGTTTGATATGAAGGGCGAACTTGTTTACAATAACATATTTACCATTGAACAGGCCGGAACGGAACAAACGCTTACCATCCATGCATCCAGCCAGATGTCGCAAGGGACTTATATCTTAACCGCCTCAACAAACGGCGAAAAGTTCAGTTCGAAGGTAGTACTGCAATAAGCTTAAACGGTTCAAAAGAGCCCAAACGAAGCACCGCATGACAGAAATCATCCGGTGCATCGTTCATTTAGTGCAATGCCAATTAGACATGTTGACAGATATCAACACTTGTAATGTTGTAAAAGCTGGTGGGGGCGTATATATTTGTCTGTATGAAAACAATCTATCTCCAAATTCTTGCGTTGTTATTCGCGTTGCCGGTATTTAGCCAGGCCCAGACTGAAGATGCTTCGCATGGTAAAGCCGCTAAACACGGCGCCAAGACGACACCTGTTGATCCCAAAACTGCAGAAGCCGTAAAGGCCATCGAATCAAGGATGGTGCAGATAACGGGCGGAACTTTTACCATGGGTTGTGTAAATCCTCAGGATTCTGAATGTATCAATTGGGAGAAGCCAAGACATACAGTTACCCTAAGTAGCTTCCAGATAGGGAAATACGATGTAACACAGAAAGAGTGGAAAGCTATTATGGGCACTACTCCTTCAGGCAAATATTGTGCAGAATGCCCGGTAGTGAATGTTACCTGGTTTGAAGCGCAGGAATTTATCAATAAACTAAATCAGGTAAGTGGTAAGAATTTCCGTTTACCAACTGAGGCTGAATGGGAATACGCTGCCAAGGGTGGTGACAAGGCACATGGTTACAAATATTCAGGTGCCAATGAAGCCGAAACTGTTGCCTGGTATGATAGTATCATTTCAAAAGAGATACATCCGGTAGGGCAGAAGAAGCCTAATGAACTGGGCTTGTATGACATGAGCGGTAACGTATGGCAATGGTGCTCTGATTGGTTTGAGCCTAAGTATTACAGCAATAGTCCTTCGAACAATCCGACCGGACCCTCACCTAGCAAAGATCGTGTAGTTCGTGGTGGTTCATGGTGGGGACCGATGAGAGATTGTCGCGTAGCTAACCGTGATAAATTTGAACCTGAAAAGAAAGATGATGATGTTGGTTTCAGGTTGGTGAGTAAATAGTGTGTTGAGGTGTTAAGGTGCGAATGTGTTAACGTGTTAATGTAAAATTGGCAATTCGAATAGCATCAAACAGTAAAGCATCTTAGAGTCAATATAAAAAGGAAAAGCACCGTCAATTAACGGTGCTTTTCCTTTTTATATTGATCCATAACATTCGCACATTAACACATTCGCGCCTTAACACCTCAACACGCTCAGGCAATTCTCAGGTTATTTCCTGCCGGTATTACTTTCCTGGGTTTGTGTGCTGCGGCTGAATCAACGGTTGTTTCGGTAACCTGACCGAGACACATAAAGGTTATTTTAGCCACTAACATTTTAGCATTCACGTCTACGTGATCTCCATCGTTGGCGTAGTGCTTAAAAATATGGTCGAGACCTGTCCAGGTAACAAACCAGGCCAGCGGCTCAATCAATACGGGAAGACTGTTAAAGAAGAATACACCTTTTGCAATAGAAGCCACATAAGCCAGTACCAGAATGATCAAAAAGCCCAATGAAGTGAGCATATAGCCTTTCCTTGAGCTTCTTTTAATGACTTCCCGTTCAGCTTTTTGGCTGGCCGTAAAATGGGAGTGGAGGTGGCTTACGATAACTCGCTCAACTTCTTCATCTTTCTGGTCGTCAAGTATATTGAAATTCAGTTCTACTTTTTCGGTTGGATTTTCGCGTACCATTTTACAGATCTCAGTGATGAAATCGTTTGATAGTTTACGCTTTTGCAAGGGCCTTGTGTCAAAATCGGAGAAAACGTCGACGTATTTATCAAGCCAGATGTTTATACCTGCATCGTCCAGCATCACGTTTATTTCCGAATCTTCGGCTACCTCTATCGGCTTTGCTGCATCACCCATACTACTTTGCTGTTTTCAGTTAAATTGATATTCAGGGAAATTCAATTTCCTCATTGTATAAATGCATACGTTACTGGTATTGTAATGTTGCACATATGATAAACGGGACGGGTATCTTTGTATAATACAAGCCCGGCATTGTATGAATAGATGCTACTGCCGGCTCACGCAAAGGGCCGCAAAGAATATATCTATTGCGGCCCTTTGAAATTGAGGTGTAATATTATTATGCGTTCAAAAGTGCAATCGCACCCGCTTCATCAGCGCTGATGCGAAAAACGCTTTCCACTTTGGTGGTTTTTAGAAGCTTAACAACCTGTTCAGACAAGTTGCAGATGGCCAGGCGCGAGCCGGCATTTTTTATTTTCGAAGAAGCGGATAAAAGCATGCCTAAGCCGGCGCTGTCCACATAATTTACTCCCTGCAGGTTAAATACAACTTTCTTCACCCCGGCCTCTATGTTTTGCAAAACCAGGCCCATGACCACCGAGTTGGCCTGAGCCCCCAGCAAGTGTCCTGTAAGGTGAATGACCAATACACCTTCCTTAACTTCATGTTGCATTTCCATACTAAAAGGGTTTAATACTTTATCTTTTGTTCAAAACTCTTTTACGGCAGTCACTTAATTTAGTTGCTCCGTTGTTGTAAATGTAGATGCTTTTAAAACACCATGGAGGCTGATGTATACATGACTTGTGTAGAATGGTCAGTTTAGTGTACTATATGCGCATAACGAATATATGTTGGTTGAATACGAATCAGCCGCAGTTGTTGTTTGAAACAAAAAATCCCGGACATTTATCATGCCCGGGATCTCATTATCGTGGATATTATTTTAACTAATTCCAATCCATTTGTTCATCATCTCCGATCTGCGGAGTTGAGGTTGGGTTGGTAGTCGTAGTATTGGTAGTATGATTAGTGGGTGGGGTTTCTCTCACCGGTTTCTCTTCTCTTACACGCTCTTCCTTTTCAGAGGAACCTTCGGCCTGATGGTTTTCGGTTCTTGCCGGGCGTTCAGAATCGTAATCATATTCCGGCATCAGCTCAGTCTTGATATAATCTACGGTTTCATTCAGCGCCTCTAAGAATTTCTTAAAATCTTCCTTATACAAGAATATCTTGTGGCTATCGTACCCATCTCCTTCAAATTTCTTTTTGCTCTCTGTAATAGTTAAAAAGAAATCGCCCTGTTTAGTGCTTCTAACATCGAAAAAGTAAGTCCTTCGTTTACCTGCCTTCAATTTTTTGCTAAAAAAGCCACTGTACTTGCCGCCATTACTGTTCTCTTTCTCCACGATTCGATGGTTTTAGTTAGAATGAATAATTAATAAAATTAGAGTTTTTGTTCGTTTCTCCTAGTATATCTTAACAATTATTGTAGCTCCTTAATCACCTCTTCCCTTTGTTCGTTCAGTTGTTTTTCATAAATATCGGCATAAACCCCGCCTTTTTGCAATAAATCGTTGTGAGTTCCCTGTTCGGCAATACGTCCATCTTCCAAAACAATGATGTTGTCGAAATGGATGAGAGCGAAGATCCGGTGGGTTATGATAATGGCAGTTTTGCCGGCCAAAACCTCATCCAGGTTCTGCTGTATCTCTTTTTCGGTAGCGGTATCCACTGCACTCAGGCAGTCGTCTAACAATAAAATATTAGGTCGTTTGATGAGGGCGCGGGCAATGGAAATACGTTGTTTTTGTCCACCCGAAAGGGTTACACCGCGCTCACCCACCATCGTTTCATAACGTTCAGGGAACCGCTCAATTTCGTCATGAATAGATGCGTATTTGGCAAACTGGCGGGCGGTTTCTTTATCCGAGTTTTCAAGGCCAAACGAAATGTTATCTGTGATCGTTTCCGAGAACAGGAAAATATCCTGCGGAACGAAGCCAATTTGACGGCGGTAGGGGCCCAGCTTAAAGTCTTTTACGTTCACACCATCTACCATTATTTTTCCTTGAGTTGGGTCGTACATCCTCATCATCAGGTCGGCGATAGTTGATTTGCCCGAGCCCGTGCGGCCTATAATGGCCAGGCGCTGCCCTGCGTTTATTTTGAACGAGATATCCCTGACGGCCTTGATACCGGTATCGGGATAAGTAAAGGAAACGTGGTCGAAAGCAATTTCTCCTTTGATGGTCTGCTCAATTCCTTGTTCTTCTTTGATATCGCTTTTATATTCCAGAAACTCATTGATACGCTTTTGAGAGGCAATGGCCCGTTGTATCATGGAAGCCACCCAGCCTAAAGAACTAACCGGCCACATCAGCATGTTGATGTACATAATGAACTTGACAAGCCCGCCTGCCGAAAGCTTTCCGGCGGCTACCTGCAAACCACCCACAAATACCACAATGATGATACTGCAACCGATCAGAAATATCATGGAAGGGAAATAGATGGCGTCAATTTTTGCCATGCTGATCTGCCTTCTTTTATACTCTTCCGACTCTTCGGCAAAGTGTTTGAACATTTCCTTTTCGCGAACATAAGCTTGCACTACCCTGATACCCGAGTAGGTTTCCTGGGCATCGGTTGTCATGTCAGAAAGCTGGCTTTGGATGCGGGTACTCGCTCTTTCAACCAATTCGTTGACATAATAGATGATAACGGAAAGAACGGGCAGTGGAATGAGGGCCCACATGGTCAATGTGGGGTTAATGATAAGCATTGAAACGATGGTGAAAGTGATAGTAAAGAACAGGTTGACCGAATACATGATAGCCGGGCCAACATACATGCGCACACGACTCACATCTTCGGTAATGCGGTTCATCAGGTCGCCGGTATTGTTTTTGCGGTAGAAGGCGAGGTCGAGTTGCTGGTAATGGTCGTAAATATCATTCTTCAGGTCAAACTCTATCAGGCGCGAAACCACGATGATGGTCTGGCGCATCAGGAAGGTAAAACCACCGGCCAGTAAAGCCACCGCCAGAAACCGGAGAAACAGGAACAACACGTCGCGGCCTACCCCGCCCGAGAGCATATCGCCGGCACCATCCGTACTCTGAACCTTTTTAATGCTGCCTGCGATCAGGTCCACAGCATCGCCGGTAATGACGGGGTTGTATACGCTCAGGGCATTAGCGCAAATAACAAAAAAGATACCGGCAAGTATCCTCCATTTGTACCGAAAAAAATATTTATTGAGGTAGGCGAGGTGTTTCACAATAGTTCTTCAACATTAATTCTCAAAAATGGTTCAAATTTGAAGGTAATAGGCCTAATTTAGCCTATAATTACCCGCCACAACAAGCTATCAGCTTTACCGTTTAAAGCTGAATTGCTTTAGTATAAAATCCTTCTAACTTTGCCGCGCTGTTACGAGCAGCTAAGCTAATAAAAAACGTATTATGTCGGTGGAAACCAATGTTATTAAGTCGGTAGAAAAGCGCGA
>Ga0364859_10913_pt1 | contig 10228 bp, 6 predicted proteins | sample ExccelAu500001D3_FD_206911 | JGI IMG/M metagenome (GOLD analysis project Ga0364859, IMG submission 206911) | Enriched cells from Trout Bog Lake Hypolimnion, Wisconsin, USA - BchlTB.Aug20.5000.01 .D3 | ecosystem: Environmental > Aquatic > Freshwater > Lake > Hypolimnion/Profundal zone | place: USA...
TTTCTTGAAAGCCCGCTTATCGTGGCATGTGCATTACTTATAGGTGGTATCATATTGCTGTTTGTAGAAAAACTGTTTTCGAACAATACTATAGACCATGAGAAAGATATGAGCTGGAAGAAAGGGTTGACGATTGGCTTTTGGCAGGTACTGGCAATGATACCCGGCACCAGCCGCAGTGCGGCTACGATAGTGGGTGGCTTGCAGCAAAACCTGACCAGGCGTTTCGCAGCTGAATTTTCTTTCTTTTTGGCCGTACCAACAATGGTAGCCGCGACACTTTATAAAATGTATGAAGCATACAAGCTGCACCCGGAAATACTGAAAGATAAGCACAACTTAATGGTGCTGGGAGTGGGCAATATCATAGCATTTGTAGTAGCAATGATAGCAATAAGAACATTCATACACTATCTGCAAAAACATGGCTTGCGCATGTTTGGTTTTTACAGGATCATAGCCGCAGGTGCAATTTTCTTCCTGATGTACCAGGGATTGATCAAGTAAAAATCCCAAACCCCTAAAGGGGCTATACTTGTGAATATATTTCAGTTTAATATTTATTTGGAGCAGGAAGAGTGTTTATGCGGCTTCCCAATTCTCAAAAAGTAGATTCAGGTAGTAATTTTCTTCTTTTGTAATTACTTTATCAGCCTTGGTGAGCTTGATTGCAAAACGTATGAGGTTGTTACGTTCTTCTTCGGTGGCATCATCATAAAAATCGTCCATTACCTTGAGGTAGTGGGATTCCCATTCATTAGGTTTGAGCCTGCTGATGACTTCCATTTGTTTATCGAGATTTACGTTGAAAGGAAATTCATGCACCAGGTATTGGCGTATCACCATATCTTTTTCCACACTGATCCTAAAATCCACGGCAGATAGGATCATCAGTAAATGATACCCGGCTATAGCTTTATTTGTTCGGTGGTTAGGCATATTAATATATACGTATGATACTCATTATTAGCTTTGCGAAGCTAATAAAAGATCCAAATCGGTGTATTTAAAGTTAAAACGTTTTGCAATCGGTGCATTGGTGACACAGCCTTTATACATATAAACCCCTCTTCTAATACCACTTTTAGCCAGTATGATATCTTCCACACCACCCATGTCTGCAGCCTGCTGTAAAATGGGCATTAATACATTGCTAATGGCGCGGGATGCGGTGCGTGATACGCCTGATGCTATGTTAGGAACGCAATAATGGATGACGTCATATTTTTTGAATGTGGGTTTTTCGTGGGAAGTAAGGCGTGATGTTTCAAAGCAGCCGCCCCTGTCCATACTTACATCAATGATCACAGAGCCGGATTTCATGTTGCTCACCATTTGTTCTGAAACTACTACGGGGGTAATACCATTTACGGGTTTCAGCGCGCCAACGGCAACATCAGCATTACAAAGCTCTTCGGCCAAAGTGACCGGCTCGATAACTGAAGTAAAGCAGCGCCGGCCTATATTGTTTTGTAACCGCATAAGGCGGTAAATGGAGTTATCGAAAATTTTAACAGATGCCCCAAGGCCAAATGCTGCACGGGCGGCAAACTCGCCTACTACGCCAGCGCCTATTATAAGCACTCTTGCAGGAGGCACACCGGATATGCCGCCAAGTAGCACACCTTTACCGTTATCCTGGTTGCCAAGATACCGGGCGGCCATCAAGATGGCGTAATTGCCTGCTATCTCGCTCATAGAGCGTACAATGGGGTAAGTGCCAGCATCGTCTTTTATGGATTCAAAAGCTATTGCAATTATTTTTTTTGCTATCAGCTGTTCCATTATCTCAGCCTTCAGGAAAGGCATATGGATAGGAGAGATAACGACCTGGTTTGGCTGGAGCAGTCCGGCTTCCTCATCTGAAATAGGTGCAGATTTAATAATAGTGGTTGCTTTATAAAGATCTGCTTTATCATATACAATATGTGCACCGGCTTCGCTGTAATCATTATCGAAATAAAAAGAGCCGTCACCTGCACCATGTTCTACGGCTACGTCATGGCCATCATTAACCAACACAGAAACAGCTTCGGGTGTGAGCGCTATACGGTTTTCCTGGAAAGATGTTTCTTTAGGAATGCCAATGAACAATTGCTTTCTCTTAGGAGTGATTTGTAAAGTCTCTTCTAAAGGGGCGTAAGAAAATGATGGTGATATGTATGGTTTTTTAGTCATTCCGGCAGCAGCTGCGTTTAACATGGACAATATACAATATAAGTTTTTATAAAAAAAGGATTTTTGTCAAAAGCTGCGGTAAATAAATATTAACTGTCTATATGGCCATAAGCACACTGTTTTGTAGCTATAAATTCTATTTTTGCATCAGGCTCAGTGCATCATTATGTTAAGACAGTCGAACCAGCAAAGATTACTTCAAAAATTATCACCACAACAGATTCAGCTTATGAAACTGTTGCAGATACCTACTGCCAACCTGGAAGAGCGGATAAAGGAAGAACTGGAAGAAAACCCGGCGTTGGAATTTGAACTTGAGAACCCAACTGACCAGGATAATTATGAACTGGGAGATAGTGCGGCAGATGCCGAAGATGGAGAGGCTCCCGGAGAAGAGGTAGAACTGAGTAACGATACGGCAGAGAAAGTGGACCTGGATGATTTTTTGAGAAGAGAGGATGATGAGAGCGGAGGATATGACTACAGTGATGATTATTATGGCAGCAGTGATAATGAAAAGCAGGTGACACCCGCAAGAGTGGAAACGAGTTTTCATGATTACCTGCTTGACCAGCTTGGCATGCTGGAACTGGATGAACATAACCACAAAATAGCTGAACAAATAATAGGCAGCCTGGATGAAGACGGCTACCTGCGCAGGGAGGTAAACTCGATAGTAGACGACCTGGCGTTTGGGCAAAATGTAGATACCAATGCGGAGGAAATAGGTGAGCTGATACAGCAGATACAGCAATTTGATCCGCCGGGAATCTGTGTATGGACATTGCAGGAATGCCTGTTGTTACAATTGAAAAGGATGAGCCCTGCCAAGCCGGTGCGTGATGCTATTGAGATACTGGACAAATACTTTAACGAGTTTATAAAAAAGCATTACGATAAGATACAGAAACACCTGGGGCTGAATAACGAGGAGTTTAAAAATGTGATAGGTATCATTATCAAGTTAAATCCTAAGCCGGGGGCAGCGTTTGCGGTGCTCAATAAGGCAGAGAGCTATATAATACCTGACTTTTTTGTTTTCAATAATAATGGTGTACCCGAGCTGTCGTTAAACTCAAAGAATGCACCTGAACTCCGGATATCAGAAGGATATAAAGAAATGATGCGTGCATATGACCGCGGGGAGAAAAAGAACAAACAGCAGAAAGAAGCGGTGATCTTCATAAAACAAAAACTTGACTCGGCTAAGTGGTTTATAGATGCCATAAAGCAACGCCAGCATACACTGCTGCATACCATGCAGGCCATAATGGATTTCCAGAAAGAGTTTTTTATAACCGGCGATGAAACTGCGCTGAAACCAATGATTCTTAAGGACATAGCGCAGATGACCAGCCTTGATGTATCGACAGTATCAAGGGTGGCCAACAGTAAGTATGTACAGACGGAATACGGCACTTATAAACTGAAATATTTTTTCTCGGAAGCGCTGCAAACAGATAGCGGAGAGGAAGTTTCTACCCGCGAGGTGAAGACCATACTTAACGATATGATAGGTGCAGAGAACAAACAGAAGCCGCTATCTGACGAGCACCTTACAGATTTGCTGGTGGAAAAAGGCTACAACATCGCCCGCCGTACAGTGGCTAAATACAGGGAGCAGCTGAATATACCTGTGGCAAGGTTAAGGAAGGAGTTGTAAGTTTAATGGCTCAATTCTGATATTTAGATCAAAAAAATACTTTTAATTTTATGAAGTAAGAGAAGGTTGGATAATCATCCCTTCCAAAAACTGTAACACATCTTTCATAGCTTTCATACGGTCTACCACAAGAAGGAAGTTTTTGCCCACTTGTTTAAGGCGTGCGTTTTTGGTTTGTGTCTGGATGTATTTAAGGATGTGATTGAAGGTATCTGACTCAAAGTAAGGTGAGTCAGGGTTGCTGACAAAATAAAGGCGCATCTGTTGGTTCTTTAGGATCAGCTTTTCAAAACCAAGCTCCTGTGCTATCTGGCGGCAGCGCAGCGTGGTGAACAATTCCTGGACCTGTGCAGGGATAGGGCCGAAGCGGTCGGTGAGTTCGAGTGCAAATTTGTTGATGTCTTCTTCCTTTTCGAGGTCATCGAGCTGGGTGTATATAGAGAGGCGCTCAGTGATATTTTCTACATAGCTATCGGGTATAAGTATTTCAAGATCGGTATCTATAGTGCAGTCGCTGACATAATCTTTCTTGCGGTTGATCTCTTCTGCAAATACTTCTTTAAAGTCTGTATTCCGCAATTCACGCATAGCTTCCGCCAGTATCTTCTGGTACATTTCAAAGCCGATCTCAGCAATAAAGCCGCTTTGCTCGCCACCTAGAAGGTTACCGGCGCCACGAATGTCAAGGTCGCGCATAGCTATCTGGAAGCCACTGCCGAGCTCGTTGAACTGCTCGAGTGTTTGCAGGCGTTTGCGGCTGTCGCTTGGCAGCAAGCTCATAGGTGGTGCAAGTAAATAACAGAATGCTTTTTTATTACTACGGCCCACGCGCCCACGCAACTGGTGCAGATCGCTGAGGCCAAACTGGTGGGCGTTGTTTATAATAATGGTATTTGCATTGGCAATATCCACACCGCTTTCTACGATGTTAGTGCAGCAAAGCACATCGTATTCTTTCTCAATAAAATTAAATAATGCTTCTTCCAACAGGTGGCCTTCCATCTGGCCATGCGCCATACCTATACGCAAGTCGGGACAAAGGTTACGGAGCAGTGTTACCATTTCCGGTAGGCTTTGTACACGGTTATGCACAAAGAATACTTGTCCTCCTCTTTCTGCCTCATAGTATATGGCATCGCGTATAGTATACTCATCAAAAATCGCAACTTCTGTTTGTACAGGCTGCCTGTTGGGTGGCGGTGTATTGATGATGCTGAGGTCGCGGGCATTCATTAAAGAGAATTGTAGGGTGCGAGGTATAGGTGTAGCAGTAAGTGTCAGGGTGTCTACACTTGCTTTAAGCTCGCGTAATTTTTCTTTTGACGAAACGCCGAATTTTTGCTCCTCATCTATGATCAGGATGCCGAGATCTTTGAACTTTACATCCTTGCCCAGCAGGCCATGTGTGCCAATTACAATATCTATCTTACCTTCTTCCAGTTTTTTGAATATCTCTTTCTTTTCTTTTGCTGAGCGGAAACGGTTCACATAGTCAACTGTACATGGGAAATCTTTCAGGCGGTCTTTAAAGGTATTAAAATGCTGGAAGGCAAGAATGGTAGTGGGCACAAGTATTGCTGCCTGCTTGCTATCTCCTACAGCCTTGAATGCGGCACGGACAGCAATCTCTGTTTTGCCGAAACCAACGTCACCACATACCAGGCGGTCCATAGGAGCAGGTGTTTCCATATCGCGCTTTACATCGGCTGTGGCTTTGGCCTGGTCGGGCGTGTCTTCATAAAAGAAAGAGGCTTCCAACTCGGTTTGCAAATAACTATCCGGTGAAAAGGCGAAGCCTTGCGAGGCTTTACGTTTTGCGTAAAGCTTTATCAGGTCGGCAGCAATGTCTTTTACCTGTTTCTTTGTTTTATTCTTAAGTTTTTGCCATGCATCACTGCCCAGTTTGTTCACACGCGGTATGGTGCCTTCCTTGCCGGTGTACTTACTTATTTTGTGGAGTGAATTAATATTCACATAAAGCACATCATTATCCTTGTAAAGCAGGCGTATGGCTTCCTGTATATTGCCATTCACTTCTATTTTTTGCAAGCCGCTGTATACCCCTACACCATGATCAATGTGTGTTACATAGTCGCCGGGGGTTAATTCCCGAAGAGCGCGGAGTGTGAGCGCTTTGCCTTTTGAATAGGCCTGCTTTACATTATATTTATGATAGCGCTGGAATATCTGGTGATCTGTATAGCAGATGACTTTCTTATCATGGTCTATAAACCCTTTGCTGATGGCAGTAGGGACAGGGACGAAAAGAACATTGGCATTAACATCATCGAAGATGCTCCTGAGGCGTTCCAACTGTTTTGGGTTCTCGGCAAAAATATATGCTACGTATTTATTGGCTAACCGCTTTTGCAGGTCGGCAATAAGCATATTGAACTGACGGTTAAAAACAGGCTGTTCCTCTGTGGCAAACTGAAATGTAGCATCTATAGCATCACCCGTTATTTTTTCCAGTGAATGATTGTACCACTCTATAAGATGCCTGTTTTTTAACTTTTCCTGCCAGTCAAAGCCAGTCTCAAAATCTGCTCTCGATATTTCTTTGAGCATTTCTTCCTCATGGTCAATAGCCACCTGGCCTATGCCCATTTTTTCGGGAAGGTCGGCTGCCATTTTTGTAAGCTTGCTGATGGTGAAAGAAAAGTCTTTAGCCCAAATTATTGTGTTTTCAGGCAGGTAGTCAAGCAGTGATATTTTTTCCTGTGTGTCAAATTTTGTTTCTATGTTTGGCAGGATAGATACCTGCAAAAGTTTGCGCTCAGATAATTGTGTTTCCGGGTTAAAGATGCGTATGCTGTCTACTTCGGTATCAAACAACTCTATTCGGTATGGATGTTCATTGCCGAAAGAATAAATATCAAGTATGCCGCCGCGCATTGCGAACTGCCCCGGCTCATAAACAAAATCTTCCCGCCGAAAACCCAGCGATATAAAGCGTTCCAGCATTGCATCTACCTGTAAGGTTTCCCCAACTTTAATGCTGATCATATTATCAGACAGCGAAGACGGATTGACCACGCGCTCAAATAATGCCTCAGGATAGGTGACCAATACCTTTTTGTTTACCCCTTTTTTTCCTACCCCTGTTGTAAACTTCGTAAGTGTTTCGGTGCGCAGCATTACGTGGCTGCTGTTCAGCTCGTTGAAATAGCCGGTTCTTTTAAAGGAATCGGGAAAAAAGAAAATGTCCAGTCCTTTTGTAAGATGCTCTATATCATTATGAAAATAAGCTGCTTCCTCTTTATCATTTAATATGAAGACATGATTAACATCTGTAAGATGCCATAACCCGCTCGCAATAAAGTTGATTGAAGAGCCCCGGAGGTTGTCGAGATATACTCTTAATTTGTGCCCGGGCAAAGTGATCCCCGCCGCTATTTGTTTTATGCGGATGTCATTTTGGTACAAACCCTGCAGCACTTCCAGATTCATCGGGGTGCGAATTTACATAAAAAATATATTGCATCGTTGAATAGGGTTTAATTTAGCTATATCTTTAAGTTAATTATCATGATCCAACTGATGAAAAATTATATACTGGTGTTTTTATTAGTAATTACTATATCATCCTGCAGCAATGCCTGGAATGAGGGAAGTAATAAAACATTTCACAAGGCCTGTATCGATGAAGCGAGGACATGGTCCGGATCAGCAGCAAATGCCGAGGTGTATTGCAATTGTTTGATTGTTAAAGTAAAAGAGAAGTACCCCAATGAAGATGATGCAATAAAAAATATAGGGTCACTTTCTACTGATAAAGACTTGCAAATTTGCAAGGATTCGCTGACGATGAAGTAAATTAATTGACTCAGGGTTCAGCTTATTTAAGCACCTGGTAAATCAACAACGCACTCAGATAGGCTATCCCGAACATGTATACGAATTGTATGATAGGGTACTTCCAGCTGCGTGTTTCGCGTTTTACAATAGCCAGTGTACTCATGCATTGCATGGCAAAAACATAAAAGATAAGTAATGACAGGCCGGCAGCGAGTGTATACACAGGAGTACCGTCATCACGTTTGGCTTCTTTCATTTTTTCATGCAGGGTTTGTGTGCCGGCCTCTGCATCTCCCACGCTGTACAGGGTTGCCATAGTGCCTACAAAGACTTCCCGTGCTGCAAAGGAAGTAATCAATGCTATGCCTATTTTCCAGTCATAACCCAGCGGGCGAATTACAGGTTCTATAGCATGCCCCATTATGCCTGCAAAGGAGTTTTCCAGTTTTGCAGTGGCGTGCTCATGATCTATTTGTGTTTTTTGTTCGGGATGTTGTTGTGCCAGCGCGGCATATTTTTCTTCCACTGCTTTCATTTGGGCCGGTGGACCAAAAGCTGCCAATGCCCATAAAATAATGGATAGCACCAGTATCACTTTGCCCACATCCTTAATAAATATTTTTCCTTTTTGTATCATCGTGATACCCACATTTTTCCACCTTGGCTGCCTGTATACCGGTAGCTCCATAAGGAAGAATGTGCGCTCTTTTGTTTTAATAAGAAAGTTCATGACCCTGGCAACCACTAATGACATGAAAAAGCCCAGCAAGTACAGCCCCATCAATACCAGGCCTTGCAGGTTGAAGATGCCGATTATTTTTTGGTCCGGGATCACGAGGGCTATTAAAATGGTATAAACAGGTAGCCTTGCAGAACAGCTCATAAGCGGAGTAACCATTATCGTTATCAAGCGCTCTTTTTTGTTTTGTATGGTACGGGCTGCCATAATAGCGGGTACTGCGCAGGCCATGCCACTGATGAGTGGCATTACAGAGCGGCCATTGAGACCGGCGCTACGCATGATACGATCGGTAAGAAAACTTATCCTGGCCATATAGCCGCTGTCTTCCAGTATCGTTATTAAACCAAACAATATCATTATCTGCGGCACAAACACTGCAATACCACTTATACCTGCCAGCAACCCGTTTACCAAAAGGTCTTTGAATATGCCTTGTGGCAATATGCTGTTTAGCCCGTTGCCAACCAATACGAAAGCTTGTTCCACCCAATCCATAGGGTAGCGGGCCAAAAGGAAAATACTCTGAAACAGCAGGAATAAAACTACCAGCAATACGGCATTACCATACACCGGGTGTAATAGTACTTTATCCAGCCGGTCGCTCATAATGAGTTTTTGTGTAGGGTTATCCATAGTAACGCATTGCTGCATAATAGCGGCTATTTTTTTATAGCGATGTATTATTTCCTCTGCTTGTACCTTTGATTTTTGAAAGTTTGATTCTCCAAGCAGCGCTGCGATCCTTATGCGTTGTGCTGCATTAATGTGTTTTAATTCGCTATAGTTGCAGGCCACATGCAGCGCTGCATAATTACTATCTAATTCACACAATGGTTTTATTTCATCCAGCCATTCACCGGTAATTGCCTGCAGGTCAATAAAGTCCGGTAGTATGGCCTGCTTGGTTTGCTGTACATTATTTATGGCCGTTTTTAATGCACCAATACCTTTATTCCGCCTTGGGTTAACCGTTATCACCGGCACACCCATCATTCTTGCCAGTTCGGCAGTATCTATGTTTATGCCTTTTTGCCGGGCTATATCCATCATCGTCAGCACGATGACTACGGGTAACTTAAGATCTTTGATTTGTGAGCAAAACAGCAGGTTTCGTTTGAGGTTAGCAGCATCTGCAATTACCACTACCAGGTCGGGCCTATCGGCGCTTTTTTGGTTGAGGAGCACTTCATAAGTCACCTGTTCATCTGCGCTTTTAGGGTAGAGACTATATGTGCCCGGAAGGTCTATGACATGGGCAGAAAGAGTTTCTGATATTTTAGAAACGCCGGTTTTCTTATCAACAGTTACGCCAGGAAAATTCCCCACTCTCTGATTGAGGCCGGTTAGTGCGTTAAAAAGTGAACTTTTACCGCTATTTGGGTTTCCTACCAATGCTATGGTATATGGGCGTTGCATGCAGGGGCAAAGTTACTGATTGCGGCCTGTTTTATGGTTTGTATCAGTATAAGTAAAAAAATATTCCCGAATATGTAAATGGGTTATCTGTGCAGGTAGCACCAGTTGTAATTATATTTTGAGCCTACGAGTATATCATCATTATCATACCATAATACTAATGAATCGCTTGTGAGCTTGACTATGTAGTATGCAACCGAGCCGATCTGAAGTTGCATGAGGTTAACATTGTCATAGAACCAGAAACTACTGTCACCCGTTCCGTTGACTGATGCAAGTGCATATGTAGAAGACAGACCATAGGAATGATCAATACATTGCAGCCCTATATTTCCTATAGCTACATTTGGGGAATAATATGTGGCTGATTTGAATTCGATATAATTAGCCGAAGTGTAGTTAGTATATGTTTTAATATATGTTTTATTGGT
>Ga0364859_10919_pt1 | contig 10184 bp, 9 predicted proteins | sample ExccelAu500001D3_FD_206911 | JGI IMG/M metagenome (GOLD analysis project Ga0364859, IMG submission 206911) | Enriched cells from Trout Bog Lake Hypolimnion, Wisconsin, USA - BchlTB.Aug20.5000.01 .D3 | ecosystem: Environmental > Aquatic > Freshwater > Lake > Hypolimnion/Profundal zone | place: USA...
GTCCCAGCCGCAGCATGCCGCCAAGCATGGCCGGGTTGAACTTTTAGCACCTCGCCGTTCCGCCAACACCATGCGCGCGAACTTCGCCGCCATCAGGCCTGGCCACGCGCTGCGGCTGAGACAGCCGCGCTCCGAGGCAGTATCGGGATGTACCTCTGATCCTCAAAGGCGGCAGGCCAATTTCTAACTTATTTGGGGTCGGACGGATTGGCCGGCGTGCCGGTGAGGGTGACGTGGTCGAAGCTGGCCCAGTGGATGTTGGGGTTGGCGGAGGGGCCGGCGTAGGTGAAGAAGCCGGCGTAAAAGGCGGGGCCAAAGTCCGGCAAGTTGGTGGTGTTGACGGTGGTCCAAGACGTACCGTCGCCGGAGACCGAGCTGACAAAGGTGTTGCCGGTGCGCTGGAGGCGGAACCATTTCTGGCCGCCAAGGTCTCCGGAGTGATAGCCGCCCCCGCCGTTGTGCATGTGCTCGTTCTGGTAATAGGTTTCACCGCCGACGTTGCCGAGGACGGCCGCAAAGGGGGCGCTGGTGGAGACACCTTGGGCGCGGGGGGCGCAACCGAGCGGGTAGCCGGGGGTCATGTTGGTTGATCCGCGCAGGATGATGCCGGCCTGCCAGTCGTAATCGGGCGTGATACCATCGGGCGCGGGCTGATTGCCGGGCAGGGCGGCGAGATGGGCTGTGAAGGTGCAGTCGCCGCTAACGGGACGGGCGAGCAGGTTCACACCATCGCCAATCATGGAGTATGTTCCGTCTTGAATCCGCGCACCATTGGGATGTTGGTGGTAGAAGATCTGGGAGAATTGCCAGGGGGCGAGGGTCATGTTGGTGGTGGCAACCTGCTGTACCGCCGAATCGAGGCTGTTGGTGGTGTTATAAATCAACCGGGCGCGCAGGTTGTTGGTGGGACTGGCCCAGAAAAAGGAAGCCAGGCTGAAGGGGGGATTGGTGGACTGGGTCCAGCAGGTGTCGCCGAGATAATACTGCACTTGGTTGAGGGTATTACCGTTGGCGGTTACCGAGGCGGCGAGCGGCACATTGGCGCCGGAGACGGTAGAATCGGCTCCCGGGGATGACAGGGTGACAGTCGGTTCGCCGGCGGCGGGCACGCGGTAATAGGCGCTGTCGGGAATTTTGGCGAGCGGGTGCCCGGGGCCTTCGCTGGACAGGGTGAGGCGGTCGAAATAAGTGCGGCCACTATAGAGCGAGGGCTGGGTGTCCAGATAGTATAGGACGTTCAGGGAATGGAAGCCGGCGGCCAAACCGATCCAGCCGCTCAGGTCGCGCGGGCTGTGGTCGCCATCGTTATCCACGACCAACTGGCCGTCGAGGTAGAGCTTGCTGCCGCTGTCGGAATTGAGAGTAAAGGCGTAGAGGCCGGCGGCATCCACTTTTAGGTAGCCGGAATAATTGAAGGCGTAACCGTTGCGGCGTTGCCGGGGCGTGAGGTCCAGGCCGTTCACGGCACCGGAGGAAACGGGGGTGAGGGCGGCGAAGTCCGGCATGGTGGACCAGTTGATTTCGTTGTCGTTATCATGGGCGGTGGCGGATTGATAGTAGGCGAAGTTGAGGCCGTTCACCGTGCCGGTGACGGGCGAGGCGGCCTGAAGGGTGGCGGTGGCCGGAGTCAGAATGATCGGCGCATTTGTCTGGTCGAAAAGGTCAATGATGGTCAGCCGGGCAACCGGGGTGGAGACCTGCCCGATGGTGAGCAGTTTTTGACGGGCTTCCGGGGCGATGTCGTAGGCGGTGGCCACAACGGGGCCGGTGCAGTCGGCGTTGGTGAAGACGTCAATTTGATAGGCAAATTGGGGTGAGCCGGTGGGCGGGATTTCCCATTGGACGAGGAGTTGGTCGCCGGCAACGGTGGCTTTATGGTTGGTGACGAGGATGGGGTCCAAAGGTTGTTGCTCGGGCTGGCTGAGATACAGGGTGGGCGAGGTCTGGCCGACGGTGAATTCACCTTTGTAAACGCCGTTGGTTTTGCAGGTTTCGTAGAAGACGGCGGAGTTGGATTCGATCAACCCGGTGTTTTCAATGGCGCTGGGGCTGTGGACGAAGATATGAAAGTTGGTGGAGCTGTGCCACGCGCCGTTGTAGTGGTAATAGGAGCCGCGGTAGTCGGTGCGCTGGGGTTGGTCGCCGGCGACGTTTTCCTGGAAGCCCATGGAGCCGCTCACGCCGATGACGGAAAACGGCAGTTGCACGGAGGCCATGTGATGCCAGATGCCGCCAACGGGGTCGCGCATCCAGGTGCCGGCGTAGCCGAGATGAGGGGTGCCGTCGAGCGGCCGCCAAGTGCGAAGGACCATGCGGTACCAGACATTGGTCTGCCAGCCGGTGTAGAGGCCGGGCGAACCGAGAATGGTGCCTTCGCCAATGGTTTGCATGGCGAAGGTATTGGAACTGGTGTAGATCGAGGCAATGGTATCGGAAATATTGACGGGGTGGCTGAGCGGCCAGAAGCTCCAGTTGATCACGTGCTTTTTGGTGACGGGGCTGGGTTCATTGGGATTGGGCAGGGCGAGGCCGTTGTAGAAATAGCCGCTGGTGCCCTCGCTGCTGATCCAAGTCTGGCTCCACCAGGTATTATAATAGCCATACCAATAGGGCCAGCGGACTTCCTTGACCACGATGTCGGAGCCTTTCGCGACATCGCTGAAGTAGGAGTATTCGGCCCGTACAGAGGTGGAGAATAGGCTGGCGATGGCGAGCAAGCCCAGCAGGTGGCGGATAAGCATGGATTGGATATTCATAGCCTTGGTGGCGGGCGAAATTTAGCAGATTGGATTTGCGGCGGTATCCCACATTCGGGGGGCTGGAATCAATCCAATCAAACACCCGAAAATCACCACTAAAATTCCCCGGCCATTTCGCCAGTATGGTGAGGCGGAGCTACCGCCCCGCTGCCCGGTGCAGCGAGTGGGCTTCGCCGCCGGCTTTAGGCGTCCGTTCTATCAAAATGACAGGTGCGAAGTAACCGGATCCTCTGGTTTTTCATCCTTCCAAAACCGGTCTTTTTTTGCCAAAAGCTTTTCTGGGCGGTTTGGCGGCTCTTTTTGCCCGAGGATTTTGCTCGCCGCTGACGCTGCATTTTGTATTTTGAATTCATATATATGGAACCACAAGGCGATATCGCACTGATTGGTCTGGCCGTGATGGGTCAGAACCTCATTCTTAACATGAACGACCACGGCTTCACCGTCGTGGCCTACAACCGGACCACCGAGAAGGTGGATCATTTCCTGGCCAATGAAGCCAAGGGCACCAAGGTGCTCGGCGCCCATTCCATCCAGGAAATGGTGGCCAAGCTCAAGCGTCCGCGTCGCGTGATGATGCTCGTCAAGGCCGGCAAGCCGGTGGACGAATTCATCGAACAGCTCATCCCGTTCCTTGAACCCGGCGACATCATCATTGACGGCGGCAACTCCCTTTTTGACGACACCAACCGCCGCCAGAAATACGTCGAGAGCAAAGGTCTGCTGTACATCGGCACCGGCGTTTCCGGCGGGGAAGAAGGCGCGCGCAACGGCCCGAGCATCATGCCCGGCGGTTCGCCGGCGGCCTGGCCGTTTGTGAAGGAAATTTTCCAGGCGGTTTCCGCCAAGGTTGAGGGCGGCGTGCCCTGCTGCGACTGGGTGGGCGAAGGCGGCGCGGGTCATTACGTCAAGATGGTTCACAACGGCATTGAGTACGGCGACATGCAGCTCATCTGCGAAGCCTACAACATCATGAAAAACGGCCTCGGCCTGAGCGCCGACGAGATGCACACCGTTTTTGCCGAATGGAACAAGGGCGAACTTGATTCCTACCTGATCGAAATCACCCGCGACATCCTCGCCAAGAAGGACGAGGACGGTTCGCCGCTCGTGGACAAGATTCTCGACACCGCCGGCCAGAAGGGCACCGGCAAATGGACGGTCATCAATTCCCAGGACTTGGGCATTCCTATCACCCTCATGGCCGAGGCCGTTTATTCCCGCTGCGTCTCCGCGCTGAAGGACGAACGCGTAAAAGCCTCCCGCAAGCTCAAGGGCCCGCGCCCCGCGCTGACCAGCATTGCCTCCAATCCCGAAAAGAAAAAGGCTTTCATTGCCGACATCATGAGCGCGCTCTACGCCTCCAAGATCGTCAGCTATGCCCAGGGCTATATGCTCATGCGCACGGCCGGCAAAGATTACGGCTGGAACCTGAACTACGGCGGCATCGCTTTGATGTGGCGCGGCGGCTGTATCATCCGGAGCGCCTTCCTGGGCAAGATCAAGGAAGCCTACGATAACAATCCCAAGCTGGCGAACCTGCTGCTGGACGACTATTTCCGCGGCGAGATCAAGAAATCGCAGAAGGGCTGGCGCAACATCGTCTCCACCGCCGCCAAGAAGGGCATTCCCGTGCCCGCCTTCAGCACCGCGCTGGCGTTCTACGATCAATACCGCTCGGCCGTGCTGCCCGCGAACCTGCTCCAGGCGCAGCGCGACTACTTCGGCGCCCACACTTACGAACGCGTGGACAAACCGCGCGGCGAATTCTTCCACACCAACTGGACCGGCCGGGGCGGCACGACCTCCAGCAGCACGTACACCGTGTAATTAGCCGGAAAGTTACGGATCAATCATTTAAGGCGCGGAGCAATCCGCGCCTTTTTTTTCACCACGAATGGGCACAGTCTGTAAACCCGAATCAGATGCCCATATAATCGCATAAACCCCTGTAAACACAAGGATAATTCGCCATTACTCGCCACTATTTTTCATAATTTTCGGGTGCTTTAACTGGCACTTTCACTGACAGTCGGTTCCTTGCGCGTCCGGTGCTTTTGGGGAAAGCCCTGCCTCCAGCGTCAGCTCTTGCAGAGCTTCTATAGCGGACGGGAGATTCTCAAGATATGCTTCTTTCTCTTGAACGTTTTGGAGACTGTTAAGCTCGCTGCACTCCTTGGCGCTTAAAATTATTTTTCGCTTAAATTCCTTTCCAAGCGATTCGTTTTTCAGCGTCAAATCCATTTCCATTGTGGCAGGCTTTGAGAGGGTAAATTGTAGATGTTTTCCCGTCATGTCCTTGAGTTCAATTTTCCCCGTCGTGTAATTGAATTTCTGCAAACGATGTGTTTGCTTAAAACGAAGGCCCTTAACGGCTTCAAAATCGAGGTGGCCTGCCGCACAATCGGCGCGAAGTCTTGGCTGTGCAACGACGGGCACAGTATATTTTACGGATTTTTGTATGGTGCCTATTGCGTGCAAATAATCTTGCCAGAAGTTCATGACGTTAATTAGGACTTCAAGCACATCTCTTTCAGTGCCGTTCGCCAATTTTACCAAGACAATCTTTTCAATCCAAAAAAACGGACCTTGTGCGTCCAGGTATTCAGTATTCACCAACAGTTCAAAAATTTGTGCGGCATTGATAACCTGTGGACTCCCTCGCGTAAGGGTCGAATGTTTCGAGGCATTTACAATATCGCCAAGCAGGCTGTAATCAGGGCAACGGCTGTTGACCATTTCCCATGTCAGGTTATAAGGGGATGGCAGATGCTCTCGAAGATGATAGAGAGGAGTCGCCGCATTTATTGCAGCGTGAATATCCCGGCTTCGTCCGGCTTTATCAGAATTCTTGACGTTGAGATAATCTTCGAGGGATCGAACGACGTGCTCGTAAAAATGGGTGGCAAGATCGTCAAACATTTACGCACCTGAACTTTCCAATAAGCAGGGATTTTGTCTGCATCAGTGGATTTTACATTTAATCGAAAGACTTTGCCAGCTTTGGCTGGCGCGGGTTTAGGGACGGCGGAAATTTAGGAAATCATTTAAGGGGTGAATCAACAATCCGCAAACCGCGCAATCAAATAATGGACGGTTCATCTGTCGCTCTCTGCCGCCGCGACGGGCGGCAATTTTCAACCAAACACTTTCCTTTCCGATGTCGGAAAGGGCGCGAAGCGTTAAAGCCAGCGCAGCGGTGAACGCATGGTGTCCAGAGGCAAAGCCTCTGGTGGCGGGGTTTGGGGACGCTGCAAGTCCCCAACAAAGCAAAAGCGGCTGAACCCGGAATGGTTCAGCCGCTTTGATGTTTCGGGCGGTCAATCCTCGTCCGGCATCATTATTGTGATGGCCGGTTCCGGTGCGTCCATGTCGAGGGGGCCGCACATGGCAACCAGTTTGATAAGGCGCGGGGCGCGGTTGTCGTTGCGCACATACAGCGCAAACGGCAAGCGGGCCTGTCCGGGCTGCGTCTTGCGGATGGCAAAGCGGAGCATCCAGACAATATCCCAAAGGCGTCCGGCTTCGTCCTGGCCGGTCACGTCCGGCGGCACGGTCACATAAGCGTCAAACGCGGTGCGGGTGATGAAAACCGGAAAGCGGATTCCGGCTTCCTGCGCGGTTTTCGTGATTTCAACCTGCACGCCGTCGGCAATGGCTTGGGCGCGGGTGTAACTGTAAACGATACTTAACGGGTCATTATTCATGGTGATTTTGTGTTGTGGTGGTGAAAAACGCCGCCTGCGCTGCCTCGGCAAGCTGCCGGGCGTGGTCTGCTTCGCCGCGTTCGCGGGTGATGCGTTCGCCGTCCAGCCCGGTTTCGGCAATCAGGTTGAACGTGTCCGGCGTGAATCCGAATTCATGCTGCGGGACAGGCAAGCGCCGTCTGTTTCGTTTCATGGGGTTAGGCGTAAAAATAACCAAGAGCGCGAAGTGATGAAAAATTGCCGTTGCCGATTACCACATGGTCTAGCAATTCCATTTTCAAAAGCTGACCGGCGCGGATTAGGTCGCGGGTAACTTTGATGTCTGCCTCTGACGGGGTGCTTTCGCCTGACGGGTGGTTGTGCATGACAATCAACGCACTGGCGGCGGTAACGATGGCGAGCCGGAACACTTCGCGGGGGTGAACTAAAATTGTGTCCATCGTGCCGATGGAAACGATTTGATGCCCCTTGACGCGGCGGCGCGTGTTCAAAAGCAACACGGCCAAACATTCGCAATCCGGGTTAAAATGCGGGTGCGTGGCAATGTGCATCCGCCAATAATCGGCGGCTTTGTCGGGTGTCTCGCACTGCTGCAAGTTCTCCGGCGTCGGACACTCGCGCAAGCTGGTCACTTTGTATTCATACGGACTGGCGGCAAACCTGAACGGTTTAACGATTGATTCCAAACCGGGCAAAACAGGTGTCGTGTTCATGGCGGGTTCTCCGGTTAGGCGGGTTTCTGGTCGGCGGCAAAATAGCTGCCGTAACGCTTGCGGGGGTCATAGGTCGCCCGTTCGTCGGGTATCGTGCCGCAAGGGTGCTGCCATGCCTGCCGGGTGTTGTTCCAATGAAAACCAAGCTCGGCCAAAACGCGGGTGACGGTCGGCGGCTGCTTGTCGGAAAACTGAATCCAAACCCATTTGCCAACCACTTCGGCAATGTCAAAAAAGTTCGGTGTGTCAGTGCGGAGCAACGCAAGCAGTTTTTCGGTTTCCATCTGGCGGTTTGCCCGGCGCAACTCCATGTTAATTTTTGGTCTGTTCCCCGTGCTCGTGCTCAACTGTTCGGGACGGCTCTGAGCCTTGATCTGATTTTTGTTTGTATTCGTTTTCATAGTCTTTTTTTTGTGCTCTGCTGTTCGGTCCGGTCTTTCGCCCTTCACGAAAAAAGCCCGCGTAGCAGGGCGGCCAGTGGAGGTCGCCTTCAGGAGGAACCACGTCCGGCCCCCTGTGAAGCGGGCTAGTGAGGGCGAAAGAACGAGCCGATGCAGAGGGGAGCACTTGCGGGAAAGGACTTGAAAACGATCCAAAGAATTATTCCACCACTGACTCCGCGAAGCGGGCGAGCCTGGCGTGACTCATGGCTCCCGCATGAGCCATGACAGGGGAGTATAAATCAAAAGTCAAAATGGGGCGCGGGGTCGCGCTGTTCTGACGTATGGCCGGGAGTGTGTAGCGGGGAGCCGTGGCTTGCAGGGTGAAGGGGCAAGCCGAAAGGCTCATCTGCGAAGCACGGACGGGCAAAGGTCAGACTTGAACGGGAAAGGACAAGTGGCACAAGTTGCGCGGTGGCTTGCCACGCTGAAAGCGAGCGGCTGCTTGTGCCTCTTGGACGGCGGGGAAAATATTGGCTGAATCAGTAAGTCCAGGTATCGTGGGCCAGTGGGGAAGAATTCAATTCCTGCCGAACATGACGCCACTGCGGCAGATGCTTATTCATTAGCGCGACAAACCTATCATTGTGATTGCGTTCGATTAGATGGACGAGTTCGTGAACGACAATATACTCCAGGCATTGCACTGGTTTTTTTGCGAGTTCGAGATTTAGGCAAATGCGAGAGGCAGATACATTGCACGCACCCCATTTGGTTTTCATTTTCTTGATATGCCACTGCGAAAGCTGGACACCAACTATCTTTTCCCATTTTTGTAAAAGTGGAATAAGCAGCGCTTGTAATTGCTGGCGATACCAGTCGTTCAATACACGCTGGCGATGTGCGGCGGTGGCATTGGGTCTCGTATGCAATTCAAGCTTGGTAGGACTTTTCAGGACCACTTCGCTTGTTCCCGTGTGTTCGATCACTCTCAGACGAAAACGTCTTCCTAGAAAGTAATGGCTCTCGCCGTTGACCATTTCACGTTTGGATTGACGGGGTTGGTCCTCAAAGCGTGCTTTGTGGCGTTTAATCCATCCAAGTTTGCCAATTACCGCCAAGCGCACGGCATTATCACTGACGGGCAATGGCGCTGCCACACGAACTCGTCCGTTGGGAGGATAAACGCCCAAGTGAAGATTTTTGATGTTCTTTCGGACAATCTCCACTCGCAGACCATTGATGGTGATATGGTGGTGTTCAATACTCATTTTGCTTCTTCACCAGTTCAAGAACTTGTTCCGCAAGAGCTGCATTGTCCTTTAAGGCGGCATTGATTGCGTTTCTGACCTTTTTGACCTTAAACGAATTATCGCGCCATTCATCTTGGCGGCTATCACGGACGGCAAAATCAACTGCTAGAGCCAAAGCCTCGTCCTTTCCTAGATTGTCGTATAGGGAGCGCTTGGCGGGAGTATTAAGAGAATTGGGATATGCCTCAGCGCCCGGCCCGTTTTTCACTTTTTTGGTTAATTGGACAATGTTTTCGAGATACTTCTGGTAATCCAACGCCTCCTGCTTGCGTTGCACGATCAGCGCGTCCAGTAACTCGGACATTTTCTCGTAATACTTTGGATTTATAGGTGACTCATCAATAATGAGCTTGCGCACATTATTTTCAATGGTTTCCGCAACGGCTTCTTTGTTTTTCTTGATGCCGTCCGGCAGCGCCTTCACCGCATCAACCCCGCGTTCAACAATAAGTTGGATGAGTGAAAAATCATCAAAAGCTGAAACCTTTTCGCTTTCCTCCGCTCGGATGTAACTATCAATCAAGTGCCGCATCGCTGGCTCATACTGTTTGAGGTCAATGGCGTCGCCGCTGTGCAACTTCACCTCATTGCGCAGGTTTTCGTAGAAGGTAACTTCTGCTTTTATCGCGGTAGCCTGTGCTTCGCTGTAACCGGCTTCTGCCATCTCACTGGCTAGATTGGCGTAGGCGCGCACCAACGAGGCCGTCAATTTATAGAGCGATAAGCGCTGCGGTTCGTTGGCTTTAAGCTGCTCGGCGTTGCCGGATTCTTTGGATGAAAAATAGCGCAGGTAGGCGGCTTGATCCTTTGGCACTGCAACTGGCTCGCACAAGGCGCGCACCTGTTCCAGCGCGTCTTCCAGCCGTTCCTTCGCTTTGTCCAAACGGTCTTCGAGTAACCCGGCTACGTCTTCCTTGTCGTAACCATCCAGGGCACCAGAAGTATAATCATGCACAGCACCTTCGAGGCTCTTGAACAAATCTTTGTAGTCAATGATGTAACCGTATTCTTTGTCGTCGCCGTCCAGTCGGTTGACGCGGCAGATGGCTTGGAACAACCCGTGGTCGCGCATCTGTTTGTCAATGTAGAGATAAGTGGCCGGTGGTGCGTCAAAACCTGTGAGGAGCTTGTCCACGACAATCAAAAGTTTCATTTGCCCAGGTTCTTCGATAAACTTTTTCTTTACCGCCAACTCGAATTCCTCGGCGCGATTCACCGCCTTCTCCGGGGCCTCATTGAACCAATCCGCCAGCATCTTTTGGTAAATGGCATACTGCCGGAGCTTTTCCGTCTCACCTTCGCCGGATTCTTC
>Ga0364859_10495_pt2 | contig 10172 bp, 7 predicted proteins | sample ExccelAu500001D3_FD_206911 | JGI IMG/M metagenome (GOLD analysis project Ga0364859, IMG submission 206911) | Enriched cells from Trout Bog Lake Hypolimnion, Wisconsin, USA - BchlTB.Aug20.5000.01 .D3 | ecosystem: Environmental > Aquatic > Freshwater > Lake > Hypolimnion/Profundal zone | place: USA...
TCAAGCAGGGGATCACCGCAAACTAGATCTATATTCGTAGGAATTCCCTTGTTGTAGTCATTCGGCGTGGTGATGAAGTCATGTGCGTTGAAGGTCGGTGGCGCATACGGCGACGGCAGACGAAGCTGGAAGTAGCCCCCCAAGCTACACCGTGGCACCAACCCATGACGCTCAAGCAGTTTTTCACTTCCCTTGTTGTTCAGGCCCCCCCAACATCAGTTCGGAAAGGTTCGCCTGCGGGCAGATATCAACTGCCAAGACCCTCTTCTTCGGATACTTCTCGGCATATCGCGTGACCGACTGAAATGCCAAGCTAGTCTTGCCAGTGCCACCTTTGTTATTCCAAAACGCATATTTCAGGTCCATGTTTTTCCCCTTCTTATGTCCATAACGTACTCTTGCGTGTCGATAATAGACATAATAAAGTCTTCTACGGACATTGTAAAGTCCATCGATGACCACCGTTGGCCGGCGGGATTGTGTGTGGTTGGGGTATACGCCAACAGGGCGTCAACAGCGGGCTTCGATCGCGACATTATAGGGTCGATTCCGGTTCTGTCTGACAGATTCTCAGACTGCTCATAGATCTCAACCTGACAGGTTTGACCATAAGCTTGATAACTATCCGCTTCGCGGGTTGGCCTTTTCAGACACGACGAAGTTGCCATCGCTGCGATCCGCACTTCGCCTGCCTGCTCCACCAGCTCGTCGTCCTGCTGCGCGTCCAGCTCCGCCAGCCACTATGCCAAACTCCCCGAGTTCCACAAAGACGCATTCGCCCCTTCATTTCGCACGACTGCGCAAAGCTGCACAGAAGGTACCGCCGCTGGCCAAGCCGTGGGCCTCGCGATGCCCGCGGGCCCATCCCCTGCGCGGGGTCAACCGATATTTCTACATGCCCAGCATGCGTCTCGCCGCTTCAATTTCCTCGAAGCGAGGTGCGCTCATCGGTATTATCCAAGCAGCTAACGCTCGTAGCCCATCGCAGATGCTCCGTGCATTTTTGGATCCGTACACCAATCCGTGTGAGAGGTCATCAGGGAGGGGATCGCGACAGACTGCTTGGTTAAGTTGTCTTGCGCTTTGTGCAGTAATCGATACGAGCTTGTGGGCGTTTGAACCGGTTAGGCACGATTCTGGTGAACCACCTGAATCCATTAAGGTGGATTCAATATTCACTGAGAGATCCTTGTCCCTGAATACGCCAGAGGACACGCGAGCCAAGCCCGTATCGTCATCTCTGACGAGCTGATGTATATGTACGCGACGAAATAAACGCTCTTCGTCGCGTATCGACGTGTTGTCTTCAAAAACGGGAGGTGACATGCGTCAAGAAATATTGCGTAACAGTCGAGCCAAATTGGAAACGTCGCCAGCAGGACCTTGTTGCTCAGTTCCCGCTCTCCTGTCCTTGTAGTAAAACTGCGGCAGCTCGTCAGCCGTAAACACAATCTCCAAGTCCTGTTGATTTCTGTGCCACTCAAGCTGAAGCCCACCGTCCCCCAAAGGGACTACGGAAGGCGCAGGCGAGACCGAGTCCATGATCTGACCAAGAATGGACAACGACTGGATGACTATATCGGAGCCGATCCTTTTCCCTCCATAGGAGTCCCAGTTCTCAGGCAGACTCTGAACCCTCATGAATCCTGATACAGTTGGCCCAACCCAAGTCGGGAGGGGGTTGTCTATCAAAGCGGCCGGAACGAGGTTTTCAGTCACGACGACCCTGTATGCGCTGTTCCCGTAGGGAAATTTGTATAGGCGCACCTTCGGTTTTGACAGCGCCGCCGAGCTAGTCACGGGCTGTTCCCAGCGTGACTCAAACTGGTTCCCTGTTAATGCTGTTGTTGGCTGGAACAGTGGAAGGGCGATTGCCGCCATGCTTAGCTCCTTCTCCCCCAGATCTCGTGCATCTTGGGCGTGGTTAACTCTGCGAACGAGCGTACAATCCACTCTCGACCGAGATCGAAAAAGTCTGAATTCTCACCCGTCTGTCCCCTAGCTGTTAGCTCCAGGATAAACATCGGTACACCATCTGAGAGACGCCTCGCTGACTGAAGTGTTACGTGAAGTCGCCCAGCAAAGCCACCAGTATGATCGACTATCGGAAATCTGGCGCGAAACGTTAGGTCCTGAGCTTGCCCAGGGTAGGTTGATCGAGGCTGTTGCCAAACCGTAAAAACTTCGCCAACATCTGCGTGAGACTCCCAACCGAGGCCGGCCACGATGTGATTGATGTACGTCACTTCACATTGGTTGACACGAATCGTCCCAAGTTGGTTGCGAGACACAAACTCGGCGAACCTAGAGAAATCACGGTCAAACCCCTCGCGTACCCGTTCGTAGCGCGGGTAGCGATCACCATCCCCAACCTTGCGCCAGTTCTTGATAAAGCGGTCTCTCTGAAGCTGGATGAGTTCGGTACCCAGTTCGTCCACAAACCAAAACCGGCTTGGGGGCGCCTCGAACGCTTCAAACTGAATACCAACTACCGGCTGCGGCTGATCCGGAGACTGTTCGATGATCGAAGCAAGCTCACCGTGTTCCTCGGTTGCTGGAAACCTGTCGTAGATTTCCCCCCAGAACAGGCCGAAATGAGCGGTTCGCAATGCTGAAAGTCGATCAAACTGCACAGACAGAACCGTCTCAGCGACTGGAGGGTGGCTGAAGTCTGGTAGATCGGCTGGGCGAACGGTCACCATATGCACCCTTTCGGGTTGGATGACATTGTATTATTGCCCCCTATTTCCGCGATTTCAAGGATTTTTGTCCGGTTACTTCGGATCTGAGGTTACTATAATTGATCGCCCGGCCGGCGTCCCAGATTTCGGCGCACCTAACCAAGCAAGGCCAGAGGGTGACGCCGCATCTAGGAGCCTGCTCTCTCTCGTACTGGCTGCCTAAGCGAGAGTGTGAATTGGGAGGGTGCGGCGATCTTTACTAGTGCGGTATCAAGCAAACGGGAGCAGCCAAAATGGTCCGAAAGGTAAAGGTTGTTGGCCGGCTGGATTCGACAATTCTGAACGCTGAAAATGAAGGGCTTAAGTGTGCAGATTTCGCGACCCTTCTGAACCAGTCCCTCTTGCCCTCAAGAGAACCGAGAATGATCGCTGAACTCAGTTGCCTAATATAGGGATTTGCAGCCACACTCAGCCTTCGCGGCCGCACCTCTCCAAAAAGGGTACGGCCACACTGGCAAGATGAAACTACTGTACCGTGAGGGTGATCGTTCCCGTGTTTGTGATTGAGCCTGAAGTGCCAGTTATGGTCACGATGTAGGTTCCCGCAGTAGTGCCGGGATTGCTGGTGCCACCACCGCCACCACTGCTTCCGCCTGCACCACCACCGCAAGCGATTACACCACCGGTGAAGGACACAAGGAACACCAGCATTCCGAGCATGGTTCGCCAACTTCGCCGACGCGCTGGAATGCCGAGCAACAGGATGCATGCAAGAGTCGCACCACCCGCTGCATACCAAGGAACTCCTGGGCGTTTGGGGTGTGCAAGAGCCGCGCTGGTAGCTGCCGTGGTGAAAATAGTGAGGGTGGCAGTCCCTGCTGTCGTGCCGGCAACACTCACCGGGGTAGTCGAGCCGAAGGTAAATGAGGGCAGATACTGGGCGCCGGATGGATTGGCCGTAATAGCTGCCGTCAACGCCACGCTACCCGTGAAGCCCCCAATAGGCGTCACTGTGATTGTGGATGTGTTTGCCGCGGTTGCGCCTTTTGTAATAGTGGCTGCCGTGCCGCCGACCGTGAAACTGGCGCTGGTTGCAGTCGTGACAGTGACGGTGCTAGATCCCGACGCAGTGTTGTAGATCGAAGAACTGGACGAGTCTGGTGTGTAGCTCGCGGCCAACGTGTCGCTGCCCGTGGCCAGCGACCCAGCGGGGATGCTGATGGTCGCGCTACCACTGCTAAGCGTTGTTGCTACAGAGGAGTAACCGCCACTGGCCAGCGTAACCGAACCTGTCGGCGTTGCATTGCCGCCGACTCCGCTAACTCTAACCGTCACCGACAGCGATTGCGCTGTCGTAATGTTTGATGACGACGGAGTTACCGTAAGCGTTGGCGTTGCCTTGCTAACGGCCAGTTGGACGGTTGCGGTAGCCGTTGTGTAGTCGGTGGTGTCAGTTGGCGTGAAGGTTACAGACAGCGTCTGTGATCCTGCGCTCAGCACGGTTCCAGCAGTCGGGGAGTAGGCGAAAGCTCCTGCCACCGTGGTGGAGGCGTTCAACTGTGTCGCGCTCAACGCGGTGCCGTAAGTGATCGCAGCCGGGGTCGGCCAGGTGATCGTCGGCGCGGCTTTATTGACGGTTAGCTGGACTGTTGCGGTTGCTGTTGTGTAGTCGGTCGTGTCGGTCGGGGTAAAGGTGACCGAGAGCGTCTGGGAGCCCGCCGTCAGCACGGTGCCGGTTGTCGGAGCGTAGGCAAAGGTGCCCGCCACAGTCGAGCCGTTGTAGCTAGCGGTGGCATTGAGTTGGGTTGCACTCAGAGCCGTGCCATAAGTAATCGCTGCGGGCGCCGTCCAGATGATGGTGGGAACTGCACGGTTGACTACCTGACTCAATGCCACAGCACTGCTTGTGGTAAAAGGGCTGCTCGTGGTGGGCGAATACACCGCAGTAACGCTATGGGTACCAGCCACCAGGGTGCTAGTAACGTACGTTGCGGTCCCGCCGTTCAACGCTACCGCCGAACCTACGGGATTTGCGTCCACGATAAACTGTACCGAGCCGGTCGGCGTTGCCGTGCCGCTGATAGCAGCCACAGTTGCTGTGATCGTCACAGACTGACCATAGGTGGACGGGTTCTGTGAGGAGCTCAGAATGGTGGTCGTACTTATTGTTCCGCTCGTGGCTGTGCCACTGAGGAAGATTGTCTGTTTTGCGTTGGGCACATTCAGGTTGTTGTCTGTCAACGTCAGGGAACCGCTGATGCTGCCCGCCGACATCGGAGTGAAGCTGATCGGCAGTGTGCATGACGCACCGACCGCCAGCACCCATGAAGACGACGCTGTGCTTCCGATCAGCGGACATGCCGTTGCCACGGAACTGTCCAAGGTGAAGTTCGTCGAGATGCTTGGATTATTCCCACTCGCCAGGACCGGGAACGTCAGTGGCATGTTTCCGCTGTTCGCCAAAGTTACTGTCTTCGGACTATCGCTGCTCGTTGAACCAACAGGCGTCGACGCAAAGCTAAGGCTCGGTACATCTGCCAAATCCAGCTTCACCACGTGGTTGTTGAGACTGTCTGCGACAAAGACATTGCCGCTCGGGTCAACCGTAACGCTCGTGGGGGCATCGAAGCCGCTCCCCAACGCGTTGGCCTTTGTGTAACCGCTCGCCACCAGAATTTCTTCCATTGCATTGCCACTGGAATCGGCGACGAAGATGTTTCCGCTCGGGTCCACTGCAACGCCCATCGGAGTATTGAAGACGTTTCCTAGTTGCTCGACTTGGGTGTAGCCGCTCGCTTTCGTAATCTCTTTCACGGCATGATTGCCGGTATCCCCAACAAATAAGTTCCCGGCTCCGTCTACCGCAATCCCTTTGGGAGCATTGAAGCCGCTACCCAGCGTGTTGACTGTCGTGTAGCCGCTCGCCGCAAGAATCTCTTTTACCGCATTGTTGCCTGAGTCTGCTACGAACACGTTTCCAGCTCCGTCTACCGCAACGGCTGATGGAGCGTTGTATGTTCCGCTCAGAGTTTTATATGGGGCGGAACCGCTCGCGACTAGGATCTCTTTCACCGCATTGCTACCTGAGTCGGCAACGAAGACATTTCCGGCACCATCCACCGCTACCCCAGTGGGCTTGTTGAAACCGGTGTGAAAGATAGAGTTGACAAACTCACCCACTGCACTCAGCTGTTCCACTGCATTGTTGCCGTAATCAGCGACGAATACGTCTCCGCTCGCGTTCGTCGCAACCCCCATTGGAGAGATGAAGCCACCGCCGATTATGCTCTGGCCGGCTGGAAAAAATCTTACTTGCGAAAGGGCGCCTGTGCCGGATATGTACTCGGTGGCCTTAACAAAGCCGCCTCCGTCCAACAACAAAATACCGCCCATGCGCAGCCCGGGGGCTATCGGCGTAAAGGTGAAGTTCACTGTGTAAGTTTGCCCGGCTTTATATGCCGTACCCACGGAGCAGGAACCACCTGGGGCGAAGTTGAAGTCGAGATTCGGCGATCCCTGGGTCACTACGCTGATCGAGTTCAGGGTGAAGTCGCTCGGCAGCGAAATCGTAGCTGTTTGGGTTCCGATCACAGGAGGCGAATCCACTGTCATCGTAAAGACTCTCGAAGTGAATCGTCCAAGTGAATCTTGTAGGCCGATGGTGAATGAAGCCATTGCGGTTCCACCAGGCACTGTAGGCACGCCACTAATTGTGCCCGTACTGGGGCCTAGTGTGAGTCCAGACGGTAAAGTTCCCGCGACCAACGACCATGTAAGGCCAGAGCCTCCTGACTCGGCAAGGGTGGTTGAGTATGTCTGCCCGCTGGTCGCAATTGGCAAGTTGGATGAAGTCAGAATCGCTAGGGGCGCAAGCACTGTCATGTTTACGGGAACCGTGACGGGACCAGGACCGCCCGATACGTTTGTAACATTCAAAGAGATTGAGCCGGAGTAGGTGCCAGGCGACAGACTAGCAGGGTTGAAACTCACGCTGAGAGTCTGCCCCGCTGTCCAACTGCCACTTAACTGCCCGCCAACAGTCAGCCAATTCCCGCCCGATTGTGTGTTAACCGTTGCTGTGCCCTGAGCGCTTGGAATCCCTGCCACCTGAACTAAGAGCCCGGCAGAGGAACCCGCGTCCCCCTGTGTAAAGGAGGGCGCAAACGCTGCAGGTGTCGGGGCTATCCCGCCATCGGCGTATACCTGAAATGTCCCACTAGCCGTAGCTGAGCCGCCTGTTGCTTGATTGGGGTTTGTTACCTGGACTGTATAGCTGCCTGCTTGCGGAGGAACAAAGTTGGTCGCAATGATCTGCGTCCACGGCTCAAGGGCATTCGGCGCCTGCAAGATGCCAATAGACTGACTGCTCCCGCTGACTTGGAAGGTTGATTGATAAGAGAATCCGGTACCGCTTATTACGAACTCACATATGAAATTAGGCGTACATGGCGCCCCCGTACTTCCATAAGAGCCCTGGACGTTCGTCACGGTCGGAGGCGGCAAAGCAATGCTGAACGATCCAATATTACTTGGCATCGTGTAAGGTGCATGTACTTGAATCTGCCAGTTTCCGGGCGAGAGTTGAGAGCCACCTGCCAAAATGAACGGCGATCCCAACCCAGGCTGAAGCGCCACTTGAAGTTCTGTAGGCGAGACGTAGACCGTTGGTTGCTGGGCATACTGTACAAACAATTGGGATTGCTGCTGGAAGCCAGTTCCAGTCACGGTTATCGTCTTTGCACTGCCGTCTGAAACAATCGTTGGCGTGACTGATTGTATTGTGGGCTGAGGGAAGTAGGATGTGACACACAATTGCTGCACGTCCGACTCCTCATTTGCATCAGTTACTTCGACAACAAAAGTACTCGGGACAGATCCGCGAGGCGCCAAGCCTGCCCCGTTCAGGCATTCGTTCGGGGCACCCGTTGCCCCAGACAAAGAGCCGGAGCTACTGACGTTGAGGTTAGAGTCTAGGTGTCCGCTTAGGACAGTCCAAGTCAATGGAGCCTTGCCACCACTCGCAGCCAATTGCTGAGTGTAGGCTTGTCCAACGGTCGCCTGGGGTAAGGTTGTGGTGCTGATCGTAGGCCCATTACCATCGCTGTTCACAACCCATGATTGCGAACTGGTAGTTGAGTTGTTTTGCGAGTCGGCCACCTGGACAACAAAGCTATAGGTTCCTGCCTTCGTAGGTGTTCCGGTGAAATTGAGGGAGCAGCTTCCAGTACAGCCCGGTGCAGGTCCTGCGGTGATTCCTGGTGGTAAAGAACCATTGACCGTCCATGTGAATCCTGTCTGAGTGCCCCCTGCTGCTTCAAGGTATTCGCTCGAACTCAACGGCGTGCCAAGCACAATTGGCTTTAGTAACGGAGGTGTGTTCTGTGAAGAATCGTAGATCCGGAGCAATGTCTCGTTTGTTGTTACCGTGATAGTCAAGCTGCCGCTCAGCCCTGTCGAATCTGTCGCAGTCAAGACGATATTGAATTGTCCGAGTGTCGTTGGCGATCCACTGAATGCCCCCGCTGAGCTCAGTGATGCCCCAGGCGGCAACCCCGTGGCAGACCATGTGTATGGTGCTGTGCCACCAGTTGCAAAGAAGTTCATCCCTGCGCTCTGATATAGAGGATTGCCAACTATCATTTGCAAAAGGCTGTTGTCCAAGAGCTCAACATCCACGCCCTGACGCCAGTTCATTGTGAATGTCTGCTGTGCCAGTCGGGAATAGGAATCTGTCACCGAAACGACAACTGTCAATGCGCTATTTCCAACAATATTTCCGACAGTCCCATTGACTACACCTGTAGAACTATTCAGAGTCAGCCCAGAAGGCAGTGCATTCGGATCCACAGTCCATGTCAGTCCAGATCCCCCGGATGCCTGCAACGTCGTCGAGTATGCCTTTCCTGAGAAGGCGTCCGGCAGTGGCGAGGGGGTTGTAATAATCAACGGCATCCGAACTGTCAGTGTCACTGGGACCACTACCGGCGAGTTCGTTGCCTGCGAAGACGTAAGGGTGATTGTTCCGTTGTATACACCCGGAGACAGTCCAGTAGGATTGAATGTGACTGAGACTGTCTCCGGTGCAGTCCAACTGTCGCTTGCACCGCCATCAATCGTCATCCAAGCGCCGCCCGATTGCTCAGATGCAACCGCAGTGCCGAGCATCGGGCCCCCAGAATTATTCCTCACAAGAAGGCCGAGGGTTGCCGGCGCAGTGCCTTGGTTGAAAACCGGCGCAAATGATGTCGAACTGACGGTGAGCTGACCATTAGGTTGCGACGAGACATTAAATGCAGCCATAACGAACTGGTTTTGATTCATAACGACAGAACAACTGCCGTTTCCTCTGCATGCCCCGCTCCACCCTCCTAAGGTGTAATTCGTGCCAGGAGTGCCATTCAGCACGACTGCGGTGCCGCTCGGATAGCTTGCACTGCACGTATCACCCAGGTTTGTGCAGCTGATCTTTCCATCTGTACTCGTGACCGTTCCGGTACCGCTAACGCCCAAAGTCAGCGTATAGTTAGCGCTCAGGTTAAAGTTTGCGATCACCGTCTGTGCGCCAGTCGCAGAGACTGTGCAGGAAGCGCCTACACAGGCGCCGCCCCACTGCAGGAATTGTGAACCTGTTGACGCCGCTGCAGACAGCGTTACGGCCGTGTTCGCTGGAAACGATGCTAAACAGACTCCCGGACAGTTGATCCCGGAAGGCGTGCTCGTTACTGTACCTGCTCCGCTGCCTTGAAACCCAACCTGAATTTGGCCAGGAGACTGAGACGTGGAAAAGGTTCCAACATTCGACCACACGCCTGGCGAATAGCCCGTGCCAGCCAGCGCATGAACCTGCCAGAAGTATGTCGTACCTGGCGCAAGCGTGTTGGTAGCAGACGTGTAACCAGTTGCGTTCGCGCCAACGGTCAGGTTGATAAGACAGGACGAACTGCAGTTTGGAGAAGTCGGATCTGTCGGCAAAGCGGATCGCTGAGTCGCAACGAGGATTCGATAACCCGCATTGTGTGCGACTTGAGACCATGAAAAAGTGCCCACGGGTGAGATTGTTGATCCAGATATTTGTACGGCATTCAGAGTGGGGGGAGAGAGTTGATTACTCTGCTGCGACACAAAAGTGACAGTGACACTCTTGCTAGAGTCCATGCTCACGGTGCAGGTGCTCGTAGTCTGTGTGCTACACCCGCTCCATCCGGAGACAACCATTCCCGCATCTGGCTGCGCAGCTAGGGTAACGGATGCATTTGAAGGGAACGAGTAAGAGCAATTAGCTCGGCATGATATCCCCTGTGGAGTGCTGGCAACCGCGCCGGTACCGCTCCCAGCAAAGGTGACCGCGAGGGTAGAACTTTGCGGGGCTGGACTGACGGTGACGGTTGCCATCCCGTACTGTTTTCCCGTTGCGATGTTGCCGGCCACGAGTGGGAATGCCAAGGCACCGCTCTGCGCCCACTTATGGGCGACACCGAACCAACCCCTTGC
>Ga0364859_10922_pt1 | contig 10133 bp, 10 predicted proteins | sample ExccelAu500001D3_FD_206911 | JGI IMG/M metagenome (GOLD analysis project Ga0364859, IMG submission 206911) | Enriched cells from Trout Bog Lake Hypolimnion, Wisconsin, USA - BchlTB.Aug20.5000.01 .D3 | ecosystem: Environmental > Aquatic > Freshwater > Lake > Hypolimnion/Profundal zone | place: USA...
GGATCAAAAACCAGTGACTTTCCTCAAAGCTAAAGGATCAGATAATTCATGGGTTCGCCTGGATGGGCTGGTTGACGCAAACTTGATAATAAGCGAGTTCAATAAACTCAGTTCCAAATGAGGTTCAGAGGTTTGACTTATCGCCAATTTGGTGCGATTCATAGTCAATATTTTCATAAGCTATCTGCTACTTATTATTAATAGTAGTAGATTGAGGAGCCTGACATGAGTTCCTATACTTTGACCATACAGACTGGTCATAGTCATTTGCAACGTCTGGTAATCTTGCGTTGCATCGCGGTTGTTGCACAGCTCGTCACTCTTGGATTGGTTTACCGATTCCTCGAAATGAAATTGCAATGGTTGCCCATGATTGTTGCTATTTTTTTTCTAGCTGTGCTGAGTTTTCTGACTTGGATCCGCTTGAGAAATAGCAAACCGATTTCCAATGCCGAGTTTTTTTCCCAGCTTTGTGCGGACGTGCTCGTTCTGTCTGTGCTGCTCTACTTCAGCGGAGGATCAACCAATCCTTTTATTTCTCTGTTTCTGCTCCCCCTTGTGATCGCCGCAGCAACCTTGCCGCACGGCTATTCTTGGGCTATGACCGGCATTACCACTGGCTGCTACACACTTTTGATGAAATACTATATTCCTCTACCCATGAAGCATGGAACTCAAATGGAAAGTATGCCCGGCATGGATATGTCCGATATGGATGGCATGGACATGGCAGCTTCTATGCATGCGGACAGTGCATTCAATATGCATGTGATAGGGATGTGGATGGGGTTCGTTATTAGTGCAGTAGTCATCTCTTTTTTTGTAGTCAGGATGGCTTATACAGTTCGCCAACGTGATGAGACTTTAGCCAAGGTTCGCGAGGAAACCCTGCGCAATGAGCGTATCGTTGCTCTTGGTATACAAGCCGCTGGAGCAGCACATGAAATGGGAACACCGTTATCTACCATGGCAGTAGTAATTGGAGAGCTAATGCGAGACCAAGCTGTTTTGCCAGAATGGCGTGATGATCTTGCCATACTTGAAAGTCAGGTTCAGGCATGTAAACGCATCCTCGGTAAATTACTTGCCAAAGCACAAGACAGTGAGACGGAGGCATTGCAGTCAATAGAACAGTTTCTTGCCGGTACACTGGATGAGTGGCAACTGTTACGCCCTACCGTTCATTGTGATTACCAAGCTATTGGTTCTCAACCAGCTCCTCAGTTGAAAATAATGCCCGCATTGCGTTCAGCGTTACTCAATCTTCTTAATAACGCAGCCGATGCCTCCCCTGACAAAATCGATATTGAAGTAAATTGGAATGACAATAACGTGATACTCAAAATTCACGATCATGGAGAGGGGCTAACTCAGGAAGCATCCGCCCGAGCAGGTTCGGCATTTTTTACTACCAAAAAGGAAGGAAAGGGATTGGGGTTGCTTCTAGCCAATGCAACAGTGGAACGTATCGGGGGCACGGTACGTTTATTTAACCGTGAAAATGGTGGTGCAACAACAGAGGTTATTTTTCCATTACCTTCACTACCAAATAAATGTAATATCTAAAATACTGTGTGATCTCAAAAGCTTAATTTGATATTAGCATGTATGAAATTCTGAAGCAGACATTCGTGTAATCTGAACTGACAACTATTTCAGAAAAGTACACTGCCTTCTGTGGAAGAAAACCAAAAGTCTAACGCAACAACTTCGACAGCCTGCTTTTGGCCGATAGGGTGAATTCGCCAGTGTCCGCTTCGGAGCATCCAAAATATCACATTTTTTATGGCGGCACGTAAAAAATTGCTAAAGCTAAAGTCCGCTTGTATGGCACCGAGGAGGGGGCGGTCGGGATGCCCAGTTAGAACTACACTTTGATTCTATCCGCCGCGAACTTTCGTTTCAGTGAAGCGAAGAAATTCTTTGTTGGGTCGAACCCGTACATTTATCTCGGATCATCCCATTCTGGTGCTGGATCTTTAGTAGCCAATTTCAGGAGCAGCTTACCTCCGCGCTCATCGTCGAACAATTCCTGGATAAAATGGTAGGTGTGGTTTACTACATTAATCATCAACGTTTTCATCTCGGCATCATTGAATCGCGACAATTCATTCCAAGGTATTTCACCATACGGTGTACGGACTATGACATCTGAATAGTCTCCGGTTTTCGAGTCAGGTACTTTACCAGCATGTAAATCTTCCAGGATGGAATTTCGAAAACACCTCAATACAATGTGCTTGGCGAGCCGCTGTTGTAATTGAGGATCGGCTATAAATACCTTGATAGCATCGTCTGTATCCGTCATAGGGTAGCCTTATTCTGGTATTGACTGTTGACATTGAATTCGATGACGATGGATATATCCATCAATGCATCAATTCTATTCCTGCCAAGATAATTACACAAAACATGCACCCGAAAAATACTAGCCGATCTGGATTGCACATTGCTGCGCTGAAGTGCTGGACAGGTAGTCGAATTCGATTCTTTTAGGACGCATTTTGGCATTCATGCATGTCAGGAACTGCGTAGCATCGTTGTTATTTCTCCCTAGCAGATATTTCCGGTTCGTTAAGGCCGAGGTTTCCATGAGGGAGCGGTGAGTCCATCATGAGACTCACATTGATATTCAATCCCGCACCGTAAGGGGCAGGATGGAAGTGTGGTAGCTGGCCACGAGATAACAAACAGCATCATGACCCCGCCGAGGGAGAGTACCCCGGCAGGGGTACCTCCATGCCGCGCGGAAATTTCCAACCGGCCCAGCCGTGACCCTCCAAGGATCCCGGCAAGGGGTGTCTCGGATGGTTCCGTCAGGGGCTTTCCATGGAGGCACCTGTAATGAAGTACAAGTACGATGCACAACGCGTCAAGCATGACGCACGAGGGCGCTGGGAACTGGTTTTGTCCGGCCTGGCACCAGCTTTGCAAGATGCCGTGGAGCGGCGGGGAAAGCATGTCCCTTGCCCGGTTCATGGTGGACGGGATGGCTTTCGGGTCTTTCCTGATGTTGATGAAACTGGCGGCGGTGTCTGCAATACGTGTGGCTATTTTGCGGACGGATTTTCTCTGCTTATGTGGATCAACAGTTGGGATTTCGCCCGCACGATTCACGAAGTGGCTGAGCAGTTAGGCAGTGAACCCGCCAGAAGCGTGCGAAGGGAATTGTCGCAAGCATCAGGCTGCGCTACCGATGATGCCACACGCCGCGAACATCTCAATCGCACCTGGCGTGAATCCCTGCCGCTGACGCATCCGGAAGCCGAGCCTGCCCGTCTGTATTTGGCGCGGCGCGGATTGTCTGTATGCGTGCCGGAATCCCTGCGTTTTCATCCTGCGCTGGGCTACTACGCAGACAATCACTTCGTGGCGCGCTATCCGGCCATTGTCGGGCAGGTGACAGGGCAGGGGGGCGAAGCAGTCACCCTCCATCGCACTTACCTGACAGCCAGTGGACACAAAGCGCCAGTCGATGCTCCGAAGAAGTTAAATATTGCAATAAGTTCAGTTAAACATATTTTTCCACTTTACGATGAAATCGATCTGAATAATCTAATACGCCCCATCTGGATCAATGAATTTTAAATAACATTAATCAAAAAAAATAATTCTCAAAAAGCAATATCTTCGCCAAAGGTCACTCGATGCAAGAGTCGATGTTGGTCTCCATAATCTGTAACTGCATAGTGAACAGTTGCACGATTATCCCAAATGGCTAGTGTATTTTTTTCCCATCGTAACCGTGCTTGAAACTCAGGTCGTTCAATACGAGCAAATAGAAATCCAAGCAACGCATCACTTTCTTGTCGAGGTAGCCCCTTAATGCGATCAGTAAAGGTAGGGCTAACATAAAGAATTTTTTTCTTTGTGATCGGATGAACCCTGACAACGGGATGTTCGACGGGTATGTTTTCACCTCTCGCTTTGCGGTATAAAGACTCACCCTCTGATAACTGTTCAAAATACTCTGGCCAACCACTATTTTCAAAACTGTGGACCGCTACTAAACTTTCCAGATAGGTTTGCAAGGGGATTGCCAAAGATTCATAGGCCGCTGAAGTGCTAGACCAAACTGTATCTCCACCTAAATTCGGAACAATATAGGAATAAAGCGCTGTTCCTGTAGGCGGATTTTTTGAAAATGAAATATCGGCATGCCACTGATCCGTATAATTTTTAAATTTATGAGATTTGGATTCAAGTACCTCAATAGCCTTATGTAATTCATGGCGTGGAAAAAATGCCTTTGCTTTATCAGGATCACCGAAGACTTTTGCGACCTCAATGAGTTGATCAGGGCTTAACTTCTGCTCACGAAAAAATAGTACCTGAAACTCAGCAAGTGCCTTACGCAGTTCGTTCTTGGTACTTTCGTCCTTTAAATCATTTAGGTCAATGTTTCGAACTGTCGCACCAATGACAGGAGTGTAAGGTTCGATAAGTAAAGTTTTAAATCCTGGAATAGTATTTTCTAGCCTTGACATGTGAATATCCAAAAATTCTCAATTATTTCTTTTCAGTATTTACCGGAGTTGAGGCGGAAATATCCTGAACTACTGGAGACGAAGCTGCCACTGACGAAACTGGCAAAACCTCTGAAACAGGTGCAGTCACTGAAGACTGTGTTGGGTTTTGTGATGCTTCTTCTTTTTTACCACAAGCAGTTACGGCTAACACTAGCAATGAAATTAAAAAAATGCGATTCATATCGATTCTCCAGATTGACGTATTTGATGGACCAATTGTTAAAACAGAAAATAATTCATAAAATGAACAGGCAAATATTATGTTATAAATTAAATTTACGAACTAATATATTCTGATAACAATAGAAGTTACTCGAATATTGCAACGCATCAATCCCGACATTGGGAATCACTATTTAATATCGTTCTATTTATTTGTAATATACATAGCAATATTCCTTATTTCCAACTTCAAATAACATCAGCGAAAATCAATATTTCCCATATATTTCATAATGTGGTGATAAGTAATTATCAACTTTATAGATAACACTAGGAATTAACGTGCCAACACTACCTAACCTCGATCATTACTGGCTTCCATTTACTGACAATCGTCAATTCAAAAGTATGCCTCGTTTATTTAAAGAGGCTAAGGGTAACTATTACACAACCATTGATGACAGAAAAGTGTTGGATGCCACTTCAGGATTGTGGTGTGTATCAGGAGGGCACGGCAGGGAAGAAATTGCCAGTGCCGTGGCACACCAATTGCGCACTCTCGATTACGCCCCGGCTTTCCAGAGTAGTCACCCGCTAGCCTTTAAGGCAGCCGAGAAACTTGCTGAATTTTTGCCTGATGGACTTGACCGTATTTTCTTCACCAATTCCGGATCTGAATCAGCTGATACCGCTTTAAAGATTGCATTGGCATATCATCGGGCAAATGGAAATCCACTGAGAAACAAACTTATAGGACGTGAGCGTGGATATCATGGAGTTAATTTCGGTGGAATTTCTGTTGGCGGAATAGCTGGAAACAGAAAGTCCTTTGGGAATGCACTTTCAGGTGTAGACCATATTAGACATACTCTAAATATTTCACAAAATGCTTTTACCAAAGGAGTTCCTTTAGAGGGAGGAATTGCGCTTGCCAATGAATTTGAACAACGCATCACTACTCTCCATGATCCATCGACCATTGCAGCATTAATTGTTGAACCGGTTCAAGGCTCAGGAGGCGTAGTTATTCCTCCCGCAGGATATCTTAAACGTTTGAGAGAAATTTGTGACAAGTACGGAATTCTGCTTATTTTTGATGAGGTAATTACCGGATTTGGGAGAGTTGGAACACGGTTTGGTGCAGATTATTTTGGAGTAATTCCCGATATCCTTACCTGTGCAAAAGGCATAACCAATGGAGCCATCCCGATGGGGGCGGTTGCAGTAAAGCGCGAGATTCATGACGCCTTCATGAAGAACAGCCCAAGCAATACAATTGAACTGCCGCACGGCTATACTTACAGCGCCCATCCGATAGCCTGTGCAGCCGCTATTGCCATGCTTGATATTTTCGAGAATGACAAACTTGTCGAACGTGCTGCTGATATATCAAATTATTTCGAGCAAGTCGCACACTCTCTAAAAGGCGCACCTTTTGTAAAGGATATCCGTAATATAGGGTTGATGTGTGGAATTGAGCTTGAGTCAAATCCAGACAATATTGGAGCACGGGGTTTTGCCACCTATCTTAAATGTTATGAACTGGGTGTTCATATAAGATTTACGGGAGATACGATCGCCATTTCCCCCCCGCTCACTATTGAAAAACACGAAATAGACCGAATTTTTAATAGTGTTTTCGATGCACTGACCTTCTTGGGTGCAGAAGGTGAACGAGCACTTGATCCGACTATCTATTTAAAGAATGAACAGCAGTGGGCAGCCCATCAACAGGAAATTCAGCAGCAGCATGCGACTTTAACGGGTTCAGCATAAGTCAATTAATAGAAGACAATAAAATTCAACGCTGATAATATTAAGGGCCGAGTTCTTCCCTTGATATTAAATTGTCATTTTTGGGTTTAATCAAATGAATTGGCTATATCTGGCAATTGCAATTATCTCGGAAGTGATAGCAACATCTGCACTCAAAGCGTCAGAAAGTTTTACCCGACTTTATCCTTCCACTATCGTTATGGCTGGTTACGGATTGGCTTTTTACTGCCTTTCACTCACTCTTCGTACCATTCCAATAGGGATAGTCTATGCAGTTTGGTCCGGAATAGGAATTATGCTTGTATCTCTGATAGGCTGGATCGTTTATGATCAAAAGCTTGATCTGGCAGCTCTGCTGGGTATTGCCATGATTGTATCAGGCGTCATTGTGCTGAATCTATTTTCAAAATCAGTAGCTCACTAATAACTTTGAGTAGTCTATAAAGATTTAATTTACTAAACCAGACAAGACGCTTGTAACGCAGTATGCGTGACAAAATAGGATATAGAGAGGTTTCCTTAGTGCGTCTGGCCTTGCCAGGGAGTGAGTTTAGACTGTAAATATCGCAAACCAATCTCAAGCAAATAGGCAACCAAAGCGATTACCAAAATACCCGCGATCACCATATCTGTATTCAAAAATTGTGATGCTGTCTGAATCATAAAACCCATCCCGCGAGTAGCAGCAACCAATTCCGCAGCCACCAGAGTTGACCATCCAGTTCCAAGTCCAATACGAACTCCAGTCAAAATATCCGGAAGCGCACTCGGCAATACAACAAATTTAATAATCTGCCAGCGTGATCCACCAAGAGATTGAGTAGCCCGTATTCGTATTGGATCAACTTTGCTTACTCCTGCAGCGGTAGCCACAACTATAGGTGCGAACACCGCAAGAAATATAAGCAGTACTTTTGAGAATTCGCCAATGCCAAACCAAATTACGATTAGTGGCAAATAAGCCAATGGAGGAACAGGGCGATAAAACTCAATAAGAGGATCAAGGATAGATTTTGCTGTACGATTTAGTCCAATTGTCAAACCAACCGGAACGGCGACGATAACAGCTACCACTAAAGCAAGTCCAATTCGTGTAAAACTGGCACTTAAATGCTGCCAAAGCGTCGCGTCCATATATCCTGTTGTAGACGCCTCCCATAATTTCAGGATGACTGCTTCGGGACTTGGCAAGTAAAGTGGCTGAACCAGACCGAAATAGGTCACTGCCTCCCAAATTATAATTAGAACCAAGATTGTAAGTGAGCTTATGACAATACTAACCACATGCTTCCAGTCATAGCTAATTTTTCGCTCGACTGGAATCCCGCTCAATTCACTCGAACTATCATCTTCAGGGAGGATCGATGAGTTCAATTCAAACTCAATTCTTCTTGACCTGACCGTTGCTTGAAGAACCATGTCAAAACATGCTCTCTTGTCTTAATGAATGCAGGGTCGGATTTAATTTCACGAGCAGACTCTCCACCAATATAACGCCTTCCATAATCAAGCTTGAGTCGTTCAACAATTCTTCCGGGACGAGGGGTCATTAACACAAGTTCTGTTGCAAGAAAAACAGCCTCTTCGATGTCGTGAGTAATCAGCAAAATCTGTTTGCGGGTTTCGCTCCACACTTTTAACAACAGCTCTTGCATTTGCTCACGAATAAAAGCATCTAGAGCTCCGAATGGTTCGTCCATCAGTAATATTTTTGGATCTGCAGCCAAGGCACGTGCTAACCCTACCCGCTGCCTCATTCCTCCTGACAGTTCCCAAATATGATGATTTTCGTATCCGGCCAGATCAACTAAACCAAGAACTTTACTTGCTGCAAGTTTACGCTCTTTACGAGGCACACCTCTTAGCTGCAAACCAAAGGCGACGTTATCAATCACAGTTAGCCATGGAAGCAAAGCATCATGTTGAAAAATCACTCCTCGTTCAGCACTTGGCCCATTAACCAATTTGCCATCTAATTCTATCTTGCCACCTTTGGAATTAGTAAATCCGGCGACCAGATTTAACAGTGTTGTTTTACCACATCCCGATGGGCCAAGAATGACGACAAAATCATCATTCCTTAATTCAAGAGAAACGTTGTCGAGAACGACATCACTTCCTTTTCGGGAATGGTAATGTGCTGAAACATTATCTATATTCAGATAGCTCATGAGCAGTTTCTTGAATCAGGACTGCACTAGGAATTATCGGGCTTAACAAAACTGTCAGTCACGTATTTTTTATAGTCGGGAAGCAGTAAATCCAATTTACCCTGCGACTTTAGAAATGCGGCTGTATCAGCTATTGCCTTAATAACCGGGCCATTAAGCAGTTTCAACTGTTTATCTTGGACCGGGTAACTATCTCCTGCAAGAAGAACAGAAATATCCTCCTGTTTCGCTCCAGTCACACGGGCGATTTTACTTAGATGTGCAGCATCAGCTGAAAATGCTTTGGGATTAGCGTGATAATCCTTATACTTCCTCAAGAAATCCGGATTCTTTATCGAAAAATCCTCTCTAACGATCCACAAATCATAAGTGGGAGCTCCCCATTTAGCCAAATCAGCAGAACTCGCAAGGAGTTTTCCAGTTTCCTTTATCTTGCCAAGTGCGGGCTCCCAAACATACGCAGCATCAATATCACCACGCTTCCACGCTGCCGTAATTTCCGAAATCCGCAGATTGATAATTTTTACTTTGGAGGTATCGATACCCCAATGTTTAAGTGCAGAAAGCAAGCTGTAATGTGAAGTCGACACGAACGGAACAGCAATTATTTTTCCAGCCAAATCATTTGGTGTTGCTATCCCTGCGCCATTCCGCACAATCAAAGCCTCTGAAGTGCCTAATTCAGCCGCAACAAGAAATGTTTTTACCGGCAATTGTCGACCTGCTGCAGTCGCAACGATGCTAGAACCCACATTGCCAATGTCTACATCACCCGATGCCATGGCACGAATGAGTTCGGCACCATTGTCGAATTTTCTCCAGTTTATTTTTGTTCCGGTGGCCTTCTCGTATTCTCCATCGGCAAGGGCTACTTTTGCAGGCTCGACCCCCGTTTGATAGCCAATAGTCACCTCGCCAGCCCATATAGAGGGAGAGCACAAAATAATCTGCAAACCCAAAATGCATTTACTTAAAAGATTCATAATTTCACGTTAACCCTGAATATGGAAACATCCGCTTGCTCCGATCAACTCGGTGCAAGCGGATGAATGTTACAACTTTGCGCTAAGCGTGACGAAAGCGGATCTGGGTGCACCAGACAGGAGGTTATATGAAGTTCCATTCGGGTCGCTTGCAGGGAACGGGTTGTCACCAAATGCAAAATATTTCTTGTCGAAGAGGTTGTTAATTCCGACTTTAAGTGAAACATCTTTGGCCGGCCCAACTTGTTTCCAGCGATATCCACCGCCCAAATCCCACAAAGAATAGGCGTCTACAGAATTATCATTTACGAAGGTGTAGTAACGCTTCCCAATGTAATTAACTCCAATGTGAGCGAACTCAACCCCGTCATCATACGAGACCTGAGAGCTTCCGTTCCATTTGGGAGCATCCACAACTTGTTTCCCGGATGTGCTGTAAGTCACACCATTGCTGGTAAAGTCATCCTTGTACTGAGAATTATTATAGCTCGCTGAATTACTCCACTTGATAT
>Ga0364859_10926_pt1 | contig 10097 bp, 6 predicted proteins | sample ExccelAu500001D3_FD_206911 | JGI IMG/M metagenome (GOLD analysis project Ga0364859, IMG submission 206911) | Enriched cells from Trout Bog Lake Hypolimnion, Wisconsin, USA - BchlTB.Aug20.5000.01 .D3 | ecosystem: Environmental > Aquatic > Freshwater > Lake > Hypolimnion/Profundal zone | place: USA...
ATTGGTAATGGAGCAAAGCGGAATGAGGGATCTCCCGTAAATTGTCTGTAAATGTGCATATTGTATAAAACTGAAATGGTAACGAAGTTAGGAATCTTTCTGTAAATGTGCAGGTTGCATAAATTCGTAAACTTAATTATAATACTAAAATGATGAAATCTATGAATCTCAAAAATATAGCAATTCTTTGCACAATTTCGGTCTTATTGGAATGGGGTGGAATTTGCCATGCTGCCTCCAGATTAAAACCGTTAAGAGTAGTTGCTTTAATGGATGTTGGCGAATCAAAAGATGTTAAGCTGAGCAACGGACAGACGGTGAAATTGAAACTTATCAGTGTTGAAGAGGTTCGGGATGATCTTCGCAATGCCGTCAGGTCGGCTGCTGTGAAGGTTTCGGTGGATGGTAAAGAAGTCGTTCTTGGTGCGGGAAATTATAATATGCCAATTGAAGTAGGGAATATACAGATAGATTGTCCTGAAATTAAAGGTTTCTTTTTAAACAGTAACTCGCGGACCCCCCGTACAATATCTAAAACTGCCAATTTGAGACTTTGGCCGAAGGGTTCTCCTTTTATCAACCCAGGGACTTTCGTTTACCCATTAAAGCAAGCATGGTTCGGCAGCCTTACACAATCAGGAAACGAACCTACTTATGTTGACTGGGGTGAAAGCCCTGCAAATAAAAGGATATATTACCACTCGGCCCATGATATCGGCGGCGCAGAGGGAATGGATGAAGTAGTCGCCGCAACTGCCGGATTGGTGATTGGGGTGAACAATAAAATATTGGCAGGATATGATACCATTCCTGTTTTTGTTCATAAAGATGCGGTGAGTGTATTGGATGATCGGGGCTGGCTGGTTGAATATCTTCATCTTGACAGCACAGATCCTCAAATCAAACTTGGCGAAAGGGTGAAGCTGGGCCAAAAGATCGGCATGATTGGAAAACAAGGGACCAGCGGTGGTTGGTGTCACCTTCATTTCGAGATCAAGAACAGGGAAAACCTTACAGGAACCTGGAATACGGAAGGAGCTTATGCTTATGTCTGGGAAGCTTATGTACGTCAATATAAACCTGATGTAATAGCAGTTGCAAGGCCACATCACCTGATTTGGGCAGGACAGGAAGTAACCCTCGATGGCAATAAATCCCGAAGTATGAAAGGCAATATTACTTTGTACGATTGGATTTTTACCGATGGAACAACTGCCAAAGGGGCCATTCAGAAAAAGATTTATAATATCCCGGGAGAATACAGCGAAATTCTTAAGGTGACGGATTCAACGGGTAAAGTGGGTTATGATTTTAATATTGTTCAGGTATTGGATAAAGACCCTGCGAAAACAATTCCTACATTACAACCGGCTTTTCATCCTACCTTAAATATAAAAGCCGGAGACCCGGTCACCTTTCTTGTTCGCACATTTAATAGTGAAATCGGGAATGAAGAATGGAATTTTGGTGACGGCACTCCCAATATTAAGGTAAAATGTGAATCGATAAACAAAAGTGATCCAACAAAAGGTAAATTTGCTGAAACTGTGCACAAATTTGCCAAATCCGGCCATTACATTGTAAGCGTCGAACGTTCAAATGAATCAGGATATAAAGCTACAGGACATCTTCAGGTAGTAGTTAATTAAAGAACCACGGAGACACAGAGGAAAAGAAGAGGAACACAGAGAAATGCTTATATTCTTTTTCCGTGAATCTTAGTGATCTCAGTGTCTCCGTGGTTAAACTATAAGAAAGTTAAAGTTATGAAACGAATTAAATCCATCAATGCTAATTTATTACTGCTGCTGCTTTTCATTTCTTTTAAGGTTAGCGCTGCTGTATTGGTCACTGATGTTCGTTGTGAAAACCAGCAGAATCCTTTAGGCATCGATAAATTGCAGCCTTCTTTTAATTGGAAAATCAGCAGTGATCAAAGAGGTACATTTCAAAAAGCCTATCAGATCATGGTAGCTTCCTCACTCCAAAAATTGAATGAAGGAAAAGCAGATTACTGGGATTCACAAAAAATTGAATCAGGATCGAATACTTTCATTGTTTATAAAGGAAAAGCGCTTGGCTCTGCATCAAAATATTACTGGAAAGTAAAGATATGGAATCAAGCGGGTAAAGCGACCTCGTGGAGTGAACCTGCATATTTTGTTACAGGAATATTTAATCAGAATGAATGGAATAATGCAAAGTGGGTAGCTTATGCAGAAATGCCCGATAGCCTGAGAGTAGTCCCCGGTCAGGGAGGCAGTGAACGTGAGGCAAAGTTAGGATTGAAGGCTAAAAAGAGATCAATTGTACCTTATTTCCGAAAAGCGTTTATGTCGAACAAGGATATTGAGGAGGCATTTGTATTTGTAAGTGGGTTAGGGCAATATGAATTAAACATAAATGGGACTAAGACCGGCAATTATTTTTTAACCCCGGGGTGGACTCAATACACAAAGGTTTGTTTTTATAATACATATGATGTCACAAATCAATTACGCAAGGGTGAAAATGTAATTGGTGCAATCGTTGGGAATGGATTCTTTTATGTAAACCGTGAACGGTACCGGAAGACGAACATTGCATTTGGCTATCCGATGCTCCGGCTGAAAATGATCATTCAGTTCAAAGATGGTACACAACAGGAGATTGTTAGTGGAGCCGACTGGAAAACGACACCTTCTCCCATTACATTTTCGAGTATATATGGTGGAGAAGATTACGATGCCAACATGGAACAACCGGGATGGAACGCTCCGGGTTTCAAGGATGCTCAATGGAACAAAGTACAAGTAATAAAAGGCCCTGGGGGAATAATGGAAGCTCAAAAAGATCCCTGTCTTCAGGTGATGAATACTTTTTTACCTCAAAAAATAACACATCCCAAGGCTGGTTTCTATGTTTGCGATTTTGGACAAAATGCCTCGGGGATTATACATTTTAAGGTAAAAGGCAAAAAGGGAGAAACAATAAAGATTACTCCGGCTGAATTGATAGGTGAAGATTCCCTGGCTAATCAAACTGCTTCAGGAAAGCCCTATTATTATTACTATACCTTGAAAGGTGAAGGCATTGAGGAATGGGAACCAAAATTTACCTATTATGGTTTTCGGTATGCACAGATAGAAGGAGCGGTTCCTGAATCTCAAAGTAAGGGTCAGGATAAAGCGGTGATTCAGGAAATAAAATTTTTACATACCCGTAACAGCGCTCCCATTGTGGGCAGTTTTGAGTGTTCGAATCCATTGTTTAATAAGATATTCGATTTGATTAACTGGGCGATGAAAAGCAATCTTGCCAGCGTCACTACTGACTGCCCGCATCGCGAAAAGTTAGGCTGGCTTGAAGTGACTCATTTGGTTGGCAGTTCTATTAAGTACAACTATGATATCCTGAATTATTTCAATAAAATAATTGAGGATATGATCAATGGACAAACATCTGAAGGTCTTGTTCCTGATTATGTTCCTGAATACAATACGTCCGATGGGGGCTTCCGCGATTCACCGGAATGGGGCAGTTCCTGCATACTTGTTCCCTGGTATGTTTATAAATGGTATGGAGATAAGGCTGCTCTGAGTAAAAGTTATGATATGATGCAGCGTTATGCAGCCTATTTAGGATCAAAAGCCAAAGACAATATTCTCTCTTACGGACTTGGCGACTGGTTTGACCTTGGACCCGCACGTCCCGGCCCTTCACAGCTTACACCAATGTCTCTTACTGCTACATCTATCTTTTATTACGATGTTGATGTATTATCAAAAGTGGCAGATGTTTTAGGCAAAGATGAAGATGCCAAAAAATATTCGGAATTGGCTGAGCAGCTTAAATCTTCCTTTAATAAGAAATTTTTTAATTCTGATACCAAAGTTTATGGTTCAGGAAGTCAGACTTCCTACTCTATGCCATTGTACTTTGGTATGGTTGAGCCCCAGTATCGCAAGGCGGTTAATGAAAACCTTGTTAAGTCGATCAGGGCGAGCGGAAATGCGCTTACGGCCGGAGATATCGGCTTTCGCTATCTTGTCCGCGCACTTGAAGAGGGAGGAGCCTCCGATCTGCTTTATGAAATGAATAATCAGGACAATGTTCCGGGATACGGTTATCAGATCAAACATGGAGCCACCGCACTGACAGAATCATGGCCGGCTTTGAAATATGTTTCAAACAATCACATGATGCTTGGTCATTTGATGGAATGGTTTTACAGTGGATTAGGAGGTATAAAACAACAAGATGAAGATGTTGGGTTCCAAAAAATATTAATTGAGCCGCAATTCATTAAAGGAATCGATTGGGTCAAGTCTTCGTATAATTCAATAAATGGCAATATTGTTGTGAAATGGAAAAAACAGAATAGTGAATTATTTCTGGATATCACAGTTCCGGCTAATTCTTCCGCTATTGTTGTTCTTCCTGTAAGCAATTCCGACTTGATAAAGGAAGGAGAATCAATCCTGCCTAAAAATATGATCGTTAAATCTTCTTACGCCGGTGAAAAGGAGGTATCCCTTAGTATATTATCAGGTAAATATAGATTCAGAATGCCTTATTCAAATATCCAATTATGAGAAAATTACTTTGCATTATTATATGCGTCGCAGGAACAATTAGTTTGAAGGCTCAGGATACCAAAGAGATAAATCCTGCCTTATTGCATTGGTATTGGCCCACCGCGTGGATAAGCTGCCCTGATGCCCTACAGCGCGAGTACGGCGTTTATCACTTTCGCAAGACCTTCAAATTAGGTGAGAAACCGGATAAATTCATTGTCAATGTATCTGCAGACAATCGTTACCGACTGTATGTCAATGGGAAGGCTGTATGTTCGGGCCCTGCGAGGGGAGATATTTACAACTGGTATTTTGAAACCGTGGATATAGCACAGTACCTTCAAAAAGGTAATAATTGTATTGCCGCTACGGTTTGGAACATGGGAACTCTTGCAGCTGTAGCACAGATATCGAATCAGACAGCATTTGTAGTTCAGGGAAACGGCGAGAAGGAAAATGTTGTGAATACTAAAGAGGGATGGAACGTTTTGAATGACAGATCTTATAAACCCTGTTCCACAGAAAATGCAGAGCGTTTGAAAGAATTTATGGTGGTTGGGCCGGGTGATCAAATAAACGGATCGACCTATCCCTGGGGATGGGAACAAACCGTATACAATGATTCGGCATGGAAACCTGCAAGGATATTGGAAAACCCGGTGGCAGTGGCAGGATATGGCCAAGGCGGCTATCATTGGCTGACGCCAAGAAATATACCTCTTATGGAGGAGAAGATGCAGCGTATTCCAACGGTACGACGTGCAGCAGGGATAGAAGTATCAAATGACTTTCTAAGCGGTAAAAAGCAGCTTCAAATCCCCGCCAATAAAACAGTAAGCATTCTTTTAGATCAATCATATAATACAGTAGCTTATCCTGAAATGATTGTCAGCGGCGGAAAGGGTGCTAAAATTAAATTAACCTATGCTGAAGCGTTATTCGACAAGAACCATCAGAAAGGGAACCGCAATGAAATAGAAGGGAAAAAGATTGAAGGGAATTATGATATTTTCGAGCCGGACGGCGGTGAAAAAAGATTTTTCCGTACGCTTTGGTTCAAGACCTATCGCTATTTGCAGTTGGATATTGTGACTAAAAACCAACCCCTGGTTATAAATGATTTTTATGGGATGTACACCGGTTATCCTTTTAAAGAAAAAGCATCTTTCACAAGCAATGATAAATCCTTACAGGATATCTGGAATGTGGGTTGGCGAACAGCAAGATTATGTGCAGGGGAAACCTATTTTGATTGTCCTTACTACGAACAGCTTCAATATGTGGCCGATACCAGGATTCAAGCCCTTATCTCACTTTATGTTACCGGTGACGATCGTTTAATGCGAAAGGCTATACTTAACTTTGCCAATTCCAGGGTACCTGAAGGACTTACCATGAGCCGCTATCCTACAAACCGATTACAGGTAATTCCTCCTTTTTCTTTATTCTGGATATCTATGGTTCATGATTATTGGATGAACCGGAAAGACGATCGGTTCGTATCACAGTACCTTTTTAATATCAGTGAGATATTGAAATGGTTTGAGGACAGGACAGACAAAGAAAAAATGATGCTTGGTCCCCAAAACTGGTGGTGTTTTGTCGATTGGTCCAAAGAATACAAAGGCGGTTATGCTGATGGAGGATTGGATGGCAATTCATCGGTCCTGACTTATCAATACATCTATACACTTCGTCAGGCAGCCGAAATATTTAAGTATTTTGGCAAAGAGGCTGAAGCCGGGTATTATAAAACTCTGGCAGAACAATTGGGCGCCGGCACCAATAAACTATGCTATGACAAATCTAAAGGATTGATAGCCAATACACCTGAAAAGAAGAGATACAGCCAGCATGCAGCTATTATGGCTGTTCTTTCGGAAAGTATCCCTAAAGCTGAAGAAAAGCCACTAATGCAAAAAATTTTGGGTGATACTTCGTTAATAAAAGCGACAATTTATTACAGGTTTTATCTCATCAAGGCATTAAAAAAAGCAGGATTGGGGGATTTGTATTACTCTCAGCTTCAACCCTGGAGAGACATGTTAAAGGTTGGATTGACAACTTTTGCCGAGAGAGAGGAACCTACCCGTTCCGATTGTCACGCCTGGAGTGCAAGCCCCAATTATGATTTTCTGGCAACCATCTGTGGAATTATGCCTGCGAAGCCGGGTTTTTCTTCAGTAAGGATAGAACCGGCCATAGGTGAATTACAACAGGTTAAAGGAATCATGCCGCATCCGGAAGGTGAAATAAGCGTTTCCCTTCAACGGAAAGGAAGCGATGGAATCATTGCCGACATCAGTTTACCCGGAAATCTGACCGGAGTGTTTGTCTGGAAAGGGAAAGAAGTAAATCTTAAGAGCGGTTCACAGAAAATAGAATTATAAGGCCAGATGTAAATTACAGATTTTAAGAGATATGAGAAATATGAATAAAATAAGATTTGCCTCTTTGATGTGTGGATTCTTACTGATTGCATACAGTTCTGTGGCACAGGAGAAAGGTAACAAATATTACAGCGACCCTTTCCCCAGAAAGAATCTGAGCAAATATGTTCAGTTGCCCGTCGGTGCAGTGAAACCCGAAGGTTGGCTGAAGAAAGAGCTTCAAGCCTGGGGAGATGGGATCACCGGCCATTTGCAGGAATACAGGAAAGATGTTTTCTGGAATGTATGGGATAACCGTAAATTCAGGGAATCGCATCCAAAGCTTACCAATGGTACATGGTGGGCCTTCGAGCAACAATCCTATTGGGCTGACGGCCTTTCGCAGCTTGCTTACCAGTTGGATGATCCAAAGCTGAAAGCGCTCGCGGATTCTTTTGTCAATAAAGTTCTTGAAGGGCAGGGCAAAGATGGTTATTTTGGCGGATGGCAGGAGAAACCGTACAGCGATGAAGGCGACATGTACACTATGAGCCTTATTTCACAGGCCTTGATGTCATATTATTCTGCAACAAAAGACGCGCGTATTCTTACTGCTTTACAAAAGGGTTACAGGCATATTTACGAACATTGCAAACCTGTGCCCGATGCAAAAGGGAAACTTCCAATTGCATGGACAGGAGGCTCTTATGGTTGGCCATGCGCTTCCCACATGATCTATCCCATTCTTTCGGTTTATGCCAAAACAGGCGATCAGGAGTTGTATGATCTTGCACAACTGATCTTTAAGACAGGGCAGGAGGTGCTTTTTCAGGGAACCAACGGGCGGCGTTCTGATATCCAGGTGAGTCATCTCCTAATGAGCGGTAACACTTATTATGATATGCACGGCGTCGATGCAAGTGAAGTTTCGAGGATCCCCGCCATCAATTATCTTTTCACGGGAAACAAAGATTATCTGAATGCCAGCATTAAGGCTGTGGATAAGATTGAGCGGTATTTTGAGCAGGCGCACGGGGGTCCCGTTTCGGATGAACAATTGAGGGAAACCGGAGCTGTAAATAACACCGAAATGTGCGACGAATCGACGTGGGATGCCACCAAACAAACGATGTTAGCAATTACAGGCGATGTTCATTACGCAGATGGGATTGAGAAAATCGTTTTCAACATCGGGCCCGGATCACGCAAACCTGATGGCAGGGGAATACAATATTACAGTGCTCCAAATCAAATCGTTTGTACCAGTGAATCTTACAGGTCTCCGCTTACGCTTCCGAACAGACTGAATTTCTGTCCCGACGGCGATTTCAGCACGCTTTGCTGTATCGGCCAATCAAATAGGCTCTTCCCGAACTTCGTAAAGGATGGGATGTGGTTAGCTTCTCAGGATAACGGACTTGCAGGCCTTTGTTATGGTCCCTGTACCGTTTCGGCTAAAGTGGGAGCAAACGGTGAGACTGTTAAGATTGAAGAAAAGACAAATTATCCCTTTGAAGAAACGATTCGACTGAAAGTTACTGCTTCAAAAGCTGTTGACTTTCCGTTATATCTGAGAATCCCGGGATGGTGCGCCGGTGCAAGCGTTAAAATAAATGGAAAAGCGCAGAAAGAGCAGCTTCTTCCGGGTGAAATGGCAAAAATCGAAAGGCAATGGAGTACAGGTGATGAGATTGAACTTGCCCTTCCCATGAAAGTCAGCCTATCGCTTTGGAATAACTCATCCGTTGCGGTGTCACGCGGCCCACTGTTATATTCCCTAAAGTTAAAGCAGAAATGGGAAAAAACTGCTGAACGTTTTCCCGGTTTCCCCGATTGGAATTGTTCGTCTGCAAGTGACTGGAATTATGCACTTTGCTTTCCGATGGAGAGTTACAGCAAGAAAAAGTTTTCATTGATTTCGATGCAGCTGCTGGATTCTTTATTTAAAGTGAAGTATAATGAAGTACCTAAAGATGCTTATCCATGGGAATATCCACCTGTTGAATTAACCTGTAAAGCGAAAAAAGTCGATAACTGGAAACTGCTGCCCGATAATGTAACTCCCGATATGCCGCAAAGCCCTGTAATCAGTGATCATCCCGAAGAAGAGATTAGTTTAATACCCTTTGGATGTGCACAGGTGAGGATAACGTATTTTCCGGTGACGGAGAAAGTGCGAGGGGGAAAATGAAGGTAACTATTCAAATTATTATAGCAATTGACAATGATTAGTTAATTATAGTATGATATGACAAAACTTTTTTTTCTCGGGTTTCTGTTTTTATCTATATCGTTATCTGCTCAAATTAACTTTAAAGAGTTAAAAGGAAACTGGATTACCGACAATACTGACAGTTTATTTTTCAAAACTGACACCATATCATTCCTAAAATCCACTGAAAGATTGTTTTGTAATAATGCGGTTTGGTCAATTATTAATAGAAGTAAATTCAGTTTTACTTATTGTAATTGTTGTACAGAACCACCAAGAGTTTCTTGGTACAATTTCCCTCAAAAATTAAAACTTGAAGGTGCTCAAATTGAAATTTATGTAAACAAGATAAAACATGATAGATTCAGGATTATTGGAATATCTGATATTAAGTACTATAACATACAAACTAAAATATTAAGGTTAGTGAGAGAAAAATTGTAAAATGACGATGAAATATTCAATTTTATTACTGATAATTTTAACACTATTTTCATGTAACCTAAACACCAAATCAAAGGTTAATCAAAAAGATGAATTAGACTCGACTTTATTCAATACACGGAAACTTATCGGTGAATGGATTATCAATGGAACAATCAGTTACAACAATACAAGAAAATTTAATATTGAAAAGGGAGAATGGGAAGCAATAAGTGATAAGGTTGAAAGTAAATGTAATGCTTGTCCTAAAATTATATTTAATACTGACTACACAGCAATCATTAAATTCCCAAATGAGAAAAGAGAAAATTTAAAATGGGTTATAAATAATAGATCGATAAAACTCATGTACTTTGAGGTCACTTCTTTTAGAGCAATTGATGAAGGTGAATATGAAATGAATTCTACACAAGAAAAAAAAACAAATAAATTGGAATTGATTCAAAAGGATAAAAACTATTTATACATTCTGCTAAGATAAAAGGAGAAACTTTCGTTAACTTTGGAGAGAACAAG
>Ga0364859_10927_pt1 | contig 10095 bp, 6 predicted proteins | sample ExccelAu500001D3_FD_206911 | JGI IMG/M metagenome (GOLD analysis project Ga0364859, IMG submission 206911) | Enriched cells from Trout Bog Lake Hypolimnion, Wisconsin, USA - BchlTB.Aug20.5000.01 .D3 | ecosystem: Environmental > Aquatic > Freshwater > Lake > Hypolimnion/Profundal zone | place: USA...
AGGCAAGAGGCCATAGCGCCATGCCGTAAAGAAAATGAAACAAAGACGGGCAAGTCGACGCACGATTTATTGAACCTTCTGTACTAGTATTTGAATCCGCTTTTCCATGCGATCAACCGCATCACGCAATTCGTTTAATTCATTCTTATGAGCCATAAAATCCCGCTGATTGAGCAAGACTTTTCTTTCTTCACTGACATACTCCACAAGATTACTTAATAGATCGCTTGCAGCAGACTTACTCGCAGACACAAATTTCTTACCCTGTCGCGCCGCGAAATTTGCAGGGGCGTCTCCCACTAGCCGCGCTAAATCTTCTTCGTATTCCCATCGGACTTGACCAACAAGACGTCCTAACAATTGTGCTAAATCAGCATCGCCCGTAATCTTGACTGCCTTGAAAGCCTGCTCTCGTAATGAGCCTGTGCTACCCGCAAGTTCGCTAAGCGCCCTAGCTGATACTTCTAAAACTAAGCTGCTTGTATCGGAAGCCTCCGATACAGCCAACAAGCCAGCAGGTGTGATTTCAAAACACAGGTCGCCTACAGGCAACTTTAAAAGAATTGTTTTGCCAGCATGGCGTGCTAACTCACCAGTGGCCCATGGTTCACTCGATAAGACATGGTTAATACCCCGGCAGGCGGCGCCAGCTGCAATTGTGTGGGTTGAAGAAACTGCATTCATGAGTGTAAAAAACCCGCACTAGTGCGGGTTTCCAATGGAAAGTACCTTAAGCTTAAACCAACTGTTGAATACCCGCCAGTACCCAGCCTCCAGGACCCTCGACCGGCTTACTCAAATTCCAGATTTCAGAGAAGTTATTAGCGGGAGCACCTTGCTGTTCACGAATCATGCCACCGAACTGGACGCTGCAGTAATAAGCGTTATCCAAAATTTCGATCCCCAAAAGTTGTGCGTTAATAGTTACAACGTCGGTTTGATTGGCGCTATCCGTGCGACCAGCTAAGTCTTGCTGAATCGTGGCAAACATTTCAGGGGTAGTAAATTCTCTTAAAGCAACCAAATCGCCTTGATCCCAGGCCCTTTGCAGGCTCCCAAAATATTGTTTTGCATTTTCTAAGAATGCATATTCATCGAATCCTGGTGGTAGCGTCGACTTAAATGGCTCTGGCTCTGCGCTTGTGCCGCCAAAAGCATTGGAGGCAGGATTAAAGCCAGGCTCACTTCTGGGGGCTTGCTCAAGCGGAGCGCGCTGCATGGGGGCACCTGAAGCCTGTCCAGCACCAGAAAACGCTGGAAGCAATCTTCTAATCACAAACATAATGACAAAGCCAGCCAATACAGCAATCAACAAACCAGTGATGAAGGATGATGCGCCCTCACCCATACCAAAGTGAGATAAGAGATAGCCGATTCCAAGACCAGCTGCTAGGCCGCCCAAAATTCCGCCCATCCCTCCAAAGCGACTTGGTGCCGGCGCTTGTGGCGCTGGAGCTGGAGCCGTAGGTTGAGCTTGCTGAACTGGTTTTTGTACAGGTGCAGCCTGTTTTTGCATTGGTGCGCTAGGCGCCCTGCCAATACTTCTTCCCCCGCCTAGACGAGCAGCATCAACTTGACCAACCAAAGCAAATAACAAACTCAGACTTAACAGTACTGCTTTGAAAAAATGCTTATTCATTGTATTTATCCCCTTATATAACTTCTTAACTTCTGCATTACTTCAGCGCTTCAAACTACAAAACAATTAGTATTTAATACCAATATGTAAGGCAACGATACCCCCAGACATTCTATGGGTTTCTACCTCATCAAATCCTACTCCCAACATGATTTCTTTTAAGGCATCAGCATCTGGGTGCATCCGAATAGATTCGGCCAAATAGCGATAGCTTTCTGAGTCTTGGGCAATCTTTTCGCCCAGCCAAGGCAATACCTTGAATGAATAGGCGTCATAAACAGGCTGTAAAAAAGCATCGGGCTTGGAAAACTCCAATACCAAAACGCGACCGCCCGGTTTAATCACCCGGCACATCTCACCTAGAGCCACATCTTTATGCGTCATATTGCGCAAACCGAAGGCTACTGTCACCACATCAAAATGATTGGCTGGAAAAGGAATTTTCTCTGCGTCAAATTGGACGCAAGGTAAGGCCAAGCCACGATCTAGTAAACGGTCACGACCAACACCCAACATAGATGCATTGATGTCACTTAACCAAACTTGAGCATCGGGATTTTTACCCCATGCTGCGGCCTTAGCAAAAGCTGCTGCCAAGTCACCAGTACCACCAGCAATGTCTAATACTTTTTGACCTGGGCGAACTTGTGCGCGGGCAATCGTGATTTTTTTCCACAGGCGATGCAAGCCAAATGACATCAAGTCATTCATCACATCATATTTACTGGCTACCGAATGGAATACTTCGGCAACCTTGCCAGCTTTTTCAGCCTCATCAACACTTTGATAACCGAAATGGGTTTTACTCATTAATGACTTCCACAGGAATGGTCATGCGAATGGCCTTTTGTTGTCATCGGCGCATCCCGATCAAGACCAGCAGCAGCCAATTTATCTAAATGCTCTCTCCATAATTGCTCTTGGTTTTCGCACAAATATTGCAAGAAGTCCCAAGAGTACAAACCAGAATCGTGGCCATCAGAAAAGCTTGGCTTCAACGCATAGTGACCCACTGGCTCGATATTAGCAATCAATACATCGCGCTTGCCTGTTTGCAGGGTTTCCTGCCCAGGACCATGACCTTGCACCTCGGCTGAAGGTGATAGCACTCTGAGTAACTCAAACGGGAGGCGATAGGTATTGCCATTCTCGTAAGAGAGCTCCAATACCTTGGATTGCTGATGAACTACAACATTGCTTGGAATCATTAAACCAATACCCTCTCAATACCGCCTTGGTTAGCCTTGGCAACATAATCTTGCATCCAGTTTTCACCCAATAGTTTTTGCGCCATTTCAACAACGATGTAATCAGCAGTTGTATCACTATCTGCGTTGAAGCGAGCCAAACCTTGCAAGCATGATGGGCAACTGGTCAGCACCTTAACATCCGCAGCCTCGTCACCCTGACGCAATTCATTGGCAGCCTTCTCCATCTCAATTTGCTTACGAAAGCGCACTTGGGTAGAGATATCCGGACGTGTCACGGCAAGCGTGCCAGATTCACCACAACAACGATCGTTCTTTTTAATCGCTTTACCATCTTCCATTTGAATCAGCTCATTGACGGTTTTCATCGGATCTTGCAACTTCATCGGAGAGTGACATGGATCGTGATACATGTATTTGACGCCGGTGACATTGGAAAGCTTGACACCCTTCTCCAGCAAATACTCATGAATATCAATGATGCGGCAACCTGGGAATATTTGTTCAAACTGATACCCAGCCAATTGGTCATAGCAAGTTCCGCAAGACACAACCACTGTTTTGATATCAAGATAGTTCAAGGTATTAGCAACACGATGGAACAGCACGCGATTGTCTGTAATCATCTTCTCGGCTTTATCAAAGTCGCCATTGCCACGCTGTGGATAACCACAACACAGATAACCCGGTGGCAGGACTGTCTGAACACCGACATTCCACAACATCGCTTGGGTAGCTAAACCTACTTGAGAGAACAAGCGCTCGGAGCCACAACCCGGGAAATAAAACACTGCCTCAGTATCAGCAGAAGTGGTTTTAGGATCTCGAATAATCGGAACGTAATCGGCATCTTCAATATCTAGCAACGCACGGGCAGTTTTCTTTGGCAAGTTACCAGGCATCTTCTTATTGACAAAGAAAATGACCTGCTCTTTAACACTAGGCTTACCTACTGTTGCCGGTGGATGCGCAGTCTGTTTTTTGGCAAACTTACGCAACAAGTCATTGCCAAGCCGCTGAGCTTTGTAGCCCCAGCCAATCATCGCCTTGCGCGCCAAGTTAATCGTGTCTGGACTGGTTGCATTTAAAAAGAACATTGATGCAGCCGTGCCAGGATTAAAGCGTTGCTGACCCATCTTGCGCAATAAGTTACGCATATTCATGGTCACATCACCAAAGTCAATTTTGACTGGGCAAGGTGTCAAGCACTTATGGCAAACAGTGCAGTGCGCAGCAACGTCATCAAACATTTCCCAATGACGAATTGATATACCGCGACGAGTTTGCTCCTCATATAAGAAGGCCTCGATCAGTAATGATGTCGCCAAGATCTTGTCACGTGGGCTATACAGCAAGTTCGCACGTGGTACATGCGTTGCGCACACTGGCTTGCACTTACCGCAACGCAAGCAATCTTTAATGCTATCCGCAATCGCGCCAATATCACTCTGCTGCATGATGATCGACTCATGTCCCATCAAACCAAAACTTGGCGTATAGGCCATGCTGAGATCGGCGTTCGGCATCAACTTGCCTTTATTGAAGCGACCCTCTGGATCAACGCGATTTTTATAACTGCGGAAATCCTTCAACTCTGCTTCGGTGAGGTATTCCAACTTAGTAATACCAATGCCATGCTCACCTGAGATCACGCCGTCCAAAGAGCGCGCCAAAGCCATGATCCGATTGACTGCGTGATGCGCATCTTGCAACATCTCATAGTCATCGGAGTTGACTGGAATATTCGTATGGACATTGCCATCACCTGCATGCATATGCAAAGCAACGAACACCCGCTTACGCAAGATCTTCTTATGAATAGCCTCAAGCTCATTAAGAATGGGCTCAAAAGCCAATCCACCAAAAATAATTCTGAGTTCAGAGCGCACTTCGTCTTTCCAAGAGGCACGCAAGCTGTAGTTCTGTAATTGTGGGAAATACGTATCCATCTGAGTTAACCACCCAGACCAATGTGCCCGCACCTTTGCAATTAAGTCGAGTGCTTGCTGAACACGATCACCCAAAATTTCAGCAGTAGGAATCTCATACTCTTCATCACTCTTACCCAAAGGTAAAGCGCTCTTTTTCAGGAAAAGCTCTAAGCCATCCAGAACTTGTAATTTGCTCTTGAGGGAGAGTTCAATATTGATGCGCTCAATACCATCGGTGTACTCGCCCATCCGGGGCAATGGAATCACGACGTCTTCATTAATCTTGAACGCGTTGGTATGACGGGCAATCGCCGCTGTACGAGCGCGATCTAGCCAGAACTTCTTACGTGCTTCGGCACTCACAGCTACAAAGCCCTCGCCTACACGCAAGTTGGCCATCCGTACGACTTCGCTAGTTGCTGCAGCAACCGCCTCTTCATCATCGCCCGCAATATCACCAAGCAAAACCATCTTTGGCAAACTATTGCGCTTTGACTTGGTTGAATAGCCGACCGCTCTTAAATAACGATCGTCCAAATGCTCAAGGCCAGCCAAGATTGGACCGCCTTGTTTGCTCAAGCCGTCAAGATAAGCTTTGATCTCCACAATACTAGGAATTGCTTCCCGCGCTTGCCCAAAAAACTCTAGGCAGACTGTACGCATGTACTTAGGCATGCGATGCAATATCCAAGTAGCACTGGTAATTAAACCGTCGCAGCCTTCTTTTTGAACACCCGGCAAGCCCGATAAAAATTTATCAGTAACGTCTTTGCCCAAACCTTCTTTTCGGAAACGCTTGCCTTCCACCTCGAGCAATTCTGTTTTTAGAATGCGTTCGCCCGGTTCACTTGTACCATCTGACCAGGTTAACTGAAAGCGCACTTTTTCTACTTCATGAATCTTGCCGAGATTGTGATCAAGGCGCTCAACATCCAACCAATTGCCTTGTGGATCAACCATTCTCCAGCTAGCTAAATTATCGAGTGCAGTACCCCAGAGAACAGCCTTCTTACCACCTGCATTCATGGCAATGTTGCCGCCAATACAACTGGCATCAGCCGAAGTAGGATCAACCGCAAACACAAGACCAGCATGCTCTGCAGCATCAGATACTCTGCGAGTCACCACACCTGCACCAGTAAAGATCGTTGAAACTTCATGATCAACGCCAGGTAAATGCTGAGATTTCACGCCACCGATATCTTGTAACTTTTCAGTGTTAATCACGGCAGACATCGCGTACAAAGGAATTGCACCGCCGGTGTAGCCTGTGCCACCTCCACGTGGAATGATCGTTAAGCCAAGCTCAACACAATCTTTCACCAAACCAGGAATTTCTGATTCGTAATCGGGTTTCAGTACAACCAATGGAAACTCAACGCGCCAGTCTGTCGCATCAGTCACATGCGCTGCACGAGAAACACCATCGAAACAAATATTGTCTGCGGCAGTATGGCGACCTAATACTTTTTTAGCGCGTTTGCGAACCTGCTCAACTTCTTTAAAGCCGCTCTCGAAGTTTTCTACAGCACGACTTGCAGCACTTAATAGAATTTCAACTTGGCCAGCTGAATCACCGCTAGAACGTTTTTTGACTTCGCCCAAGCGATGCCATAAAGCATCAATCAATAATTGACGACGATTAGCGTTATCAAGCAAGTCATCTTGCAAAAAAGGGTTGCGTTGAACGACCCAGATATCGCCCAAGATTTCAAACAACATGCGGGCTGAGCGGCCAGTACGGCGAACGCCACGCAAATCATTCAGAACGCGCCATGATTCCTCGCCCAAGAGACGAATCACGATTTCTCGATCAGAAAAGGAGGTGTAGTTGTAAGGTATTTCACGCAAACGGGGCGAAGCGGCCTCGGCGTCCAACAACTGATTTAAAGCTAGGGGTGCGTTCATAGCGTCATATTTGGTAAATATGTATTTTAATTGAGCAATCTTGATATTGGCAGGAAATAGGGAAAGATGTTGGCGGAAGGGATAAACCCTTGCAAATCTAAGGGCTTAGAGGGCATCCGTGGTACGCTCATTGGATGGCAACGAACTATTTAAAGAAAATTTTATCTGCCCGAGTCTACGATGTAGCTAGGGAAACTGAGCTCGAGCTAGCCCCCGAACTCAGCAAGCGTTTAGGCAACCAAGTATTGCTCAAAAGAGAGGATAACCAGCCGGTTTTCTCCTTCAAACTCCGGGGTGCCTATAACAAAATGGCTCATTTACCCCCCGAAGCCTTAAAACGCGGGGTCATTGCCGCTTCTGCTGGTAATCATGCTCAAGGGGTTGCCCTGTCAGCCGCCAAAATGAAGTGCAAAGCAGTAATCGTGATGCCGACGACGACTCCTAGCCTCAAAATCGATGCCGTTAAAGCTCGTGGTGGCCCTTGGGTAGAAATCATTCTGCATGGCGATTCTTATAGCGATGCCTTCAAGTACTCAGAGCTCTTGGAGAAAAAACGCGGGCTTACTTTTGTTCACCCCTTCGATGATCCAGATGTCATTGCCGGTCAAGGCACGATTGCCCAAGAAATCTTTCAGCAATACCAAGAACCTATCGACGCTATTTTTGTTGCTATCGGTGGTGGTGGACTCATTTCCGGTATTGGCGAATACGTCAAAGCGGTTAGCCCAAAGACTAAAGTGATTGGGGTGCAATCCGTTGACTCTGACGCCATGAGGCGCTCGCTTAAAGCCAATAAACGCATTGAGATGAAAGATGTTGGCCTCTTCTCTGATGGCACTGCTGTCAAATTGGTTGGCAAAGAAACCTTCCGTATTTGCAAGCGCGTAGTGGATGAGATCGTCACGGTTGATACCGATGAGATCTGCGCAGCAATCAACGATGTCTTCACCGATACCCGCAGTATTCTCGAGCCTGCAGGCGCTTTAGCCATTGCAGGCATGAAGAAATACGTCGAAAAGAATAAAACCAAAAAGAAAACCTTGGTAGCTATTGCTTGTGGTGCCAATATGAACTTCAGTCGCCTACGCTTCGTAGCTGAGCGCGCTGATGTCGGTGAATACCGTGAAGCAGTATTTGCGGTCACGATCCCAGAAGAGCGCGGCTCCTTTAAACGCTTCTGTGAACTTCTCGGCAACCGTAATGTCACTGAATTTAATTACCGCATTGCCGATGGCAGCCAAGCACACATTTTTGTTGGCATTGGGACACAAAAGGCTAGTGATAGCGCTGCGATCGCAAAGCATTTCACTAAAGCAAAATTTGCAACAATCGATCTGACCCATGATGAGCTGGCGAAGTCGCACCTGCGTCATATGGTGGGCGGTCACTCTGCACTAGCCAAAGATGAATTGCTCTATCGCTTTGAATTTCCAGAGCGCCCAGGCGCTTTGATGAAATTTTTAACCAGCATGGCGCCCAACTGGAATATCAGTCTCTTTCATTACCGCAACCACGGCGCTGACTATGGCCGCATCCTCATTGGTATCCAAGTGCCAAAAAATGAGCAGAAGAAATTTCAAAACTTTTTAGCTACACTTGGCTATCCTCACTGGGATGAGACCAAGAACCCAGCGTATCGACTCTTCCTTAAATAAGATGTAATTCATCAGATGTCATACACACTTACTGGAAAACTCGTTGTTGCGATTTCTTCGCGCGCCCTGTTTGACTTCGAAGAAGAAAATCGCATCTTCGAATCGAGTGATGACAGTGCGTATATGAAGTTACAGCTTGAACGTCTCGGTAAAGCAGCGCAAACAGGTGTAGCCTTTCCTTTAGTCAAAAAATTATTAGCCTTTAACGAGGGTGATGAACAGCGGGTTGAGGTAGTGATTCTGTCTCGCAATGATCCGGTCAGCGGCCTACGCGTGTTCCGCTCAGCAGAGCACCATGGACTGCATTTAGAGCGCGGTGTATTTACTAGAGGTCGCCCTCCCTATCACTACCTTCGCTCATTGCATGCGAATCTCTTTCTGTCAGCAAACGAAGATGACGTTCGCGCCACTATCGAAGCAGGCTTTCCTGCCGCGCGCGTCTACCCAGAGTCCAGCAAAACCGCTGAGTCTCATCCGAATGAAATTCGTATTGCATTTGACGGTGACGCAGTTCTGTTTTCAGATGAAGCTGAGCAAGTCTTTCAGAGTAAAGGTCTTGAAGCCTTTGTGGATCACGAAAGCAAAAATGCAGACATTCCATTACCACCAGGACCCTTCAAGCCCTTACTTGAAGCACTTCATCGTCTACAACGCTCTACCAGCGAAAAAGGCATGCGCATTCGTACCGCATTGGTTACTGCACGCTCGGCTCCAGCACATGAACGCGCTATTCGTACTTTGATGGCATGGGGCATTGATGTAGATGAAGCCATGTTCTTGGGCGGCTTATCCAAGAGCGAGTTCCTCAGAGAATTCGAGCCCGACTTTTTCTTTGATGATCAAACTGGTCATTGCCAATCCGCTGCATCGGTTGCGCCAACCGGTCACGTAGTATCTGGCGTATCCAATCGGCCTAAGAGCTAAGCGCCCACAACTTAATCACCATTTATCATGGCAATACTTCCGCTCGGTCAAGCTACGCAATATCCAGATCAATACGATCCGAGTGTGTTGTTTCCAATTCCACGCTCTGAGAATCGCCTTAAGCTCAACATCCAATCGAATCAAGCCTTGCCATTTGTTGGCGTTGATATTTGGAATGCTCATGAGCTGAGTTGGCTTAACCCAAAAGGCAAGCCACAAATTGCTTTGGCAGAGTTTCAGATTCCTGCTGACTCACCCAATATGATTGAGTCCAAATCGTTCAAGCTGTATCTCAATAGCCTCAATAGCGCACGCTTTAAAAATGAGGAAGATGTTCGCGAAAGACTCATTGCTGATTTATCGGCAGTTGCTGGCAGCAAAATTTCCACTCGCATCAATCCGCCTGAGCTTATTTCCAAAAAGGGTATGCAAGAAATGAGCGGAGTCTTAATGGATAGGCTCGATATTGAGATTGATCCGAACTTGCCAGCTGATCCATCGCTGCTCGAAGTGAATGACTCATTCGGGCCAATTGAACAATGCCTGGTGACCCATTTACTGAAATCGAACTGCCCTGTCACAGGCCAACCTGATTGGGCAAGCGTACAAATTCGTTACCAAGGACGCCCGATCCTGGAAGAAGGTTTACTGCGCTACTTAATTGGCTTTAGACAACTCGGGGAGTTTCATGAGCATTGTGTTGAAACGATTTTCTGTGATATCAAGCGCCAATGTAAACCCGATAAATTATCCGTCTATGCTCGTTACACAAGACGTGGCGGCTTAGACATTAACCCCTTCCGTACCGATCACAATTCACCATGGCCTGA
>Ga0364859_10931_pt1 | contig 10058 bp, 11 predicted proteins | sample ExccelAu500001D3_FD_206911 | JGI IMG/M metagenome (GOLD analysis project Ga0364859, IMG submission 206911) | Enriched cells from Trout Bog Lake Hypolimnion, Wisconsin, USA - BchlTB.Aug20.5000.01 .D3 | ecosystem: Environmental > Aquatic > Freshwater > Lake > Hypolimnion/Profundal zone | place: USA...
TGCCGAAGATGGTACTATTCAGGGTCTTTTAGAAATCCTAGGCATTCCTTATTTAGGCTCGGGAGTATATGCAAGCGCATTAGGCATGGATAAAATTAAGCAAAAAGAATTATTAGCAGCACAAGGAATGGCCGTTCCTGCAGGAATCACCGCCACAATCTATGATATTGAACACTATGCCCAGCGTGAACAGTATCTTCTACAACAATTGCATACATGCAATGTTTCATTTCCTCTTGTGGTCAAACCCTATCATGAAGGATCAAGTCTGGGTATTAGCATTGTCCATGAAAGCAGCCAATTACATGCTGCATTACTCAAAGCAATGACTGTTCATGCAACCAAGAAGCAAGCGGTACTTATCGAAGAAAAAGTAATAGGAATGGAGTTTTCCTGCATTGCTCTCATGACAGAATATGATACTTCATGGATTTCGTTACCACCCACTGAAGTGGTTGCCGATGCAGCAGTAGAATATTTTGATTATGAACAAAAATATATGCCCGGCCGCGCTACCGAATTTACTCCAGCACGCACGAGCCCGGAAAATATTGATCGCATTCAAAAGGCATGTATACAAGCATCCGACATATTAGAAATAGAAACCATTTCTCGTATTGATGGATTTCTTACCGCAGATGGTAGAGTCGTTATTGTGGATGCTAATACGTTATCGGGCATGGGCCCTTCCAGCTTTTTATTCCGCGAAGCGGCACACCTGAATTTGAGTCATACCCACGTCATTAATCATATGATTAAATCAGAATTACACCGATATGGGTACACAGTAGCATCGGTAGAACACAAGGAAAGTATCGCTATGGAAACACCAAAAATGAAAATAGGCATATTAATGGGCGGCCAATCGGCAGAAAAAGAAATCTCTTTAGAATCAGGCCGAAACATCACTTATAAGCTTTCCCCTCACAAATATGAACCCATTCCTTTATTTGTCAGCTCCACCAACGAACTCTATCGCCTTGATCAAAAATTATTAGTCCGCAATGCAACCAAAGAAATTGAACATTTGGTGGCTCCTGAATTGAAAATCTTATGGTCCGATCTGCCAAACCTCTGTGATTTTGTGTTCATTGGCCTTCATGGAGGATTGGGAGAAAATGGTGCCACGCAAGGAGCTCTTGAAATGCTCGGATTGCCGTATAATGGTTCCTCAGTACTTGCAAGCGCATTGTGCATGGATAAATATAAAACTACGCAATTTTTAAAATATAAAGGCTTTGAAGTTCCCCGCAGCATCTTGCTCAGCAAAGAAGCATGGGAACAGGAAAAAGATGTCTCAATGGCACGCATTCTGCAGGAAATTCCCCTTCCTTATATTGTCAAACCTCATGATGATGGTTGCAGTATCCTGGTGCAAAAAGTAAAACGGCCTGAAGAACTTGATGCTGCAGTACGCGCTATTTTCGACTACGGCAAAACTCATGCGCTCATTGAAGAATGTATTATCGGCATGGAATTAACGGTCGGTGTTTTAGGCAACGAAACGCCGCGCGCATTACCCCCAAGCCAAGCAGTTGCAACCTCTGAAGTACTTTCTATCACTGAAAAATTCTTGCCCGGAGCCGGAGAAAATCAAACCCCTGCACCATTACCCGCTCATACCCTACAACTGGTGCAAAAAATAATGGAAGAAGTCTTTCACGCTGTCGGCTGCAAGGGATATGCCCGCATCGATTGCTTTTATCAATCAGCCACTCAAAGCCCAACAGGACAAGAACGAGTAGTAATTTTAGAAATTAATACCTTGCCTGGCATGACTCCTGCCACCTGCATTTTTCATCAAGCGGCCGAGATTGGCATGCGGCCCATGGATTTTATTGATGCGATTATTTCGCTGGGTATACAAGAGCATGGGGTGCAAGCAGGGAAAGCTGTTTGCGATGCTTTTGTCGAGAAGCAAGAGAAAAGTGAAATTACTTTTATATAATTCTTAAATTCTTCTTTTTTTAAATCATTCTATGCTTCGCATGGGTTTAATTTCTTTTTTCCTTTGTTCTTCGCGCCTTTGCGGCGAACAGCAAGGGGCCTCGCCAACGGCCCCTTGCATCCCCCAGGCCAAGGCTCCGCCTTTGGAATCCTTCTTACGCGAATGCGGCAGGGCACTTATCATCCCTATCGGGATGCTTCGACCCGCCTGATTCGCTCATAGGAGCACTTTATTAATTGTCTCGCACTGATAACAAAATCTTCATATGAGCGAGTATTTCCGCCGTCGCCATACGGCTATGGCGGACATGGGGGGCTGAGCTGCCTGCGTCCGCCGTAGCTTGCCAAGCCGGAAGGCCTGGATAAGCGTAGGCCGGATCGCCGCAAAGGCGTGAGAGATAATAGAAAAAAGAAAATTAATACATGCGTAGCATCAAGAGATAAGATAAATAAAAAAAAACTGTATAAAGGGAATTAATAAGTAACTTTACTTATTCAAGAATTCCTTGATGATCACATCACTACCCCTGATACTTGCTGAAAGCCACTCAAGCAACACTTCCAGCTTCTCATCTTCATTAAGATGCCACGAAATTTTCGATTGCTGCAATGCGCGGGTAATATGCTGCAAGCAAAGTGCCACACTCACTGAAACATTAAAACTTTGCGTGAACCCCACCATAGGAATGGCCACATACTCATCCGCATGCTCCAGTGCATATTTGGTAAGCCCAACGTTTTCGGTGCCAAATACCAACGCCAAGGGCTTATCAAGCGGTAAATCATAGAGCGAATGGGCTTTTGCATGAGGAGTGGTTGCCACAATGCGATAGCCATTTTTACGCACTGCCTTAAAGCATGCTTCTACTGATTTGTATTTGTACAATGACATCCATTTGGTAGCGCCCATAGCAACGGTAGAAGAGACCGAAAATTTAAATTGATCTTCTACAATATGCATATCCTGTACGCCAAAACATTCCGATGATCGAATCACCGCGTTAGCATTATGAGCCTGATAAATATCTTCCATAATTAAGGAAACATGGCGCGTTCGATGGGCCAATACTTCCTGCATTTTTTTATTTTTATTATCAGTAACATAGGTTTGCAGATATTCAATAAGGCGTTGTTGGGTAGTTTTATCCATGGAGTATCTATTTTTTTAATGTTTTTTTCTTTTGTGATTTGGTATCAGAACTTCCCAATAAAGTATACGCTCCCAATCCGCCAATGCCTAATATTCCTATCCCACCAACAGTAACGAGTCCAATCGGCTTCCATGCAATACCCGCTGTTTGCGCCGTATTTTTCGCATTTTCTATGTCTTGCATAAATAATGCTTGAAGCCACAGTTGCTCTTCTACTGTTTCCCGATGATGTCGATCTGATGCCGCCATCTGTTTCTTAAGGTCATAGCCCATTTGCCCAGTAATTGCTACTCCAAGACCCTCTTTATCTTCTTCAGCGCGGTCAATCATGTCCTGTATTGTAATAAGCCGCGCTTCATCTGCTTCTGCTATATATGCTTCAGTTTGAGCTTCTATTATTGCATCCTGCAATCCATGCAATACACGAATATTATTTAAAAGCATCGCTCGTTCTGCATAGAGTTGTTTTCTATCGTTCCGAGGCAATGGCAATGCCTTATCTTTCAATGCAATTTCAATCTCAGCAATGCGCACTTTCCCCGCTGTTACTTCACGCGCAGAATTGTCATTAAAGCGAGTCAAGCCATCACGAAGATCCTTTTTTCGTTGCATAAATTTTGCTTCAACCTCTCGAATCTCCTGCACCCTTGCTGGCAAAAGCTCTTCGATAGTCATGTGAGTATAATCGGGAGTTGCTATATCAGTTGATTCAACGCGCCTTCTTAATGCTTCATCTTCTAATGCTGCCGCTTCTCTGCGCGCCCGCTCAGCTTCTGATAATCCTGAGCGATCGATCATTTCAAGACCTTTACCCACAAATTTTTCAACTGCCTGCACACCGAAGCTTAAAAATATCAGCATAAACACTGGTTTCATATCTCATCCCCTTCAATATGCCGGCAATAATTTATACACCACAATCGAACTCATCAGATTGCTCATTACTACAATAAAAAGCGTTCTCCAGCGATCAAGCCAGGTATAATGCATACTGAGCACTAATAAAAAGCATGATTGGAGCACTGCATAGGTCAATCCTAATGCCAAGCAGGCATACCAGGGGTTATAATGAGGAACGCAGGGATGATCAGGAACATATTGATATTGCAATACATCAATAACTCCAAGTTTTACTACTACCATAAGAAAAGAAACGCTGACTATATGCGCAAAGAGGGTTAAAAGAAACGAAGAAATAAAGGGCAACCGTTCCCATAATTTCAACAACAGGAACATTGCAACAAATGAAAAGAGCACATGATAAAATCCAAAGGTCATTGCCCATAAAAACTGCGAAAGTAAAAAGGAACCGACACAATCCATTTTCTATCTCCTATATATGCCGCACAAAGAGCATATAATGTAATCCCATCATAATAACCGCGGTCACTCCATTACACAGCAGAATTATCCATGCAATGTATGCCGGCATCGTTGTTTTTTGTCCTGAGAGCAATAGCACTTGAATGCTTCCATAGACCATTGCACTCAAAAGTACCGCTGCATGATAATGCAACGGCCGTTTCATACCCGAACTAATCAGAGGGTGACCATAATAATTCAAAAGCAACGCAAACATTGCAGAACCGATTAAGACAATACCATAGGCAGTGATTACCCACTGCAGCGAAGTCAACAATGCATGTAAAAAAGACCATCGCGCATAAAACACGAGCATAAGCGCCAGCAGCGCAGTAGCCATCGGAACATAGGTACAAACAAAAGAAAATTGTAAAAAAAAGGATGTTTTTATGACTTGCCCAAGATCTGCACTCATCATGCCTCCTTCTTAAATCCTTTAAAGTACCCCTCAAAAGCAAACTCTGCCACTCGCTTACGATCAGAAGGAACTTCTCGCTCTCGTAATGTCGGCTCTAAAAGCTCGATACTTCCCGGCCTACCAATGGCATAGAGTGCTTCAACCGTATAATCATCAGGAATCTGCAATTCTTTGCGCGCTTTATCGTAATCAAATCCTTCCATGCCATGACATACTAATCCCATACTTCGTGCTTGTAATGCAAGATTTTCAGTTGCTGCGCCGGTATCTAAGGAATGCGTACGAGAAGGTTTACTATTGTAATCAAAGGTATTGTGCGAAAGAGCTACAATCAGGACGGCAGCATTTTTTGCCCATTGCTGATTAAAATTCACCATGAGCTTAAAAAAACTATCCCAATCAGGAGTCCCACGCCGAGCATACACAAATCGCCAGGGCTGATTATTGAATGAAGAAGGTGCCCACCGAGCCGCTTCAAAAAGAGACATAAGCTCGGTTTCACTGATCGATTCGCCCGACATTGCCCGGGGTGACCATCGCTCCACAATAAGGGGCAATACAGGAAACTCAGCTTTTCGTTGTGCCATACACATACTCCTTGGATACAAGATTTCCTTTCTACTGTACGCAAAAGGAGATAGATAACGGAAGAAATCATGTTATAATATGTAATTACCGGTATGGTAACACTTATTCACACGTAATATGCACCAAGGAATTTTGATGCTTTTATTGATTCTTCTTTGTATCCCCTTTTTAGCAAATGCCATGGAATCATGCTCTTTGCCAGAGCTTCCTGCATACCAAGTTTTAACTCAGCATTCATTTTGGAATAGCACATTAAAGGAATCGGTACGAGATAAGCTTTTTGAGGAATGGGAACAAAAGAATTTTCGCTATCAAGAGATGCCTACCTATCGATACGATAGAACAGAAATGAAATTCATTCCTCTTGGCAAATTTAATAAGCTTACCCAGGAAGATGCTCTGAGAATTTTGATTTCTCAGTTCGTATTTTTACGTCACCCAGACCCAGCACAAAGTATGCTCCTTCTGGGGACCACAAAAGAAACGGGAAAAGCATATGCAGCGCAGCATTTAGCAAGACAAGAAAGATAAATCATAAAGGAAGCGGATGAAACGTTTCGGTGCCATAATTCAGATCCTAATCGGCCTGTTTGCAATGCAAGCGGGTATTTCGATGGTGGCTATGGAACCAGTTAAAGTTCTTCCTTCTGATATAGTCCAAGCTCCTCCTGCCAATCTCGTATTGCACACCGATGCCAGCGACATTCCTCAACAACGTCCTCACGACCCTTCTATGCGTTATCGTGATATTGAACCTGCTCCCGCGCCAAGAGCTTCTAACATCTCGTATAATGTGGATATGACTTTTGTTCAAGTAGGAAATGATGGCGATAGCGATAGTGATAATGACACGAGTAGCAATAGTGACAGTGATAGTGATAGTGATTCTGCGCCAGTTCCTGCTCGTCGTCCAGAGCCAAGACTTTCTCGTTCCCCGCATGCACTTCCTGGCGATGAGCTTCTTGCTCCTCCTCCTCAGATTCCCCAACCTGCTCCACCGATAAGAAGGTATTATAGGCACGTAAATGACGATGTAGATAATAATATTGCACTGCGGCGCGCACCGCAATTGCATGGCCGTGATACTTCATTTCCTCTGGGAGCAAGCATTGCCCTTGCAGCCACCGTATTAATCGCATTTTGCAAAATGGTAGATGTTATAATCTATCTGGGAGGCACCGATCCTTACCATTATTGCACCCCGGGAGGGACCTTTTTTATTCCGCCAATCTCAATATCTCTCATTGAATCTCGCATTGCATACTTAGAACCACTTCTACTATCAGATGCTCTTTCGTATATTAAAACCAACCAGTTTTGCCACGAATTAGAAACATACTATCTTCAGCTTTTTAAAAAAAGATATGCAGCTCCCTTCAGACCTTTTATCCATACCTATAGCATTGCTCCTTTGGTACAATTGCACCGAGAATTGCGCTCAATGATTATGGCACTCAAAGCATTTATGCCCTACCGCTGCGACCATTGCCAGGGAGAAATGGCAGCCATGAAATGCAATAGTTGCAAAACTGCCTATACCCATCGCCTTGAACTTCAAAGTCGTGTTGAAGTTTTACTTACTAAATTGGAACTCTTTCCTCGCTTTGTACAACAACAAAAAGAGGCACGCACTTATTTTTGGTCCCGTTCCGCTGCTACTGTGGAAATTCCCGCTATCATTACCGCCACTCTCGCCCTCTTTCGAGTATAAAAAGCTATCTTTATTTGAAGATTTCTGTATAGTTTTTTCATATAATAACTTAGGAGCATTTATATGAAAAATGAATTATCTCGTATCACTATTGATATCCCTGCTTCTATCCATAAAAAATTCAAAGCTGTAGCAGCCAATGAAGGCAAAAGTATGAGAGAAATGGTTGTTGAATGGATCAAAAAAGGCATTAGCGCTCCAACCCCAGACCAATGCCCTCATACTCATATCCCTAATAAAAAAACTAAAAAAATACTTAAAAATATGATGGAAGGCAAAGAAAAGCTTTTAGAAGCAAAAGATGCCAAGGATTTTTACAAAAAACTCGGTATATAAAATGCTAACTGCCATCTATTCCGCGCGATTTAAAAAAGAACTACGTAATGCCATAAAAGGCGGTATGAATATTGAAAAATTTCGAGAAGTAAGTGATTTACTTCTTGCAGGTAAACAATTGTTGCCCAAACATAGAAACCATAAACTTCAGGGTAACTTTGCAGGTCACTGGGAATGCCATGTACAACCAGACTGGCTCTTGATATATCAAAAAACTGACTCCTCCATTTACTTTGCCAGGACTGGTAGCCACTCAGATCTTTTCTAAAAAAGCCCCTTTCAACATAATAAAAGCCACCCTTTTCTATAAACTCCCCCATGTACAAAAAACACCTTCTATGATATTCTATTTGTAACAGTAAATAGGGTCTTGGAGGTAGACATAATATGGTCAAAAAAATAGTATTATTCTTGTGTTTTTGGGGGTCACTCGGCCTTCCTTCCCCTGCCCTTTTTGGCCTTAATGTACCCAAAGCTCCTCGTTTCAAACTTACGCGAGAAGTAGATCCTCGCGAGACTATCGCTCCTGTGGGTGCATTGTTCAACTTTGCACTGATGCGCCGTAGACAAGGAAACATTCAGCCTGAGCCCGAATCATTCATTCCTATTGGTGCTCGTAAAGTAATCGGTGCAGCCGGTTATCTTTTAGGACTAGGCTGTGGCGCTCTTGATGGTATTCATATGGTACTTTTCAGCGCCGGCATCTTTTTCTTCCCTTGCAACGACATGGACTCTTTCTTACAAAGAATCGATGAACGCCTCCCTACTTTTTCTTGGATCAATACGTTTGAGCAATTAACCCCTGAACAACGAGACAGTGAATATGCAAAACTTTCTCAATATTATAGCCAAGAATTAAGCAAGCTTTCTCGATTGGATCGAGTTATCTATGGGCCCGCTACTTCAAAGCAACCGCTGGTGATGCTCGTCAACGAATTGGGAGCCTATGCAATGTGGCTTTCTATTCATACTCAAGCAGAAGCAAGCATGCTTAAATCCTGTTCTGAACACATCAAATATACTCCCGAATGTCCTGGCTGTACGACCAACAAACAACGCGCTGAAGAGTATATACCAAAGATACAGGCACTCACCAAACTAGTAATCGAGTCTGATGCTTACAAAAAACAACTTTCTCAAGCGCGCTGGGATTTTTGGCCGAGAGCGATAGTGGGCCTTGCCACTTCATTGGCACTCGTTACTGCCTCTGCCATACTTATGGTGCGTGATAATTAGTATTGGCGAGATAACAATGGTAATTAAAAAATTAATTTTGCTTGCAAGTCTTATAGCAGTGGGAATTTATACGCCTGCTCCTCTTTTTGCCGCTCGCCCACAAGGAGCACAGCAAGCCTTTATCGCAGCATTCCTAGCACAAGTTCCTGCGCCGCAACCTCCTGCTCCTCCTGTTCCTCACATTCCCATTCCAATCTCAAAATCAAGATTGGCAGGATCAGCTCTAGGATTTATTGCAGGAGGGAGTATCTTTGCGACCTATGGAATGCGCTTAGGGATGTATTCAACAGGCGTCTGTTTTTATCAAAATGATGGCAAAATAAGTTCTTTCATTCAGCATATGCAAGATCGCCTGCCTCATTTAGAATGGCTCAATTCTTTCGAAAAACTTACTCCGGAACAACGAAATGAAGAATATCAAAAACTTTCTGCCTATTATGAACATCGATTGAGTATTCTCTCTCAATGGGATCAATTTTGGTATAGAGGATCGACACCGAGCCAACCGCTCGTAGCACTTGCTGGGGACTTAAAAACTTACCACAGCCTTCTTACCCTCTATGGTAATAATATATGGCTACAACAATTTAAATCTTGTGATAATCATTCTCTCTTTGACAATGCTTGCAACCAATGCATAGAGCATAAAGCTCATGCGCAAGCACTTCTTGCACCCCTTGAAGCATTGCACAAAATAGTAGTTGCATCGCCAGAATATAAAAAGCAGCTTACTCAGGCACGATGGGAAAATATACCCATAAATCTCTTTGGCATGGGCGTGGGCATTGCACTCATGGCTGCCTGTGAAATCGTTTTTCTCAATACACTATTACGATAATTAAAAATTTACACAGATATGCCCTGTCCGGGCAGGAATTTTGGGCTGCTCGCCCGGAGGGATGAGGATGCTTGTCCATCCTCCTCCACCTCAAGACCTCGGGCTTACGCCCGAACCCACCACTTTTTGCCTCAGCGGTACAGTTCCTAACGGAAACTGATACCGCTTTACACAGGAAAAAGTGAGGAGGAACGAACACTTTACGCGGTACTGCGTTGGGTATGAGAATGGCTAGTGCAGGAATGATCTTAATTTACCTATGCCAAATACGGGACTCCTCTCACTATTTTTTCGCATAAGCTCAAAAATCACTTCGGAGTGCTTAGGAAAATTAATACATGCGGAGCATAAAACGACAATAAAAGAAAAAAATTAGAGCCAAAAAAATCTGTTTTTCGCTCCTTCGAGACGCTTCGCTCCTCAGGATGAACGGAAAATAAAATCTTCATATTAACGAGTATTGCACTTCGA
>Ga0364859_10934_pt1 | contig 10000 bp, 6 predicted proteins | sample ExccelAu500001D3_FD_206911 | JGI IMG/M metagenome (GOLD analysis project Ga0364859, IMG submission 206911) | Enriched cells from Trout Bog Lake Hypolimnion, Wisconsin, USA - BchlTB.Aug20.5000.01 .D3 | ecosystem: Environmental > Aquatic > Freshwater > Lake > Hypolimnion/Profundal zone | place: USA...
TTGAATTGCTCGATAGTTCGAAAGAGCTTGTTGCAAAGGGAATGTTTTCGGGTATTATAAAAAAGATAGACCTCAAAAATGAATAAGCGCATTGTTGTTACCGGTATGGGCGTTGTTTCGCCAAATGGCGTGGGCATACCGGCTTTTTTGCATGCGATTCAAAATGGCCTGTCCGGGGTGAAATTTATTCCACGGTACCAGGATCTTAATTTTAGTTGTCAGCTGGCCGGTATGCCCGATTTCAATTGGGATACCTTAAAAAACTATGTTTCAGATGTTACATTTCATGGCTTAAAAGGTACCAATATTGGCTATGGAATAGTAGCTGCATTGGATGCATGGGCGGATTCGGGAATGGTATACGAAACAGATGAACCACGATGGGAAACTGGATGTGTGTTTGGCAACAGTACGGCCGACACCGAAGCTATGAAAAATGTTATAACGAGGGTAGATAATAAAGAAGCCAAAAAATTAGGCTCCCGCGTTATAGAACAGGCCATGAATAGTGGTGTAACCTCCTATGTTGCGGGCAGGTTGGGCTTCGGAAATAAAGTGATCACAAACTCATCCGCCTGCGCTACCGGGACGCAGGCTATTTTAATGGGTTACGAATATATAAAACACGGCTATGCCAAACGAATGCTTGTTGGCAGTACCGAACATGTTGACCCTTATGTTTATGGCGCCTTTGATTCCATGCGGGTATTATCCAGGAAGTTTAACGACCGCCCGGAACAAGCTTCGAGGCCGATGAGCTTAACGGCAGGCGGATTTATTCCAGGTTCGGGCGCCGGGGCTTTGATATTAGAAGACCTTGATTTTGCTTTGCAGCGTAATGCTAAAATTTATGCCGAAGTTTTAGGCGGGTCAGGCAATTCTGGCGGACAGCGCCTGGGCGGTACCATGACGGCGGCTAACTCGACCGGTGTAATCAGGTGTATCAATGAAGCGCTGACAAGTTCAGGCATTCATCCCCGGCAAATTGACCTGATCAGCGGGCACCTGACTGCAACAAATGCCGACAAACAGGAAATCCAGAACTGGACACAGGCGCTTGGCAGATCGGGAGAGGATTTTCCGCTTATTAATTCCCTAAAGTCAATGATTGGCCATTGCCTGAGCGCGGCAGGCTCAATTGAATCGATAGCGTCCGTTTTGCAAATAATGCATCAGTTTGTTCATCCCAATATAAACCTTGAAGACCCCAACCCCGAAATTATAAATATGGTAAGCAATGAATGCCTGCCTCTAAAAATGATAAAAAAAGAAGTTAACATTGTAGCTAAAGCCAATTTTGGGTTTGGGGATGTTAACTCCTGTATAGTACTATCAAAATACAAATAAAAATGACCAGAATAGAGATTCTAAATGAACTAAAAAAGGTTTTTGCACCTTATACTACTAATAAAGAGATGCTGAACAGCATTGATGACGATACTGACCTGATAAGAGATCTGAAAATTAACTCCGCTAACCTGGTTGATATTATTATCGATGCTGAAGCGAAATACAATATTGAAATTGATTATGACTCTGCCGATAAAATAATCAATGTAGGTACCTGCATTGATGTGATTATGGAAAAACTCAATCAAAATTAATGACCAGTACGGGTAATGACATCGTATGCTTAAATGCAATTGACATTACCCGTACAAAACAGTACAACTTTTATTCGAAAATACTTTCAAACACCGAAAAAGCACTTTATCACGAAACTGCCTTTGCAGCGATCCCTTTTGAAAAATTTGTTTGGCTATTATGGTCGATAAAAGAATCGGCATTTAAATACCTGCAAAGAAATAATCCCGGCCTGGTTTTCACCCCAGTCAAATTCATCATACAACAACTTTACATCCCGGCAGGGTACGCTTTGACAGTATATGAAACTGCGGGAACGGAAGGCACTGGGTTTGATGACAATACGGCAATAAAAGGCATTGTAACATTTGGTGATGTCACCCTTTATTCAAGGTCAATGTTGCATAAAGACTTCATCCACTCAGTTGTTAATAACAGTGAAGACTTTAAAAACACCTGCTGGGGCATTAAATCCATTGAAAGGAATGACCCGCATTCCCAATCAACGGCAGTCAGGTCTTTTTTGCTTAAGAGACTGAGCCTATATTTCAAAATGGATAAGCTTGCTATTGGTAAAAACCTGCATGGTGTACCGATAGTGCTTAATACAAATGAGGTACTGCCAATTCCGGTTTCGCTTTCCCATCATGATTGTTTTGTCGCTTATTCGTTTATCAGTTAATCTTGAAACGGTAGAGACACACTGATTTATAAATTTCGCCAGGATTAAGCACCATGTAAAAGTAAGGTGTATTGTCTTCCAAATCAGGAAAATGCCGGGGCGTCAACCCAAAACCTGCCGGTAAACAGGCATTATCATTTAAGCTATTATTTCTGTTGTTAAATTTACTGCAGTAAAAATGAAGCCCGGTGTCCTCGGTACAAAGCTCCATGATTATACCGCTTTTTTCGCCCTTTACCCTCGCGACCGGCGTACGGCTGCTATGTTTGTTGATAACAAAGGTATGGTTGTAGCCATTCCCATTCGTTAATTGTTCACTGTTATCATTTATCCTGGCCCCGATAGTAGTCGCTTTTTCAAAATCAAAGGGCGTTCCATTTACGCTTTCCGCATTGCCAGTTGATATCCCGCTGCTATCTAAAGTAAAATAGACATCTGCATTTATTTGCAGGTAATGATTAAAAACACTTCCTCCTCCATTAAGGTTAAAAAAAGGCTGATTGCATTGAACAGCAACAGGCCTGTCAGTTGTGGCTTCGTAGCTTATTTTTAATCCATTGTCGCCCGTCAATTTATAGGTAACCTTTATTTCTAAATTTTTTGCTGCGCCAAACTCCGAATCACCAGAAAAATAAGTGAAAATGATTGAATTTTCATTGATTTGCGTGGCATCCCAAACAACATGCCTTAAATCTATTTTGGGGCCGTCTGCATTTGCAGCGTAATCAGACTTCATGTATGAGCTATTCCCAATAACATTTTGAGGTACTACAACTACGTCAATAAACCTGCCCGCCATATCCTTTGTAAACAAGTTCACTAACCTGTTACCTTCAATCGATATTTGAACCTGCGTCCCATTTTCGTTTTTTAGCGAATAAATACCTGTTTTATGGGTGTTAGTGGCTTTAACATGATTTACATGACCAGGTCGGTTCAAAGTATTTTTGTCATTTTCGGTCATATTATTTTATTGGGGGCACGAATGAAATAGAAAAATTGACTTTTAGCTTTGATTTATGGATCAGTTCTTGCCACTAAAAAACCAGCGATCGTAAATAAAAAATAAAAGATTTTTGGTAAACATAAATTCCCGGTTAAACTAAAAAGGTAGCCGAACACCGGCTACCCTACAAAAAATCAAAGTATATAATCAATCGAATTACTTAATTTCTAAATGATTATAAATATACAACTTGTTAAACACCGTCAATCGCCCGGCTGGTATCACCCCAAATTTTATAATAAAAATTTAGACAAAAATTTAATTTAAAAAACTTAAACTATTGTAAATAAATACGATACTAAACATATCAATCATAAAAATATAACCATAATTTCACCAATTATAGCACTCGATTTACTTTTTCATCACCAGTTTCTTTACTATTGAGTCGCCTATTATTTGGCCGATATGATTTGAAACAATGCAGGAGTTATGAAAATGCACGCCGCCATAAAATCGCGCCCAGATATTCTGTTTAGCTGCATCCCTGAATGACTTGTAAGGCAAACTTTTGATACCAAATTCAAGCTCAGACGTGTCGGTATAAGCTACATTATCGCCCAACACACTTGTAAGCGCTTCGGCTGCGGCGGCAGATATCGTTGTGTGGCCACAAGTATATTCGGGGAAGGGTGGAGTTTGCAGGTGAGGGCGCCAGTTTGCATCGAAATACTTATCAATTACGGTTTCCGGCCGGACTGTTTTGTAAGTGTATTTGGCAGTCCAGCATTCAATAAAACCATCAAATAATGCAATTGACGTTTTTGCATAGGCACAAACAGTGGTACTAAAGTCTGCATGCACTTTTTCAGCGCCTATACCAACGATGCTCATCCAATGCCCCGGCGGCGAAAACTTTTTGGTGATAAACATAACGTGTCCCGAAACATTTAGTTTCCCGGGATTATCGTCCCAAAAGTCAGCAATATGGGTTTGTTCGGGAGTAAGACTATCGATTGTGTTTTTTATATAAATTACTTCTTTGTAATATTTACTGTCTTTGTTTTTTATATCAAACGCCGGTGGTGCCGGTGCAGCATAGTTTTTGAGGTCATGTATAACCATGGGGCGAATTTCATTCCAATGTGGTTCTACAGCTTCTGAATATGCAGGCGGCGTAGGAATCCAACGTCCGGCAGAATCTTTGATTGCAAATTTTGATTCGCTCCTGGTTTTCAGATAATTATCCTTTTTACTCCAGGCCATGATAGAAAGCGCTACTGCTTTGGCATAATTTTCGGAGTTGGTGACCATTTCTGATGGCATACCATGGGTAACTGCAATTTGGTGAAGACTATCCGTATAGCTTTTTAAACTGCCTTCGGGGAATGTCACTGCTTCACCAACTTTGCAAAAAGCCAGTAACGAGGCGTATTCATAATCAATATTTTCATTAGCATCTGGCTTTGCAACCGTCGCTAAGCCGTTAAGCTGTCCTGAAAGGGACTTGTATTTATCAGGATAGCCTGCGGCAATAACTTCATAACCTGCTATGCTTGCATAAGCGTAATTACGTGAAGCTACAACGGGGGTAAAATTATTACCCATTACCACGCCGTTAAGTTCATGGACAGTGCGGCTATACAAGCCGGGATCGTGGAGTATATTTTTATAATCGGGCTTTTTGCAGGATGTAAAAAACGTAACTGCTATTATTATTAAGAGGAAACAACGATTCATAAATCAAAAGTTTTAATATTTAATTATTTTATTACAAAGGCCTTTTTGTCAATGCCCACACCGGTAATTGTTAGTGATTTCCAGTTACCGGGAAGTTTGCTTTTTACCTGCTCAATGCCGGCAGGTGTGATGTCTAATCCGCCGAAACCCATTAAAAGGCTCTGAATTATACCACCGGCACCAGTCGCGAAATAGGGGTTGGTACCACCTTTAGTTTCCGCAATTACCCTGAATGGCGGGTTTAGGTTTGGTTCGTAGGCGTCTTTAAAAAAATGATAAGCTTTGTCGCCGTTACCCAACCGTGCATACAGGAGGGTAAATATGCCCTGGGTCATCGCTGGTGTACCGGCATTTGGCACCCTTGTTTCATAATACTCCAGATCCTTTTTTATTTGTGAAGGATCGGTAATGGTTTTTAAGGGGTAGGCCAGCAGATTTACATCTGCCTGTTTAATACCTTCTCCTTTATAGGTATCAAATTCTTTAGTAACGCCATCCGGAAATCTTGCAACCGGGATATTTTGGGCAACGATCTGCCAGTCAGGGTCAGCTTTTAATCCTAAAATTTTAGCAGCAGCAGTTGCATGCTGTAAATTTTCAATTGCAGCCGCATTAGTAAAGGCGTCGTTATCAATATTTTCGGCCCATTCATCAGCAGCCACGACATCTTTTATATCATAATGGCCGGTTCCATTCCGTTCAACACGACTGGCCCAAAAATCGGCGGTTGCTGAAAGCAAGGGCCATCCTTTTTCAAGCAGCCATTGCTTATCCTGGGTTACGCAATAATAATTCCAGGCGGCCAAAGCAACGCAGGCGGTTATATGATGTTCAAACGGACCACTTAACGCCCAAACCGGTGTTTCTTCCACCCCTGCGTCAGCGCTTTCCCAAGGGAACATCGCTCCTTTATATCCGTGCCCAAAAGCATTTTGCTTTGCTACCGCTAAACGCTGGTAGCGGTATTCGACTAGAGATTTGGCAATTTCAGGATGCAATACCAATAATGCAGGGTACATCCACAAATCAGCATCCCAAAAAACGTGGCCATTATAACCTAAACCCGACAAACCCATCGGTGACGGAGAATACGCTGTGCCTGCCCGTGAAAAAGAGTATAAATGATATAGCATGCTATGTACATCCTGCTGGGCCTGCGGGTCGCCATCAATTTTTATATCACTATGCCAAAGGGAGTCCCAGGCCATTTCATGAAATTTGATCAGCCTGTCGCGACCTTCAAGTTTAGCGAATATGGTTAAACGCTCGGCCTGGTTTAAAGGATCTGCATCGTGCGCCGAAGTGATAGATGATCCGGCAACAGCATACTGATAGGTTTGCCCGGCAGCAATTGCTTTGCTGAACTTCATCAGGTGCATATTATTATCCCACATTTCATGTATTACACGCGGCTCCTGGCCATGGTTTTCATTAAACAAAAAGGAGTTGGAAGCACATAATTGGAGTTTTCCGGTCGGGCTTTTTGCTGTGGATGTTAGCAAGCTGATGGTTACATGCGGCCTGTCAATCTCATTATAGTAATTTTGAACATCCTTCAAAGCATCAGGCGCTTCCATAACACTGGCTGCGGTGATATTCAAGGCTTTTTTTGCGGTGATGGAAATATCCATCAAAACAGTGAAAGGCAGTTGGCGCAATGAATAATAGGTGTATTTTATCGTTGCTTCATCTCCATAATCAAATGTAGTAGTAAAGGCCGCATGCTGCATATCCAGTTGCTGCCTCATATTGCTGATGTTTTTAGCGTCAATACGGTTCCCATTAATTTCGAGGTACATATTGAGCAGGTTAAAACTATTCAGGAAATTACTAACCCGGCCACGGCCATACAGATCATACGCACCTGCAAGCACTACATTCTTCACTTTAAATGGTTCGGGCGATGATACAATCCCTATCATACCGTTAGCAACCGTAATTCCGTAATAATTTGCAGGGTCAATTTTGTCGGCTTTTATAAGCCATTGGTCCTGTGCGCAAACAATGGTTGAACAAAAGGAAATCAACCCCAGAAAAAATATCGACTTTTTACTCATGGTCATTTATTTAACTTAAAAAATTGAATTTTGTCATTATTAAAAGCAACGGCATAAATGATGCCTTGCGCCGTTTTAATTTGTTTAATATCCCTTACTTCGCCCCTCAATAAAAATCCGGAAGAAACGGGAGAAATGTATTTAAAATTATTGCCTTTATCTAAAAGTAGCAGATCGCCAAAATCGGCATCATATCTGCCTTCAAAAGGTATTACACCTGAAAAATTACCGCCTCCTAAAATGCCTTTGTAAGGTCCCGAAAAATTGGCGAAACCAAAAAGTGGCGCAGTTTGCATCAACGCGGGGAATGCTCTGAAAGCAAATTTACCCTCACCTTTATTATAAAAAACACCTGATGTGAAATTGTTTGCTATCAGCGGTTTTGTATCTAATGAATCACCGAATACCTCCTGAACTGTTTTCCCGGCAAAATCATGGTAGTACAAAAATTTCTTTTTGATCAATGGTACCTGTTTTTCAATGTCGCCTTTTCCTAAAAATGTATAATCCTTATGGTCAATACTATAAGTTAATATTGGGTCAACTGTGCCATTTTTGTCTAAGTCTGATAAAAATAGTTTCACTGGGTTTTCATCGGTCGGTTTAAGTTTTGAATTCCAACCATAATTTCCTGCAACAATATCTATTTTGCCATCACCGTCAACATCTGCTAATACTACCCGCTGCCACCATCCCAGCATATTGTCCATTTCATCGTTACGCTGCTCAACAAATTTACCGTTCCGGTTCATGAAGACTTTCACCGGCATAAACTCACCTGCTACCACGAGATCAGGCCAGCCATCATTATCCAGATCGGCAAACGCAGCCGAGCGAATCATGCCTGCATACTTAAGCTCTTCAGGCAAGGGCGTCTGGTGGTAATGGCCATGTCCATCGTTCACTAAAAGATACGATTCCGTTATTCTACTATAGTTAAACGCATCTGGCGCCCCTCCGACAAAAATATCAGGATAGCCATCGTGATTTACATCAGCCACGGCAACTGCCGACTTATTTACCAATATCTGCGGAATATCATTCGACTTTTTAAAGTTCCCCTTACCGTCATTTATATACAAACGGTCGGCAAGTTCTGCGGAGCCATCGGGAAATTCGTTTCCGCCACTTGCAACATACAGGTCAGGAAAGCCATCGTGGTTCACGTCCAGAAATACCGCATCAACGTCTTCACAAACCTCATCTGCTATAAACGCCGGCTGAACTGTCGCTTTAAAACTACCATCGGGCCCCTGGATAAATAAAGCTCCCGGCTGCCCTTTTGCCCCGCACACATAAAAATCGTCCAATCCGTCGTGGTTTACATCTGCCACGGCTATTCTGGGGCCTTCGGTTGAAAACATGTGCGGAATAAGCGGTTGCTGATTAAAATCCACAAAATCATCCTCTTTATGCTTCCAGTTCAAATTTATTTGAGCAGTAATATTTTGAAAAACCGGTGGTTTTTTTGGAAAAAACAAATTATGATTAAAATGCCCCATGGCATTTTTTTGATCAATTGTCAATAGTTTATCCCCGGCAATATTGTGCATTACCTGGAAAGTTTGATCGGGCCAGATAACCAATAAACTGTCTGCGGTTTTGTTATTTCCTAAACCAAAATGCAATTTCGGTTCTGTTGATGATTGAAATCCCCGGGTTAGCTCCAGTTGCTCATATTGCATTTGTTTGCCACAAAAAATGTATGCTTTTGTACCAATTCCAAATCGGTTATCATGGCGGCCGGTGAATTTTAGACTAAGATAATGAGACCCCTTGGATACATTTCTATAAATACATGCAACATGATTAAGGTTATTAGTCACAACATCCAAATGCCCGTCGTTGTTGAGGTCCGCATAAGCCGCGCCGTTTGATAACATGGTATCGCTTATCCCCCAGGCAGCGCTTTTATCGATAAATTTTTCACTTTTTGTTCCTTTAAAAACATAGCTGTGCGCCTCGCCGGTTGGCATTTTATCTATTGCAACGCCGTCCATTCCGTTTCCTGAGAGGGCTTTCTGAACAGAAAAATTTGAAATAAAGCTAATATAATCCATATCTGTTGGCCGATGTTTTATACCATTTGCCACAAAAAGGTCCTTTATCCCGTCATTATCAAAATCAGCCAACAAAGGGCTCCAGCTCCAATCAGTAGCTGCAACACCATCCATTAAACTTACTTCACTAAATGCTTCCCCGTCTCCAAGGTTTTTTTGCAGGCAATTGCGGGAATACTGATACTGAAAACCACCATTTAAAATTTTCTGTTTGTATTGATCAAAAGACTCATCGCCAACATAAGATTTTAATATCGATTCATTGGCGGGCAGCATATCTGCGGTTATAATATCCAGCTGGCCGTCGTTATTAAAATCGGCAATATCATTCCCCATACTAAACCTGCTGTAATGATTGAAATGTTTGGCGCCGGATTCTTTGAATGTGCCATCATGATTATTAATATAATAATAATCGTTTTCATGGAAATCATTCCCCTCGTAAATATCATCCCAACCGTCATTATTGAGGTCGCCGATGGCAATACCCAAACCGTAACCAAGGGCGCTGCTGTAAATACCCGATTTTTGAGTTACATCAACAAAGTGCCCGTTATCGTTCAAATACAATTTACTGCCGGCCAACTGGTTAACCTTAGTTCGCAAACTGGTATCGCCATAGGTATCTACAGAGTGATTTGATTGGTTTAGCAAATAGCAATCGAGTTTTCCATCGTGATTATAATCAAAAAATGCAGCCTGGGTTGAATATCCGGAAAAATCAAGACCATATTGCGCTGATTCTTCTGTAAATGTGCCGTCGTGGTTGTTAATATAGAGCATGTTATGTCCTTTCAATCCTAACTTACCGGCAACCGCGCAAACATATATATCAAGGTAACCGTCATTATTAATATCAACCATGGTAACCCCTGAACTCCAATCGGCAATCCCGGCTACCCCTGCCTTTTCAGTTATATCCTCAAATTGA
>Ga0364859_10299_pt2 | contig 9895 bp, 13 predicted proteins | sample ExccelAu500001D3_FD_206911 | JGI IMG/M metagenome (GOLD analysis project Ga0364859, IMG submission 206911) | Enriched cells from Trout Bog Lake Hypolimnion, Wisconsin, USA - BchlTB.Aug20.5000.01 .D3 | ecosystem: Environmental > Aquatic > Freshwater > Lake > Hypolimnion/Profundal zone | place: USA...
CGGCTTTGCGAATATCTTCGCGAGCTTCGCGACGGGCATGTCCAAGATCGGCGACACCGCGGCGGCGGCAGTTGCGGGGTTCTTTATGGCGCTCGGCACGGCATAGATGACCGGGAAATTCTGGTTCACCGCCGCCGGCAACGTATTGCCGTTATTATCAGTAAAATAAATGGCGCCGCGCGTTGCCGCCGCGTCGCCAGACCCCGCAACCTCAGACTGCGCCTTCGCGAGATAGTACCCCCCTTTTACTAATTGGAGTTGATAAAGATGAAAAGTTAAAAAGCCAAAAGCGATGACAAGCGCGGCAACAATTATTGAGAAGCGATAGGCCATTGTTGATTTATCGAAAAGTATTGAGGCTTATTTTCTTGCACTAAATTATCGGCTGCCGCAAGGGCGCTGATCTGACCTCCACCGAGCGTGGCAATGATGCCGTTGTTCAACGCGGTGCTCTGCGCACCGACCGCATTAAGCTGAGCTTTCAGAGAAACAATGTTGTGACTCAAATCTACCGTCTTATTATACCCCAATATCACCCAAAATGTACCCACAAGTACGAGCACAACAAGTATTGCGATCGTGATGTTCTGAATATCGAAATGTCTTTTGGGTTGTATGAAGGTCATTGGATTAAATGATCGTTAAATAAATTGGATGACTCTTAGTTTTGCCGACCGGCTCCGCGGATTTCTATGGACCTCTTCGCGCGTAGGACCGATGGGCTTCTTCGTGAGAATATTCGCCTTCTTTTCCTTCGCGAACGCCTGAAATGCGTGCTTCACGATGCGATCCTCGAGCGAATGGAAGGTGATGACCGCCGCTTTGCCGTTGGACCTCATCACCGTCGGGAGACTTTCAAGCAACGTCTTCAGATTTTCCAGCTCGCCGTTCGCATAAATGCGCAATGCCTGGAAGGTTCTTGTCGCCGGGTTGATCCTGCCGTGTTCATACCCTCGCGGCACCGCGCTCCGCACTACTTCCACCAGCTCACCGCTTGTCATGATCGGCTTCTTCCTTCCCTGATCCTTGATCACTCTCGCGATCCTTCGCGATAACCGCTCGCCGCCGAATTCAAAAATAATATTTGCGAGATCGGCTTCGCTTTCCTCGCGCAAGATAGCGCATACCGGACGCCGAGAATCATCGTAGGTCATAAGGAGCGGCTCGTTCGCCGCTGCTTCCTCGAAACTGAATCCCCTGCCGGAGCTCGCGAGCTGCTCGGAAGAAAAACCGAGATCAACGAGCAAGCCATCAGCTCTCGACAATCGTTCATTTTCCAAAGAGATGCTTCCTAAAATCTCCGGAAGGTTCGCGTAATTGTCATGGACCAACACCACGTTCTTATTTCCGCCTATGCGCGCTTTGCACTCGGCAAGAAGCGCTTCATCCCAATCAATCCCAAGCAGGGTGCCTGTCGCGGTGATGCGGCCGAGAATCTCTCGGGCGTGTCCGCCACCGTCCACGGTTCCATCAATTATGAAGTCTCCCGGACGCGGATCTAAGAACGTTATGGTCTCTTCTAAAAGAACGGGTACGTGCTCTGCCATTAGATCCCTAACTCACCGAGTTGTTCAGCGATCGCCTCTGAAGAACTCTCCGTCTTTGTCTTGTATGCCTGCCATGCTGCTTCATCCCAAACCTCAATGCGATTATAGAGACCGGCAACCACAACTTCCTTTTTCAAGCCGGCATATTTTCTCAAGTAATCCGGGATCAAAATTCTTCCCTGATTATCGAGCGTAACGTCGGTCGCTCCTGCGAGCATTAACCGCACGAATGCGCGCGAGTTCGCCTGCGCGAGCGGCAACGCGATCAGCTTTGCAGCCAACGCCTCCCACTCGGCATGCGCAAAAACAAAAAGACAGTTATCAATTCCGCGCGTTATGATGGCTCCCGACGTTACTTTATCGCGGAATTTTGCCGGGATGGCCATACGACCTTTTGTGTCCAGACTGTGCTGGAATTCGCCTAAAAGCATTGAAATATGTGGGTTTTATTGGTTTTTACCCGATTGCCCGCTGAGTTCTGCACAGAAAGTGGCGTTTATCCCCAGAACTATCCACAACCCACCACTTACATATGATGATACTCCACTTTAATATAGTGTCAAAAATACCCCACAAGCATGGGAAAGTATAGAGAAAACAACGATTTTGCTGGGTTTTATTTATATGAACAACAACAAAACGGCGAGGATATACACAGGATGCGCGGGGAAAATAAAAGCATTAAAAATATCCCCAATTCCCCACTTGAGCTTTTGATAAAGGCAACGCCCACGCAAAACAAACTCCTCAGGAGTGACGCGTCGAGATCGAAACTGCCCCAGCTCTAAAAATCTCCCCTACGGAAGTTGCCCAACAAAATCTGCAATGAAGGTTTGATAGATTTGGATCGTGCTGGAACTGAGGCTAACACCGTGATTAAGGCTTGTTGGATCGTAGGGAAGCAATGAGAATCCATAGATCGTGCTTGTATTGGCATAAATAAGAGACGCCGTCCCAATAGCGTAGCCCGGACGACCTGTGCCCTCACTTTCCACTACTTTGTTATCAATGCTTTTCACTGTTTGCCCCAGCTTAGGATTGGGATCGGTCACTGCTGCCAATTGGGCTTTCCACATCCAGGCTGGCTCATCACTTTCGGTTAGTTTTTCTATATACATCTCGCTGTATCCTAAGGTATCGTTGTCTACAACGGATGCCCTATCCGCATTACCCAGATTGTCATAAATGATGGCATTCGCTGGCAGGTCGGTAAAAATAACCGAGGTGGCGGATTGTTTCAACACCCGCCATCCAGAAGGAGGTTGGAGGGTCATGATGTTTACGCCCGTGTTTTCAGGAGTGGTAGTTGCGACACCAGATGGGGACAACTGGGCTACGGGAGGCAATGCGACGGATTTTCGAGAAAACGAATACCACAAAATTCCTGCAAGGAGAACGAGAATGGCCAGCACCAAGTATCCGTATCGATGTTTCATATTATAACGTCCCATTGTTGGTGCCCATAGGAAAATAGAGAGATTCGTAGCGTTTCTACGGAAGTTGCGCTACAAAATCTGCCATGAAAGATTTATAGATTTGGATCGTACTGGAGCTGAGGCCAATGTTGCGATGAATCTTTGTTGGTTGATAGGGGTCTAATGAAAACATATAAATTGTACTTGTATCAGCATACACCATAGACATAGTTCCCGTAGCGGAACTTCCCGGACCAGCAGTGGTCTCGCTTTCCACCACTTTACCATCAATACTTCCCACCGTTTGCCCTGACATGGGATCGGTCTTTGCCGCCAAGAGACTTTCCCATTCCCATCCATCTACGGGCTTCTCATCGGTAGTTAGTTTTTCTATACCCATCTCGCTGTATCCTAAAGTATCATCGTCTACAATAGGCGACCTATTCATATCGGTCGAACTGTCATAAATGATGGCATTCACTGGCAGGTCGGTAAAAATAACAGACGTGGCGGATTGTTTCAATGCCCGCCATCCGGAAGGAGGTTGGAGGGTCATAAAATCCACGCCCGTTTTTTCAGGGCTGGTAGTCGCGATGCTAGATGGAGATGACTGGGTGGCGAGAGGCAATGTGGCAGGTACTCGAGAAAATGAATACCATAGAATTCCGACAAGGAGGAGGATGAATAAAGCCAATGCCAAATACCAATATCGATGCGTCATATTATGACCAATATAACATATTTAAATTTAAATAAAAAAAGGGAGGGAGTGTATAACTCCCTCCGATTGAGTGAGGGTTATTAAACCGTCACATTGAGTCCGTCAATGAATTGGGAAAGGCTAATTCCCAAGATCGGTGTAGGCACCCTTCCAGATTCCAAATTGTATGTTGTGAGATTCCAGAAGGTCTGCCAGAAAGGATAGAGGGAGTCGATGCATCTCTATCATTTCCCGTCCGGAATTGCCATCTTCGGGGAGCCAATTAGAATCAATGAGATTGAGCGCGGTTACCGTTCCCGATCCATCTGTCACAACGCCGACAACAATGGCAGTGTGATACGGGGTTTTCGTGGTGAGAATATCTCCTGGTACTGCTTGCTTAAGATCCGTCTCGATTCCCGCATCACCATCAGGCCACATTTTGCCATATGCCGGGAATGCGCCTGTCGGTGGCGTTCCGAGCAAAGCAAGCGCACGATAGTAGACGAAGTTCGCAAAGAACCTACATTCACCACCCCTTCCAACATTGCCGTAATACGCATAGTCCTCCAAGCCAGTATAGAAACTTGGCGGAATACCGGTATCGTACTGGGCATCGTAGTAGGCACTACCATCGCTTAGGACAGCCCAAAGTGACGCATTGGTGCCATAAAGAGGAACAAGAGTACTCATCGCCGATGATCCAGGATAGGTCTGGTCAGTCAGATACAGGTAATTCCAGCTACCGACACAATCCTGAATGCTAGAATCGATATTGTCAGTGATGGTCGAATGGTTGCAGGCGTTGCCCTGAGGAGTGCCCAAAGCATAGAATGCTTCAGCAACCACTGCTTGACGAGGATCAATTGATGGCGCAATCGCCCCCAATGTCCCTGCATAAAGCCCCGCGATCTCGGTCTGCGTAAGGGCGCGGGAAAAGATGAACCCGTCGTCCATGTCGCCGTCGAAGTATCCCGATGTCCCGTTCCAATCGCAACCCCAGTAGGTGGCATAGTTGTTGCCACCGAGGGTCGCGCTGAACGAGGTCGAGGCAACCTGAATGCCGTCGAGCCACAGTGACATGGTCGCGCCGTCCCAGTTGAGCACGGCGAGATGCCACGTGTCGGTGTCGGTGATCGAACCGCCCGATATTTCGGTCCACGCAGAAGAGGTGCGCAGTCCGGCGGCCAACTGGTTGTTGTCCACCGCAAGATATCACTCCCCCGACGAGCGGGCCGCACGAGAAAGCATCTCGCGTGCCGTCGCCGTATCGCCACGCTTGAACCACACGCCGATGGCCCTTGCTTGGGTGTTGCCCAAGAGGTCGTTCGGAATCGTGATCTCTGCGCTTCCGTTGAAATACGCTTCTCCTTGACTGAACAGCCCATAGCTCGTGTCAAAAGACATATTGCTTGACGGCGTGCCGTCATTCGTTCCCTTGCTGTCGTTCGCGTTGCCATCAAAGCGATAGTACGCGACGAGGGACGAGCTATCAGAAAGGTAGGTTGAAGAGAGGGGTGCTTGGGCTACAAGCACGCACGATGGCAGAAACCCTAAAAACGCTCCTGCCATAATCCATCGCATGAGTTGTCTCATGTTATTTTCTCCTTGTTCGGTTGTGAAAGATCCGTTAAGCTCGACAAAACGAGGGAAGGAACGATTTCCTCCACCCACTTCATCGTTCGACCTAACGGGCACGATTATATGAGAAAAAACGCTTTTAGTCAAAACGCGAATTCAAACAAGCGAAAAGTTCGATTTCGCCTATTTAGCGGAAAAAGAAAACCCACACTCTTTTTCGACCTTTAGCGTCCTCGCGACCCGGTCGGAAAAGAGTGTGAGTTTTCTTTTTTTGTTGTGGGCGTTGCAGGGATCGGACCTGCGACCTCTCCGATGTGAACGGAACGCTCTACCACTGAGCTAAACGCCCTTTGTAACAACTCACAAATAGTAAAACAAAAACACGTCGTTTTCAACCGGATGACATTCTTTCTTCTAACGACGCATTCAAATAGATCCCAAACAAAAAGGGCACTTGAGACCGTTGTGTAATCACAGCAGGTCTCAAGTGCCCTTTTTGTTTGGGATCTATTTGATCTCCGCTTCGCCTCCAGCTTCGGTGACTTTCTTCTTGATTTCCTCAGCTTCCTCTTTCTTGATGCCTTCCTTGATCGCTTTCGGTGCTGCGTCAACGAGATCCTTCGCCTCCTTGAGGCCGAGGGTCGTCACTTCGCGAACCACCTTGATCACGTTGAGCTTGCTTGCTCCGGCTGACTTCAAGATGACATCAAAGCTCGTCTTCTCATCTGCGGCTGCTGCAACTGCGCCACCACCTGCGGCGACCGGTGCTGCGGCAGAGATACCGAACTTCTCCTCGAGCGTATGAACGAGCTCCGCGAGCTCTACCACCGTGAGGGCCTCTATCTTTGTGATCAAATCGTCAAAATTTGCCATGGTTTTTTGTATATTTGCTTGCGTTAGCTCGACCTTTTTGCTTTTTCATCCAGTAAATACATGAATGACCGAATCGGTCCTGCCAAAACTCCAAGGAGCTGCGCCAAAAGCACTTCGCGCGGCGGGAGCGTACCGATCTTGATAACCTGCGCGCCTTCGAGCATCACGCTCGTCTTGATCTCGTAACCGCCAAGGAGCTTCTTTATCCAGACATCTTTCGGCATGCCTTCGGGGATCTCCAGACCGGAGAAGAACTTGTATGCCGGGCCGGCGATGGTGTCTGAGCCCCCTTCCGCAAATATCGTTCCGATGGAAACCTTGAACTGTTTTAGATCGACATCGATGCCGCTCTCTTTAAGGGCAATGCCCAAAAGACGCTTCTTGATGACAAGGAAATTCGCGCCGTTCTTCTTGAGCTCCATACGAAGCTTGCGAGTATCTTCCGCAGTGACCTTCGTGAAGTCAGCGAAAATGAGCGACTGGCTCTTTGCGAGCAGCGCCTTTGCCTTCTCTAATTCTTCACCCTTTTGTGCTTTTGTTTTCATGATTTTATTTGATAAAAGAAAAACGGCCTTCCAAGCCGCGAAAATAATCAAACAAACTATTTGATCATCCTCGATAGGGCTTACCTGCCACCGTTCCGGGGCAGAACCTATGGTCGTTGGAATTGGTTACAGTATAGCGCAACGGGAAGTTATGTCAATAAGCGCCGATTGACGTCGCCAATTTTCGCATGTTACGGTGTGGGTGGAGGAAATTGGAATGCCCCAAAATAAGGGTTGTACGCACTCTTCTCACCAATGCTGCGCCAGCAGCAGCGGCCATTGCGAAAGACACCTCACCGACCCCTGCGCGGCATGCATCGCGAACATGGGAAGCTCGGCGTCGACCACCGATAGCTCGGATGGGTCGATCGCGCTGGAACCCGTCATCGCGAGCGCCAGCTCGTCCGATGACCGGATCCACATTTCGGAGCTCGGGCGAAACCGCCGCTGTTTGGCGCCTTAGTCCGAGCAATTCCCAATCTCAATCCCCAATCGAAGGTATGCCAGCAAGACCGGCATACCTTCTCTTTATTTATGATTTATGAGAACCTCGATATAACAGCTAAACCAGAATCACTCCTTCTTCCACTCAACGATCTTTCCTGCTTCACGCTCAACGGGATGCGACAGGCGAAGCTTTGCCATGATCCCCTTCTCTGCGATTTCAAAATGCGGCGACTTATCCAGTGCGTTGTTGATCTCCCATAAATTTTCAGTGCTGGTAAGCCACTTGTCGCCGAACGGCAACAAGCTGAACGGACGCGAGTAGGTGCGCAGAGTCTTTACGCCATTATCCAAAAAATATTCATGAAAGTATGACAATACCAGTTCGCGGATGGTCCGGTAGATCGGATCGCGATAACGCAAAACCGCATGATTGGTCTTGCTGATCGCACCCCAATAACCGTTCTGTTTAAAAAGCGTGACCACGTGATCGCCGTCGCCTTTCCCCGGTGCCACCTTGAGGTCGAGCAAGAGCGGCGACTCGCCGTGGTACCACAGCGCAGCCGCGGCGAGCATCGCGCCCTCTATGCAGTGCGCCTCCTTGCGCCGCAAAACCATCAATGGAGATCGCGACGTTTCGCCCTCCTTTTCAAAATTAATCCCGATGCTATCCAAATAATCCTGAATCTTCCCGGGCGTGTTCAGTTTTTTGAAGATCGCAAATTCCGCAGGAAATTCTTTTAGGACGTGCTTAGGAAATGATCGCATGTTTTTGAAGTAAGATATTGCTAATGTGTATTCCTTTGCACTTTGAGACCATTGTGTAATCACAGCAGGTCTCAAAGTGCAAAGGAATACACATTATCCATGCCTCACCTCTAAGACATCGCCATCCTTTACCTCGTACTCTTTTCCTTCAATGCGCAACCAGCCCTTTGGCTTTGCCTTGCTCCATCCGCCCGCCTCAAGCAACTTCGCCGTCTCGATCACTTCAAGCCGGATAAATTTAGTTTCAAAATCAGTATGGATAACGCCCGCCGCCTGCGGCGCCTTCATCCCCCGCTCGATCGTCCAGGCGCGCGTCTCGTCCTCGCCCGTCGTAAAGAAGCTGATAAGATCGAGTATGTGATAAGCCTTCTTCACGAGCTCCGGAATGCCGTTCGTTTCGGCCTCCGGTCCGGCGAGGTCAACAATGAGATAATCCGCGCCAAGCGCTGTGATCTTCTCTATCAATTCCTTCGACACATCCGATTCCTTCCCGTTGATAAGGTAGAGCTGACGCTTCGTGGTGAGCAACCGAAGATCACTGAACCGCGGATTCTCTTTTATCGCCTTGGCGAGCTCTGCGTTACTGACCGGTAAAATTTCCTCCTCGAGCGACTGCTTTAGGCGCAGCAACAACTCTTTGTCCAGAAGCGCTTCTTTCTTCCCGGTGCGCGCCTCGGACTCCGTCCTCACCAATCGCTTCTCTACCGTTGCCAAATCCTTCAGCATCAATTCCAAATTAATGACGTCGATGTCGCGGATCGGGTCGACGGAATTTTCCACGTGAACGATATCCGGGTTCTGGAACGCGCGCACCACCATGACGACAGCCTGCGTCAGTTGGATGTCATCGAGAAAATCGTTGCCCAACCCTTCGCCCTTATTCGCGCCCTTCACCAATCCCGCGATGTCATAGAATTCGACGACCGCCGGGATCTTCTTCTTTGATTTGCTAAGTTCATTTAACTTCTCCAACCGTTCATCGGGAACCGGAACAATGCCGACGTTCGGATTGATAGTAGCGAACGGATAGTTCGCGATGGTGATGTTCTGTTCGGTAATTAAATGAAACAACGTCGATTTGCCGACGTTCGGGAGCCCGACGATGCCAATGGAAAGTTTCATATCAAGTGGATTCTACTATATTGGCGCGGGATTTGGAAGAATGGATAGACTGTCTCAATTTTTCTTTTCAGCGATTTCGCGATCCAGCGCGTCTCTTTCATCGATGATCTCTTTGAGCATTTCGGGGGTTAATTCCCACTCTTCGTTGTTATAGGTGATGACAGCAGATGGACGCCCGTCCTCTCCTTGAGAAATCTTTATGCTATATCCCTGGCTATAGCCAAATCCATTCTTATCAGGCAGTGATGCCAAGAATTTTTCCACTCCTTCAGGCCCATCGTTCTTCTCTATCACTTTCATCAAGAACAGCTCGAGCACATCCTGATGGGAGCCGAAGAACCGCTGGAGCTCATTTTTGAATTGCGCGTAAAGCTCCGGCTTCTGCTCCGCGATCCGCTCCCACTGCGGCAGGATCTCAAAATATTTCTGCACAAGTTCGGCGATGTTCGCAGCGCCACGCGAATACGACGTTGATTCCATATCTCCTAGTTGCTTGACCAGGTCGTCGCTCTCTTCGCGCAAAAAAACGAGCGAATCTTTCGGACCAAAAGCCCGATCATAAGCTGTTTTATTAAAAACCTCGGAACCATTCCAATTAAAATTGAGCTTCTCCGATACAACCTCCTTCTTTCCATGCTTCAGCTCTTCTCCGATTTTGCCCCTAACATCCTCAAGGGTATCTTCCGGCGCAACATCCTCGTTTGCAAGAAGTTGGCGCAGAGCCGCCTCCATAGAACGCTCGCGCGGCGACCCATACGCCACGCCAACCTCAGGATGTGGATCTTTTGTTTTCCCCACCTCTGTTGAATGCTCCCGACCCTGCTTGGTAAGCCTCACTTGCTCGTCGCCCGGGCGCAGCCCCGCTGTGGAAGCCTTCTCTTTTTCATCGTGGCGGAAAAA
>Ga0364859_10806_pt2 | contig 9895 bp, 6 predicted proteins | sample ExccelAu500001D3_FD_206911 | JGI IMG/M metagenome (GOLD analysis project Ga0364859, IMG submission 206911) | Enriched cells from Trout Bog Lake Hypolimnion, Wisconsin, USA - BchlTB.Aug20.5000.01 .D3 | ecosystem: Environmental > Aquatic > Freshwater > Lake > Hypolimnion/Profundal zone | place: USA...
CATCTGACCCATCCGGCAGTATAACATGAGAACGAACACCCAATGGTGTCGTAATCTCCTGCGTCGCAAACTGTTGTTCTTGAGGGAGATTCCTTTGCCGAAAGAAAAGGAAACCTGAAGCAATTAAAAGCGGAATAAACAGAACGGCCGCAGAACGTAATAAAATATTAAATAACACCTTTTGTTGCCTGTTATTTTGAAGTCTGTTCTGTATGTTAAGGTAGGCTTGCCGGCTATCAACATGCTCAATTTCAGCGACAGCTTTTACCGCGTCTGAAACCTGCTCTAAAATATCCTGCTTTAAACGACTGGAAATCAGGTCTTCAATACTACCTGGTAATTGGGTATTTTTATTCATGTTGATTTTAATGGAATCTATTGGTGCTTTCTCGGCTTTATGATATATCAAACAACTGAAAAGTAAAAAACACGTAGACTAAAATTCAGAATATTTGAAAAATCTGAAAATCTTATTCCTACTTTTAAAAACCAATTCTAAATAGAAATTCATTTTTCCTTTGAGATGGGAGATATAGTATATCTTAAAAAGGGAAAACCATGCGAAAATAGGTTACCAAAAATCTTTCGGGAAGGAAACAAAAATCATCAAAATTGTTGAATTCCAAGGAATATCAACAGACCAATATAATCCTTTAATTCAACCCGTAGTACCTTTAATGCATTGCTGATTTGTGTTTCAATTGTCCTTTTGGAAAGATTCAGGTCTTTCGCAATTTCATCATTCTTCATACCCTGAACTCGGCTCATCATAAAAATTTCCCTGCATTTTTCAGGTAACAGATTAATAGAATTCTTAATCCTTTCCTGCAGTTCAGTCACCAAATACAGATCAGGATCATAAACAGGATGCTGATTGGATAAGTCACTCAATTCCTGAAGGTATCTGGCTTCAATTTTTTTATGTTTCAGATAATTCAGCGAACTATTTTTAACCGACAAGAAAAAATAATTTTTGAATGAATCAGATGGAATAATTTGTTGATGTCTTTGCCAAAATCGGACGAAAAAATCCTGAACAATCTCTTCTGCATCGTTTCGGTCTGCAGTAAATTGGGAAGTATAAACCACTAATCCAGGATAGTAGAAATGAAATAATAATTCAAAAGCTGTTTTATCGCCATTTTTCAATCTGACAATCAAATCTTTCTCAGCTATTCCATGAATAAATTGCATTTAACAAAATTAAATATTTTAAAACTATTAAATCTTGATGTTCTTATCTTTTTTACTTTAATCTAAGTAATATTTAAATATTATGATGCATTTTATGCCTTCATTTTGAAAAACATCCAACACTCGTTCTTTGTGATTTTAAAAACAGGGATAAACATCAAAACTGAGCCATTGGTGTTTGATTCTGCATTACCAAATCTCTGTCAAACATCATTGTTCTATAATAAAAATCACACATTTATCCCTCTTTAGGCCAATGAATTAATTATCGGTTTTATGAATTTAGAGGTCCAGTTATGCGATCCGTTAAAACAAATAAACAAAGCAAAAAGCCATAATATTTTTTATATAAATGATTTGATTAATGTTTTTTATTGTATGGCAGGAGTTTGATATCCTTTAAGGCTTGACTAATTAAAAGAGTAGTTCTTGCCTGATTTCGAATCAGAACAAAGGTATGGTTTTCTGACCAGTTTTTTTTCTGCTGAATGTAGTTAATTAGATTCTGGATACCCTTTATTTTGATTCCGTTGATTTCCTGAATAAGATCTCCGGTTCGAAAACCTATTTTCGCTGCTTTTGAGAGTTTCCTGACTGTTGTTAATGCCACACCTCCAGCATCAAATCCGACTCCGAAAGCAGACATTTCATCACCTTTTGGTTCCTTTAAAACGATACCCATCCAGGTAAAAGTACATTTTTGACCGGATAAATTCACTGAACTAAGCTGAATAACCGGAATTTCGGGGGATTTTGCAATTGCTTTTAAGGAGGGCTTGATCACCCCAAACTGATTCATAGGAAAATTTACGAACCCTATTCCCAGGGCTGGGGAGTCGTCCGAAACCCGGAAATCACCTGTTCCCGGCTCAATAAATTTGGGAATGCCATTGCGGGAATTTTTATCACAATTATTCAAGGCAAAACGGGTCATAAATTCCTTATCTGAGGCGTAAAAATTGAAATCCAGTTCCTGACCCCATTTTCCGTCATTTGCAATTGTTGAGTTCATAATAGCTGGCTGATAAGGGAGAAAAACAATGTTGTTTTTAAAAATATCACCACTTTTGAGGTACCACACATGTGGATGCAATCCGTTGTTGATAATGATATTATTTATAACAGTCCGGTTATACCCTTCTCGCATCTTTAATCCACCATTTAGCAGCAGGTTGTTGGTAATCTGATATTGAGTGGATCCGTCATCCAGGTCGATATCCCAGCCATGGTCACAGCGCCAGCGGTTATTTCGGATGATGTTGGGGTCCTGCATATCCAGGAATGGCAAACCGGGTTCTTTCTCCACTGCTTCAACGGTTTCTCTGACATCAGGCGTCCAATAACGGTCGCGCCCCCATGAATTAAAACTCCCATGATCCCCTGTCTCTAAAACAGTATTGAAGACATCACAATTTTCGATGATATGCCCTCCAAATGTCCCTTCGTTGATATTGATTCCGGCACGTGGCACATCATAAATTGAACAATGATTTATTCTGATCTTATGTGACATGGAGATATGTACAGGGGCAGTTTGTTTTTCGTCTCTCCCTGTGAGGGTAATCAGACAATCCTCCACCAGGCAATCTTCCGGATAGTTATCCCCTTTTGGCCCGGGAGTGTGGTCGATGTGCTGATAATCCTGAGGTCCATATATGAAAATGGGACTTCGTACGGTGGCGGGGTCACCGACAAAAGCGATCCCGTTTGCACCGCTGTTATGGATATAGCACCCCTTTATGGTGAGCCTCCTGTTGTAGTTATTTACAAAAATGGTATTGCCGCCGACCTGATCAAACTCGCAATCCGAAATGGAGCAATCTTCCGCTCCGTTATAAACCACTGCGCCACCACGATAAACGGTCCAGTCTGAGCGAAGAAGGGGCTCTTTATTCTCCATAAAAGTGCGTACTGTATGCCGGAATACAAAACCTTTGAGATGGACTGATCTGACAGGTTCCAGCCTTGAACCTTGAAACTCAATTAGCTTATTCAGTCTGACAATCTCCACCCTTGCAGTTTTTAGATCGGTCTCCGGTTCAGGCATGTAATAGAGTTTTCTGGTTTTAGTATTGAAAAACCATTCTCCCGGAACATCCAGCTCTTCAAAAATATTCTCCACCATTCTGTAAACAGGGTGCATTTTAGAAGGTCGGTTATTCTGCCAGCCCCCTTGATAATCAAGCGTTCCGTCACTCTTTTTCCCCTTGATGATCCAATGCATATCTCCCCAAAGTGCTGAATGCATAGCGTGTATATATCCCCCTTGCGGGTTTTTCCACCGGGCTATTCTTTCAGGTGTGAGTGGATCATTTGCACTATCAGGACTGGCATTATGATTTAATTCCCAGGTGTCGAATACATTCTTGCCGGCAACTGCATTTGGATAGCGTGCCATCCTTTGACGTTTACCATTAATGTATAGCTGGTCTATGGCTAAATTATCCGGAACTGTTGCAACGAAGATTCCTTTTTCATCAGGTTTCCATTCGAGTTTCAAATCACTTCCACCGCTTAGTATGACCTTTCCCTCTTCTTCAGCTAAATAGGACACTGTTGCCTGATTACATTTACTGTCATCTGCGGTAAACAGTATTCTCTGAGGTAAATAGTAGGTTCCATTAGAGAAAATTACAGATGTTGATTCATTTCGGGGAAACTTTCTGGCCAGTTCCTGAGCAGATGCAAATGATGCAACTGGTTTCTCTTTTGTTCCGGGATTTTTGTCATCTCCTTGAAGCGAAACATAGATTGTTTGCCCTGATAACGGTACCCTGGAATAAATTATCATTAGTATAATGGAACCAAGTAGAATAAATTGTTTGTTCATAGTTGGATTAATTTGGCGCAAAATTAAATGAATTACCGAATTGATATTTCTCTATTGTTATTTTTAAGGCGCAATTCCACGAATATCACTATTCGACAAAACACCTGTAAAAGAGCCACTTACAAGTATAAATTACAAAAATATCGCTAAATTGGAATTTATGCCACTATCAGTCAGTCTCTTTTAATGAGGACGTAATGATTTAAACTAATTAAATGCTGACTTGTTATATTCCTGAAATTCATCCTTTAAAACCATATTAATGAAACTTATCATACTGCTTTTACTGCCTTTTGCCCTGAATGGTCAAAATACAGTTAAACCAATTTCCGGCTCAGTCAAAGCGCTCAACTTTGTAAATTCGTTGAACGAGACTCAGCGAAAAAAGGCAGTCTTCCCGTTTAATGAAATGAATCGTTATGAATGGCATTTTCTGCCTGCAGCTATGGTTGGACGCACAGGCATTGCAGTGAAAGACCTCGACTCTCTTCAAAAGGAAAACCTCCATCTGTTGCTTCATGCCTATTTAAGCAAAGAAGGTTATGTAAGGACTACAAACATAATGGATTTTGAATACCTTCTGAAGGAGATGCAACCTAAAAATCCGGGCCGTATCCCTGAAAATTATTCGGTCACAATCTACGGTACACCATCCCAGGACAGCATATGGGGATGGAAATTCTCGGGCCATCACCTGGCGCTTAACTTTACTATCGTTAAAGACAAAATAGGATTTGCACCTTTCTTCTTTGGGGTATATCCTGCGGAAGTGAAAGATGGCCCTAAAAAAGGGACACGTCTGTTAAAGGACCAGGAAGATTTGGGTTTTGAGTTAGTAAATTCATTAACACCCGAACAAAAAAATGTAGCTATCTTTGATTTAAGAGCATTTACCGAAATTGTGACTACTAATTCACAAAAGGTTGGCCCACTGGAGCCTGTCGGCCTATTTGCCAACCGACTGAATCCTGAACAAAAAATAGTTTTAAATAAGGTAATCGCATCCTACTTACTTTCGATGCCTGTAAGCCTCGCAACTGCCAGGATAAAGAGAATCGCATCTGAAGATATGAATTCCATCAGATTTGGTTGGGCAGGAGGCCTGATTCCAGGAAAACCCCATTATTACAGGATTCAGGGAAAAACATTTCTGATTGAGTTTGACAATACGCAAGACAATGCAAATCACATACATACGGTTTGGAGAGATTTTAATGGTGATTTTGGGCTGGATCTGATCCGGGAACATTATCACGACACTCACCATCATCAATAGGAACAGGTGATAAAGTATCATCCGGAATTCCATTTCAATTTAATGACAAATAATATTTGAAAACAATGACAACAAAAAGTGAAGCAATTATCAGCATAAAACCTCTCGGATTTATGTGGCCTACGACAAATCCATTCCTATTTTGTGCGCATCATCTTGATGATTACCCTGCTGGCAATGAGGAGATGGGTCCGGCTGCCTCTCTTGCAGGACGGGAAATGGGTCAGGACTTTACACCGAAAGATGGCTGGCGGATGTACCATGGCCGCAAAGTTCCGGGCTTCCCTGTACATCCGCACCGTGGTTTTGAAACTATAACCATCGTTAGAACCGGGATGGTTGATCATTCCGATTCGCATGGACAGGCAGGCAGGTATGGTAAAGGTGATGTCCAATGGATGACAGCAGGAGCAGGTTTACAACACAGTGAGATGTTTCCGCTTCTGAATATGGACTCCGGAAATCCGGCCGAATTATTTCAACTCTGGCTAAACCTTCCAAAAGCGAAAAAATTTGCCGAACCACATTTTAAAATGCTTTGGTCTGAGGACATTCCAATTTATAAAACATCAGATAAAAACGGGAAACTGACTGAAATTAATGTAATTGCGGGTTCAATTGGTCATATAACAGCTTTGGCGGCAGCACCTGATTCCTGGGCCGCTGATCCCGATAACAAGGTGGCCGTCTGGACAATAAAGATGGAAGCCGATGGTCAGTGGATTATCCCTCCGGCAGGCGACGGAGTGAACAGGATTATCTATTTCCACCATGGATCATCGATAGAAATAAACGGCACTGCAGTTTCATCAAAACTTGCTATTGAATTAAAATCCGATCGTGAATTGATAATCACAAACGGAATTTCAGAATGCCAGTTACTACTTCTGCAGGGAAAACCAATCAATGAACCGGTCGTACAGTATGGACCGTTTGTGATGAACTCGCAGACAGAAATTCAGCAGGCAATGACCGATTACCGAAAAACTGAGTTTGGCGGCTGGCCCTGGCCGATGCATGAAATGGTTCATCCAAGGTCAAGAGGTCGCTTTGCCAAATACCGCGATGGATCTGAGGAGATCCGCTAAAGGCATTCGGATTCGGGGAAAAATCTTCTGCATATATTGAACACGGATAAAGCAGAAGTTAAGTTTTAATCCGTTTTCATATAATTTTTAACAGGAAAGCAGGTTCTCATAAAACCAAAATAAAGTGAAATTTAAGACATAAAAATTTGGTTGTCATAATCTCCTTAAGCCTTAAAAATCCAGTATTGAATCGTTTTAGCTCCTCAATCAACAAAAAACTCATTAGAGCAATAAATACTTCAATAAAGTACTTGACAGTATCCAAGTAAATCTTATTTTTGCTCCGCATATTCGAATTTCCAAATAAAATAATCAAATAATATGGAGAAGAAATCCCCAAATCGCAGAACTTTCCTCAAGGCATCAGCAGCTGCTGTGACCGGTATGATGATCATCCCACGGCATGTCCTGGGTGGAACCGGCTATGTTGCTCCAAGCGACCAACTTACTAAGGCAATCATTGGGACAGGCGGCATGGGTCGCGGCCATATTTCCTATGAAGGAACCAAAGTGGTTGCCATTTGTGATGTCGATAAAAAGCACCTGCAATTGGCACAATCGATGATTCCAAACTCTGTTCAGATGTTCCACGATTACAGGGAGTTATTGCTTCGCCCGGAAATTGATATCGTCCATATCGCCACACCACCTCACTGGCATGGACTGATCGCCATGGAAGCAGCCCGGGCTGGAAAAGACATCTGGTGCGAAAAACCGATGACCAGAACGATTGGCGAAGGACAGAGGGTAGTTGAAGAGGTTAATAAACACGGCCGGATGTTCAGACTAAATACCTGGTTCCGGTTCAAAGACAATTTCTATGGACTTGGAACGGAGGTGAAACCACTTAAGAAGGTGATTGAAAGCGGTATTTTGGGATGGCCATTGAAAGTTACCGTTAGCGGGAATACCGGTTTTGATTGGAAATTTTACTGGCGGGGTGAAACCAATCTCTCCCCTCAACCCATTCCCGAAGAACTGGATTACGATTTCTGGTTAGGTCCTGCTCCTTACAGACCCTATAATGTTGAGCGTGTCCATTCCAAATTCAGGGGATACTGGGATTATGACGGCGGCGGTCTCGGGGATATGGGTCAGCATTACCTCGACCCTGTTCAATACCTGTTAGGTAAAGATAATACCAGCCCCATCCGGGTTGAAGTTGATGCTCCACAGCAGCATGAAGATGCCGTTGGTTCTTGGCGCAGAATTGAATATACCTATGCTGACGGTTGTAAAATTATCCTTGACGGAGAGAACAGGGATAAGGATGCTGCCTATATCGAAGGGCCAAACGGAAAAATATTCAAGGGTTTTGAGTCAAATATTCCCAAACTTAAACAGTTCATCGAAACACTACCGGACCCTGAACCAAGGGTTACAACTTTCTGTGACTCGGTAAGAACCCGTCAGAAATTTGCACTCAACGAAATGAACGGACATCGCTCATGCACAATGGTCAATATGGGTATTCTTGCTGTCAGGTTAGGGAGAACACTGAATTTCGATCCTGACAAACAGGAATTCATCAACGATGAAGCCGCAAACCGGTTAATCCATCAACCTATGCGGGCTCCCTGGACAACCATTTAATAAATCACTTAAACCATTAGTATTTCTTCACCATATTAAAACCTTGAAGGTTAAGATCTTTAAAACAATAGTCTAATGAATAAAATAATTAATTCTTTTTGGGTAGTTTTTGCTTTGTTGGTTTTTTCTCTGACGACAAATGCTCAGGATAACAGGACATTGACCACGAAAATTGCAGATTTGCTGGCACAGATGCCTTCGAATAATCTACTGCAAAGGGATAAGTTAGCTGAGGAGCTTATATCGTTGGGAGCTGCAGGATTTCAGCAATTGGCGGATCAGTTAACTCCTTCCGGTAAGGGAGACAATACCGCGGCAGTTTTCGCATTCAATGGTCTGACCCGTTATGCCAGCCAACCAGGTAAAGAGACCCAACGGGCTTTTACAGAAACGTGCTTTATTCAGGCACTTGAGAAAGCCAAAGAGCCCGAGGTTAAGGCATTCTTTTTAAGACAACTGAAGCTAATCGGATTAGACAAGGCAGTTGTCGCAGCTGCGCCGTACATGAATAGCAATGATTTATGCGAGCCGGCCACTTTCGTGCTGACATCAGTCAACAGTGAGGCTGCAAAAAATGAACTACTGAAAGCTTTACCTAAAGCGGATGGCAAATGTCTGATTACCATTATCAGGGCACTTGGAGAATTACAGGTAAAAGGAGCTAATGGCGAAATTCTGAAGAATATTACGTCTGACAACCTGAATCTTAAGAAAGCATCCCTGGCTGCTGTAGCTTCTATCGCAGCGGCTGAATCGTATCAGCCACTTTTGGCAGCGGCACAAAATGCCGGATTTGTTTATGAGGCATCAAATGCATCATCCGAATTCCTATCCTACTCCCAGCATCTGGGCGAAATGGGGAACCTCGAACTTTGCGGCAAAGCTTGCCTCGAAATTACAAATCTCTGCAAGGCTCCGGCTCAATTGCATTTCAAATCTTCAGCACTGGCCATTTATAACCAGTATTTCGAGAAAGAGGCTCAGCCATTACTTCTTAAAGCGTTTGATAACAATGATAAGGCATTCAGATTCTCGGTATTGAACCTGGTCGAAAAAAGCAAGCTTGCATCTACAAAGGTTTGGATTTCAAAGGCAACCAAGGCACAACCCGAACAAAAAGCTGAGATCATCACCATGTTTGGTAAAAAAGGTGATCTTTCAGTCCTGGATTTCATTAAGAAGCAATTTACAGCCAAAGAGGCTGTTGTGAGTGAAGCCGCTATTTCCGCCTTTGCCAGACTCAAAGGTAAAGAGGCAATTACGGATCTGACTACACTATTAAGTCAGGGAATTGAACCAGCCTATACTGCAAAAAGATTAATGTCGCTGGTGGATGAGAAAAGTCTTGACCAGATAGCCGCAATTATGGAAACTGCCCCTGAAATTTCCAAAAGTGAAATAATCACTCTGATAGGGGCAAAATCCGGAAAACGTTATTTTGATCAGGTTTATAACTATACTTCAAGTGCCAATCCCACGATTAAGTACGCAGCCTTTGGCGCTATGCGGAACACCGGTTCACCTAAAGATATCGACCGGTTACTGAAGTTACTGTATTCTACTGACGAACCTGAACAAATTAAAGCGATTCAGGACGGTTTGGTAAATGCAGCCTCGGAGATCCAGGGGGAAAAGGATCAAACTACCCCTTTACTGGCCCAATTACCAAATGTATCCAAAAAGGGACGGATACTGGAAGTATTATCCCGGTTGGGTGGACCTCAGGCACTCAAGGCAGTTTCCGAATTTATCTCCTCAACTGACCAGGCAGAACGTGATGCCGCTTTTAATGGTTTGATCAGCTGGAAAGATCAGGCTGCATCCTCCACATTATATGAAATTTGCAAAACGGCTACCGGCGAAAAGCTTTCAAAGGCTATCAGCGGATTCGTTCGTCAAATTAAAGGTTCTAGA
>Ga0364859_10945_pt1 | contig 9825 bp, 9 predicted proteins | sample ExccelAu500001D3_FD_206911 | JGI IMG/M metagenome (GOLD analysis project Ga0364859, IMG submission 206911) | Enriched cells from Trout Bog Lake Hypolimnion, Wisconsin, USA - BchlTB.Aug20.5000.01 .D3 | ecosystem: Environmental > Aquatic > Freshwater > Lake > Hypolimnion/Profundal zone | place: USA...
GCTATCAAGGCCGGAATGAACATGGGGATCGTTAACGCCGGTCAACTTGGCGTATACGAAGAAATTCCGCGTGATTTGCGGAATGCCGTGGAAGACGTGGTGCTCAACCGTAGCCCCGAATCGGGCGAAAAGCTAGTCAAGATGGCTGAATCAGTGAAGGGCGGTGGTAAAGAACAAATCGAAGACCTTGAGTGGCGCAAAGGAACGGTACAAGAGCGACTCACTCATGCGTTGGTGCGTGGCATCACTACCTTTATCATTGAGGACACGGAAGAGGCGCGCTTGCAAACCAAATTTCCGGTCGAGGTGATCGAAGGTCCGCTGATGACCGGTATGAATGTAGTCGGAGACTTGTTCGGCGCGGGCAAAATGTTTTTGCCGCAAGTGGTTAAATCGGCCCGTGTGATGAAGCAGGCCGTGGCGCATCTTGTGCCTTTTATCGAGGCGGAAAAATTGCGTTCGGGCAATACCAGCGCCAAGGGCAAAATTGTCATGGCGACGGTAAAGGGCGATGTGCACGACATTGGAAAAAACATTGTCACGGTCGTGCTGCAATGCAATAACTTTGAAGTCGTCAACATGGGTGTGATGGTGCCGTGCCAGCAAATACTCGACACTGCACGTGAGCACAATGCCGACATAATTGGTTTATCCGGCCTGATTACCCCGTCACTGGAAGAAATGGCGCATGTCGCCAAAGAAATGGAACGACAGGGTTTCACCATACCTTTAATGATTGGCGGTGCAACTACCTCCCGTGTGCACACTGCTGTCAAAATTGAACCCAATTATCCAAGTGGCGCAACGGTGTATGTAACGGATGCTTCACGTGCCGTTGGAGTATGCTGCAACCTGCTGAGTGAAACACTTAGAGATAGCTATGTTGCGGATATCAAGAATGACTATGCTCAAGCTCGTGAACTGCATGCCGGTAAAAAGGGGCAGGGGGCACACTACACCTTGGCTCAAGCTCGTGAACATGGCTTTAACACTGACTGGAATCAATACACCCCTCCTAAACCGAAGTTTCTCGGCGTAAAAGAGTTGCGTGATTATTCTTTGCTGGAAATCAGCCAATACATTGACTGGTCGCCTTTTTTCCAAGCCTGGGAATTAGCCGGACGCTATCCTAAAATTTTGCAGGACGAGGTTGTGGGTGACGAAGCACGCAAGTTGTTTGCAGATGCTCAAATGATGCTCAAACAAATTATTGACGGGCAGTGGCTCACGGCCCATGCCGTATTCGGCCTATTTCCCGCCAATACGGTTGGCAGCGATGACATTGAAATCTACACCGATGAATCCCGCACGACCGTGGCGATGACCTGGCATAACTTGCGCCAGCAAACTCTTAAACCGTTGGATAAGCCCAACCTTTGTCTCGCCGATTATATTGCCCCCGTTGACACAGGGGTGGCTGATTACATAGGTGCATTTGCCGTCACTACTGGTATTGGCATTGATGCTCGCGTGGCAGAATTTGAAAATCAAAATGATGACTATAGCGCAATTATGCTTAAAGCCTTGACTGACCGTCTTGCCGAAGCGTTTGCTGAATTACTGCACGCACGCGTGCGCCGTGAGTTTTGGGGCTACGCAGCGGATGAGCAATTAAATAATAATGCTCTTATTGAAGAAAAATATCGCGGCATTCGTCCCGCTCCCGGCTATCCGGCTTGCCCGGAACATAGTGAAAAGGGCCCATTGTTTGACTTGCTTGATGCCCCTAACAAAGCTGACATCACACTGACCGAAAGCTTTGCCATGTTGCCCACAGCGGCTGTGAGCGGTTTTTATTTTTCACATCCCCAATCTCAATATTTTGCCACCGCTAAACTAGACAAGGACCAAGTCGAAGATTATGCCAGGCGCAAGGGTTGGAGCTTGCAAGAAGCTGAACGCTGGTTGGCACCTGTGTTGAATTATTAAATTCGTTCGCCATGTATTCTTATGTGGGTATGCTCCTTAAAACGCACAGTATGTAATAATCCCATTTTTTCGGAGACTGCGAATGAAACCCCTTATTTTTTTACCCCTGGCTTTACTTTTATCTGCCAGTATTATTTCAACCACCGCTTGTTCCGAACAGGCGAGTACACCCACATCAACCATGGAGAAAAGCAAAGTGACTGAACTGATTAAAACTGATATTAAACTAGGTGAAGGCAAAGAAGCGAGCGCCGGGCATGATGTTTCTGTGCATTATACCGGCTGGCTTTACGACGAAAGTGCTCCGGATCACAAAGGTACCAAATTTGATAGCTCTCGTGACCGTGGCGACCCATTTGAATTTCCACTCGGTGCAGGCCATGTTATTAAAGGTTGGGATCAGGGCGTTGACGGAATGAAAGTCGGCGGTCAGCGCACTCTGACCATTCCGGCTTCACTTGGTTATGGCGCACGTGGTGCTGGCGGTGTCATTCCTCCGAATGCTACGCTTGTTTTTGACGTAGAGTTATTGGCAGTTCATTGAACTTAGATTTTATGGATTTAAAGCAGTCAGATTGACTCGGTTCAGTAATATTTCGCATAGATGAATCAAATTTCGAATCCACTTTTGGTGACTGTGTTGATGCTTGCAGTCTCCAACTTGTTTATGACTTTTGCGTGGTATGGTCATCTTAAAAATTTGTCCAGTTCGCCTTGGTATATTGCTGCTCTTATTAGTTGGGGAATAGCTTTTTTTGAGTACCTGTTACAAGTTCCTGCTAACCGTATCGGCTATACTGCTTTAAACCTTGGCCAGTTAAAAATATTGCAAGAGGTCATAACGCTGACGATATTTGTTCCTTTTGCCGTGTTTTATATGGATCAACCACTTAAACTGGATTATCTGTATGCAGCTCTGTGTTTGATGGGAGCGGTTTTCTTTATTTTTCGCAGTACCTAGTTTTTGAATTTACCTGGAATCAATTTATGCATTGCCCGATCTGTTCTACTGAAATGCAATCTGATTCAATTAGCTGCGAAACATGTGGTGCAACTCGCCTCACTCAACGTACCCCACTTGGCGTTTTGGTTGGTTGGCTTGGACTTACCATGCTGTTACTTTCTCTTATGATGGCGTTGTTTCTTCTGGCACTGGTTATATTTGGCCATGATTTATCTGGATTCCCATGGGCAGCTCAAATTTCAGGTTTCCTTGCCGCTGTAGGAATGTTGTATTACTCCAAGTCTACCTTACATGCTACCTGGGTACGTCGTGATAATTAATCTTCTATGAGTAAAAATAATACGCCCTCAATTCATATCCTTGGTATTTGCGGTACCTTTATGGGGGGGATTGCTGTTCTTGCCAAACAGGCAGGTTACCGGGTAACCGGTTGCGATGCTGGTGTCTATCCACCGATGAGTACTCAGCTCGAATCTCTGGGTATCGATTTAATTGAAGGTTTTGCTGTTGAACAGCTTGCCCTTCAGCCCGATGTTTTTGTGATCGGCAATGTTGTTTCAAGAGGAAATCCTCTTATGGAGGAAATTCTAAATCGTAATCTACCTTATATTTCCGGACCTCAATGGCTTGCTCAAAATCTACTCCATGATAAATGGGTTTTGGCAGTTGCAGGTACTCATGGCAAGACTACCACTACTTCCATGTTGGCGTGGATTCTTGACTACGCTGGCCTCAACCCCGGCTTTCTTATTGGTGGTGTCCCGCAAAACTTTGGGGTTTCTGCTCGCCTTACCGATTCATCTTTCTTTGCAATTGAAGCTGATGAATATGACACCGCTTTTTTCGACAAACGTTCTAAATTTGTACACTATCACCCCAAAACCGCTGTCTTGAATAATCTTGAATTTGATCACGCTGATATATTTCCTGATCTTGCTGCTATTGAAACTCAATTTCACCATTTATTACGTACAGTGCCTGGCAATGGTCTCGTTATTTACAATGATCGTGAACAGTCTCTTACACGCGTCCTTAATCGTGGTTGCTGGACTCCAGTTGAATTTTTCGGTTCTAACACGGGCTGGAATATTGATGACAATAATAACATCACGTTGAACGGTATTTCTCAAGGCAAGCTAGTCTGGGATTTAATGGGTCAGCACAACAGTATGAATGCTCTTGCTGCTTTGGCTGCAGCCCGTCATGTTGGTGTATCTGTCTCGTTGGGTTTATCTGCGCTTGCAGACTTTAAAAATGTAAAGCGGCGGATGGAAGTACTGGGCATTGTTAATGGCATCACTGTATATGATGATTTTGCGCATCATCCTACGGCTATCTCCACCACCGTTGCCGGTTTGCGGCGTAGGGTTGGCAATGCTCGTATTTTGGCTGTCTTAGAGCCTCGATCCAATACTATGAAACTGGGCGTCATGAAAAGTGCTTTGTCTAGTAGCTTGACTGATGCTGACAAAGTTTTTTGCTATGGAGCTAATCTAGGTTGGGATGCTGCTGAAGCGTTGGCACCGATGGGTGATAAAGCCATTGTCAAAAATGATTTGAATGAACTCACTGCTGCAATTACTTCCTGTGCATCGCCTGGTGATCATATACTGGTAATGAGTAACGGGGGATTCGGTGGAATACATAATATGTTATTAAACCAACTGTCATAAAATAGCTTTTTGAGTGATCGCTATCTATTGTCCCTTGTAATAGTAAAAGGCAGCTTGCGCTGCCTTTTTAATTATGAACAGTTACTAACTCCGCACTTTTACTTGCGTAATTTTTGGATCGCATGCAACTGTGCTACCGCTTCGATCAGTTCAGCTTGGGCTTGAGCATAGTCCACATCAGAAGCACGATTTCTCATTGCCTCTTCTGCTGCACGCTTAGCCTCAATTGCCCTTCCCTCATCCAGATCAACACCGCGAATAGCTGTATCTGCCAGAATTGTAATCAGATTAGGTTGCACTTCCAACATTCCACCCGAAACATAAATGAGCTCTTCCTCATCTTGATTCGGCAACTTGAGACGAACCGAGCCAGGCTTAATGCGGGTAAGCAACGGTGCATGGCGAGGATAAATTCCTAGCTCGCCCATTTCTCCAGGTGCAATTACAACCTCTGCCAATCCAGAAAACATGGATTTTTCAGCACTTACTACATCTACATGTACAGTTGATGCCATGTTATTACACCTTGTTCGTTTCTTGGCCTGTTAACTTTTACAGGGTCTTGGCTTTCTCAACGGCTTCTTCGATACCGCCCACCATATAGAACGCTTGTTCAGGCAGATGGTCATAGTCGCCATTTACAATACCCTTGAAACCCTTGATGGTTTCCTTGAGCGTGACATACTTGCCTGGGCTACCGGTAAACACTTCAGCCACGTGGAATGGTTGAGACAGAAAGCGCTGTATCTTACGAGCACGAGCCACAGCCAGTTTATCTTCCGGTGCCAATTCATCCATACCCAGAATCGCGATAATATCGCGCAATTCTTTGTACCGTTGCAGGGTTTGTTGTACACCGCGTGCAACGTTGTAATGCTCTTCACCTACCACCAATGGATCGAGTTGGCGCGAGGTTGAGTCCAGAGGATCAACTGCAGGGTAAATACCCAGCGATGCAATATCGCGCGACAACACAACTGTAGAGTCAAGATGCAAGAAGGTGGTTGCAGGTGAAGGATCGGTCAAGTCATCCGCAGGAACGTACACAGCCTGAATGGATGTAATCGAGCCCACTTTGGTTGAGGTGATGCGCTCTTGCAAGCGACCCATTTCTTCAGCCAGTGTAGGTTGATATCCCACGGCGGAAGGCATACGACCCAGCAGAGCCGATACTTCAGTTCCGGCCAATGTATAACGATAGATATTATCAACGAAGAACAGAATATCGCGGCCTTCGTCACGAAATTTTTCCGCCATGGTCAAACCGGACAGAGCTACGCGCAGACGGTTACCGGGCGGCTCGTTCATTTGACCGAACACCATCGCAACTTTATCCAGCACGTTGGAATCTTTCATTTCATGGTAAAAGTCATTCCCTTCACGTGTCCGCTCACCCACACCGGCAAACACTGACAATCCGCTGTGCTGCTTGGCGATGTTATTGATGAGTTCCATCATGTTCACGGTTTTACCCACACCCGCGCCACCGAACAGACCCACTTTACCACCCTTGGCGAATGGGCATACCAAGTCAATCACTTTGATTCCTGTTTCAAGCAGGTCAACTGAGGGAGACAATTCATCAAATCTTGGAGCCTTGGCGTGAATCGAACGACGTTCATCGCATGCCACTTCACCTGCCTCATCAATCGGGCGGCCCAAAACGTCCATGATACGACCCAAGGTGCCGTGACCTACAGGAACAGTAATTGTGTTCCCAGTATTAGTTACCAGCATGCCGCGACGCAGACCATCAGAGGAACCCATGGCAATTGTTCTAACAACACCGTCGCCCACCTGTTGTTGAACTTCGAGTGTCAAACCCTTTTCAGCAACCGATGTTTCATCGCCGGGTACTATCAGAGCATCGTAAACTTTGGGTATGGAATCGCGTGGAAATTCAACGTCTACCACCGCACCGATACACTGAACAATTCTTCCTTGACTCATTTTGAGGTTCCCCATCTAATTCTAAATTGGCTAATCTAAATTGACTCTTTAAACCGCTGCTGCACCGCCGACGATTTCTGAAATTTCTTTGGTAATTGCAGCCTGACGTGCTTTGTTGTAAACCAGTTTAAGTTCACCAATAACACTTTTCGCATTATCGGAAGCGGCTTTCATTGCGACCATCCGTGCACTTTGCTCGGACGCCTGATTTTCAGTCACCGCGCTGTATACCAGCGATTCAACGTAGCGTACGAGCAATTCATCCACCACCGCTTTGGCATCAGGTTCATAAATATAATCCCATGCCACACCATTGGTTGTTTCCAGACTTTCTCCGGTTAGCGGCAACACTTGCTCGATGGTAGGCTCTTGCTTCATTGTATTCACAAAGCCGTTGTAGCTCAGATAAACAGCGTCTATTTCTCCAGCCACATATGAATCCAGCATTACCTTGACTGCACCGATCAATTTCTCAATGTGGGGGGTATCGCCCAAACCAATCAGATGTGATTTCACGTTTGCACCGATGCGGGACATAAATCCAAATCCCTTGTTACCGATTGCGCACACGTTAATACCTTGTCCCTGTCCTTCCCATTCTTTCATGCGTCCAACCACGAGGCGCAGTATGTTGGTGTTTAGACCACCGCACAGACCTTTGTCCGAGGTAATAATAATCACACCTACATTTTTGATGGTTTCACGCTTGACCAAAAAAGGGTGTTTATATTCGGGATTGGCTCGTGAAAGGTGAGCAGCAACTTGACGAATCTTCTCCGCGTAGGGACGTGCAGCACGCATCCGTTCCTGCGCTTTTCGCATTTTGGATGCCGCCACCATTTCCATCGCACGCGTGATCTTGCGCGTATTCTCAACGCTCTTGATTTTGGTGCGTATTTCTTTGCTACCCGCCATTATTAGGCTCCAGCTTATAATCCACTATCAGGCGACCAAGTACATGGTTGCTTAGTAGTACGATTAGTTGTTTTATCAGTAAACAGCAGTCGACTTAAAGGTCTCAATTGCTGCGGACAAAATCTTTTCATTGTCACCGGACAGTTCTTTACTAGATTCAACTGCATCCAGTAAATCTTTGTGGTTTGATTTTATAAAGGCTTGCAATGCAGATTCAAATGCGAGAACTTTGTTCACTGCAATGCCGTCAAACGAGCCTTTATTGATTGCAAATAGTGTCACTGACATTTCAGCTACTGACATGGGTGCATACTGTGCTTGCTTCATAAGCTCCATAACCAGACGGCCACGTTCCAATTGCTTGCGAGTAGCTTCATCCAAATCCGATGCGAACTGAGCGAACGCTGCCAATTCACGATATTGAGCCAGTGCCAGACGAACACCGCCGCCGAGCTTTTTGATAACTTTGGTCTGTGCTGCGCCCCCCACGCGGGAAACTGAAATACCGGCGTTGATCGCGGGACGGATACCGGAGTTAAACAAATCTGTCTCAAGGAAGATCTGACCATCGGTAATCGAAATCACGTTGGTTGGAACGAAGGCCGATACGTCACCAGCTGCTGTTTCAATAATAGGTAGAGCAGTTAATGAACCTGTCTTGCCTTTAACTTCACCGTTGGTGAATTTTTCAACATAGACTTCGTTAACTCGTGCCGCACGTTCCAGCAGACGGGAGTGCAGGTAGAACACATCGCCGGGGTAAGCTTCGCGACCAGGTGGGCGGCGCAGCAGCAACGAAATTTGGCGGTACGCCCAAGCTTGTTTGGTCAAGTCATCGTAAACAATCAAGGCATCCTGTCCGCGGTCGCGGTAGTATTCACCCATGGTACAACCCGCATACGGTGCAAGGAATTGCATCGCTGCAGAGTCGGACGCTGTGGCAGCAACCACGATGGTGTACTTCATCGCACCGTGCTCTTCCAACTTGCGTACAACGTTGGCAATGGTCGATGCTTTTTGGCCAATCGCCACATAAATACAAGTAACCCCTTCACCGGCTTGGTTGATGATTGCGTCAACAGCTACAGCAGTCTTACCTGTTTGGCGGTCACCAATGATCAATTCGCGTTGGCCGCGACCAATTGGCACCATCGAGTCAATCGATTTCAATCCGGTTTGTACGGGTTGTGATACCGATTGACGATCAATCACCCCAGGAGCAACTTTTTCAATCTTATCGGTCATCTTGGCATTGATTGGACCTTTGCCGTCGATGGGCTGACCCAGCGCATTAACCACGCGGCCAATCAGTTCGGGACCAACGGGTACTTCCAAAATGCGTCCAGTGCATTTGACTGTATCGCCTTCTGTAATATGCTCATAATCACCCAACACCACGGAACCCACTGAATCGCGCTCCAAGTTAAGCGCCAATCCAAAAGTATTGCCTGGGAATTCCAGCATTTCACCCTGCATCACATCGGACAGACCATGAACACGAACGATACCATCGGTTACGCTAACCACGGTACCTTCGGTGCGCGCTTGTGTTAGCGATTCGAAATTCTCGATACGGCTACGAATCAAATTACTAATTTCAGAAGGGTTGAGCTTCATCTGCTTTTCCTTAATTTCGATAAATCTGTTATCAAGCGAGGGCGGTGGCCAGCTCGGAAAGTTTTGTTCGAGCGGAGCCATCTATTACTTTATCTCCGGCGCGAATAATTATCCCGCCCAACAATTCGCGGTCTGTTTTGCAGCTAAGCCTGATATCACGGCCCATGCGCTTTTTCATCGCCGCAGAAATTTTCTGTTTTTGTGCTTCATCCAAGTCAAATGCGGAAGTCATCGACGCAATTTCCGGCAATATATCCAGACGCTGGTTTTCTACCAACAACTTGATAAAATTACTTTCAATGGTACTCAATTTTCCACCGCACAGCGCTTCCATCAAGTTTTCAAGTTGAGATTTAGCAACGCGCGGACTGGATATAAGAGCGTGAACTTCTGGATTGACCACGGCTTCTGCGCCAGCGAGTAACATTGCCGACCATCCTTTCAGGTCAGCCAATTTGCTCGCTTCGTCAAATGCAGCCACTGCATACGGACGTGCTACAGAGATAGCTTCAGCCATAATAATTAAATTTCCGTGAGCAGTTTTTCAAGCAGATCATTGTGGGCACTTGCATTAATTTCACGCCCAAGAATTTTTCCCGCGCCAGCCAGTGCCACACCCGAAACCTGGGTACGCAAATGCTCTTTGGCACGAAATACTTCCTGTTCAATTTCTGCATTGGCTCGTGTGCGAATGTTACCCGCTTCCACTTCGGCTTTAACCTTGGCTTCTTCCACAATTTCGCTGGCACGTTTATCGCCCAGTGCAATAATGTCAGC